>ENA-UEQB01000538-UEQB01000538.1-human-gut-metagenome-genome-assembly--contig:-NODE-538-length-36033-cov-14.192736_pt1 | contig 36033 bp, 28 predicted proteins | sample MGYA00242901_ERZ507918 | MGnify/ENA primary metagenome ERZ507918 (study PRJEB26167, sample SAMN06115405) | human gut metagenome | host: Homo sapiens | place: China:Sichuan | collected 2016-04-06... | reverse complement strand
AACCTTCGAAATTTGCATTTGCATCTGACGAAAAATCCATTCGCCAGCCGACCACCTCATTTGTGCGGTGTTACCTTAATTGTTTATTTCCAATTAGAATCAGTCTTTTTCCGCCAGCCTATCAAAGCCCTCCCCCAGCGCCTCATGCGCTTCGGTGATGAACATAAACGCCCGGTCATCCTCTTTCCGCACAATCTCCTTAAACCGTGCAACCTCCTGCGGCGGCAGGACGCACAGCAGCACGGGGCGTTCCTTGCCCGAATACGCCCCGCGCGCCGACAGCTGCGTAGCCCCTCTGTCCATGTCGTGCAGCACCTGATGCGAAATTTCCGCCCACTTGTCACTCATCACAAAGCACGCTTTGTTCTTCGACAAGCCCAGCATCACCATGTCAATCACTTTGCCGTTGATGAAAATACATACCAGCGCAAACAGCGCTTCGGTCGTGCCGATGCAGACGGCGGCAAAAATCACCACAACGCAGTCGATTATCATCAGAAACATACCGGTCGAAATGAAAGGCAGCTTTTGATGCACCATCTTCGCCAGCATATCCGTACCGCCGGTCGTCGCGCCGCCACGGAGAATCAGTCCCAAGCCGACGCCCATCAGCGCACCGCCGAAAATCGCGCCAAGCATGGGGTCGCTCGTCAGCGGCTGCAGCTGCAGAATATCAATCGCCAGGGAAAACAGCACCGTCGCCACCAGCGAACGGACAGCAAACACATGCCCCATGCTGCGATAGCCCATGATAAACAGCGGGATATTCAGCACCAGCGCAGTTGTGCCGATGGGGAACTGGAAGAGGTAGTTCAAAATCATGCCGACGCCGGTCAAGCCGCCGGGCGCGATGTTGCAGGGCGTGAGAAACAGCGGATACGCCGCGCCGCCGATGATGCAGCCCAGCACAATCTGCGTCCACACGATGGCCTGCTCGTGCTGAAGAACCGTTTTCCAATTCCATTGCTTGTTCATGGTAATTTCTGCTCCTTTGTTGTTTGCGTACTCATACTAATTCGATTCTAAATCATGGCATCGAGCATAGCAGATTTTTCGTTCCGGCAAAGCTGAGTGAAGCAAGGCGTACTGGAGGTACGCACGAGCGGAACGAAGCAAAGCCGGGGCGGAAAAGATGCTGTGCGAATGACATGGTTTAGATGAGAATTCGTATCATATGCTGCCGATGCTCATGCCCAGTGCGCGGTCGATGCGTTTCATAGCCTGCGCCGTCACTGTGCCCAGATAGCGAGTCAGGCGTGTTTTCTCCAGCGTCCGAACCTGCTCGGTCAGGACGATGGAATCCTCCTTCAAGCCGCTTTCTTCCCGCGTCAGCAGCACATGCACGGGAAGCTGCGGCTTTTTTCTGCGCGTCGTGACCGCCACGACGATGACGGTCGGGGAATATCGGTTGCCGCGGTCATTCTGGATGATGACGACCGGGCGGATGCCCCCCTGCTCCGACCCAATCACCGGGTCAAGGTTCGCCTGGTATACGTCGCCACGTTTCATGATGTCACACTCCGTCCGGGATGTCAAGGCAAAAGCGGCATTTTTCTGCCGCCGCCTTTTGATTTTTTCATAGAAGCCGGTATTCCGGCTGCTTTCAGCATATGATTTCCCGGATTTCGGTGTGTAATACGGTGATTAGGGCACTTTCGGGGTCATGTCCATGCGGTTCAGCGCGATTTGCCGCTGCTTGCAGTCCGGCAGACAGCTTGCCACCAGCGCCCAGAACCGCGCCGAGTGGTCAGCATAAATCAGGTGGCACAGTTCGTGCACCACGACGTATTCAATCATACTTTCGTCGGCACCGCCAAGGCGCGTGTTGAACGTCAGGCGTTGCGTCTGCTTGCGGCAGCTGCCCCAGCGGCTCGTCATTTCCCGCAGGGTAACGTGCGTGATGCTCACATGCAGGGTGCTCGCCCACTTCGCAATACCGCGCTCAATTTCGCGAATCAGCCGCTCATTGCGCATTTCGACAAACGCCGCGCCTGACGGCACATCTTTCCCCAGCGTCACCCACGCGCCCATCAGCCGATGCACCTCGCCCGGCGCGAACGTCGGCGGATTTTTCACCGCACCGACATGCGCTTGCAGCCACTCCTGCTGATTTTCCAGAAAGCGGCGGATGTCCGCTTCCCGCGACCGCTTCGGCACAGACAGCATCGCATACGGGCAGTCCGGGCGGCTGCGCAGGATGAAGCGCCGGCAATTCTCCCGCTCGGTGATTTGCACCACAATGCCGCGGATGGTCAGCATCCTTGTTTTCATGCTTCTCTCATTTCCTTCATTTTTCCGTCTCGGACATTTTCCGCGCGCCCGTTCGACGATTCTGCTCGTCCCCAATCGCTATACTCAAAGGCGAAAGGAGACGATGCCGATTGCGCGCAAGCGGGTTTTTGTTCCTCTTGGAGCAGGGATTGTGCGGCATTTGCCTGATATCGGCGCTGTCCGCCGCGCTCGGTCTGCCGCGCGCAAGCCGTGGTCGAAGGCTGCTATTCGCCATTCTCTACGCCGGATTCACCCTGCTGTCGCTCTCCGTTCCGCCACTGCTGCAGGTGGTGATGGTTCTGCCGCTGACGGGGCTGCTCGCGCTCATCGGGCGATTTCCCGCGCGGCGGACGCTGCCCTTCTGCATGACAATGCTGATGATGCAATGGGGCTGCGCTGGACTATCGGCGCTGCTGCCGCTGCCGGGTGCTGTCCAAACGGCGCTGACGTGCACGCTGCTGCTCCTGCTGCGCCGCCTGACGCGCTTGGAGCACGGCAAACGCCGCTTCGTGCGCGTCCGCATCCGCTGCGGCAACTGCGAATCCGCCGTGACTGCGCTCGTTGATTCCGGCAACCTGCTCTGCGACCCGCTCTCCGGCGACCCGGTGCTCATCCTGCCGCGAAATACCTTCCGCCGTCTGACACACTTGCCGGAGGACAGCGCGCTGCTGCCCGGAATGCGCCTGCTCCGTGCCCGAACCGCATCGGGCATCACGCTGATGATAGTTCTCCGTCCAGATGGCATTTTCCTGCTTTCAGGCTGGAAAGAGACGGCGCTTCGCGGGCTGATTGGCTGCGCGCTGTCGGGCGGCGGAGTGCATCAGCCGGTGATGCCGGAAAGCATGGTGTCCGCAATTCTATGCAAATAGGAGGAATTCAATATGTCCACCTTGTGTTCTGTCGTTTCCGCCGCGTCCGCGCAGCTTTCCGCCCTGCTGAGCAGCCTTGCGCCGCGCGAGATTTACTACATCGGCGGCCCTGAACCCCTGCCTGCCCCGCTGACACCGGCAGAGGAACAGGCGCTTCTCGCCCGGCTCGACACCGACGGCGCTGCCGTCCGCACGACGCTGATTGAACACAATCTCCGCCTCGTTGTCTTTATCGCCCGGAAGTTCGACAACACCGGCATCATGCTGGAGGATCTCATTTCCATCGGCACGATCGGGCTGATTAAAGCCGTCAACACTTTCGACCCGTCGAAGAAAATCAAGCTCGCCACCTACGCCAGCCGCTGCATCGAGAACGAAGTGCTGATGTTCCTGCGCCGCCACAGCCGCACGCGCATGGAAGTTTCGCTGGATGAGCCGCTGAAAACCGACTGGGACGGCAACGAGCTGCTGCTTTCTGACGTTCTCGGCACTGACCCGGACATGGTTTCGCGCGGCATCGAGGAAAGCGCCGAGCGGCAGATGCTTTTCGCTGCCCTTTCGCACCTTTCCCCGCGTGAACAGCAAATTATGGATTTGCGTTTCGGTCTGCACGGTCATCCCGAAATGACGCAGAAGGAAGTGGCGGACATCCTCGGCATTTCGCAGAGCTACATCAGCCGCCTCGAAAAGCGGATTCTGCATCGGCTGCATGGAGAGCTGGTGAGAGAAGAAGGATATGCCTGATTTTAGCGTGCATCGCCGAAAAAACACTACTTTCGCCTAAGTGATTAGCCACCGCCGCAAATTGCCATACTGTGGGTACTTCACATGCAAGGAGGACGCAGAACATGGCATGGGGCAAGGTCGATTTATGCGGGCTGGACACCAGCAAGCTGCCCGTTCTCACGCCGCAGCGGATGCAGGAGCTCTACCCGCTGGTACATAGCGGCGACAAGGCGGCGCGCGACGAGTTCATACAAGGGAATCTGCGGCTGGTGCTGTCCGTCATCCAGCGCTTTTCCGGGCGCGGTGAAAACGTTGATGACCTCTTTCAAGTCGGGTGCATCGGGCTGATGAAGGCGCTGGACAACTTCGACGTGTCGCAGAACGTCCGCTTTTCGACCTACGCCGTGCCGATGGTCATTGGCGAAATCCGCCGCTACCTGCGCGACAACAACGCCATCCGCGTCAGCCGCTCCATGCGCGACACGGCGTACAAAGCCCTTCGTGCGCGCGACCGCCTGCAAACGGAGCTTTCCCGCGAGCCCACCGTCGAGGAAATTGCCGCCGACATGCACATCGACCGCATGGACGTCGTGCTGGCGCTGGAAGCGATTCAAGACCCGGTAAGCCTGTTCGAGCCGGTTTGCAGCGACGGCAGCGACGCGCTGTGCATCGTTGATCAGGTGAAGGACGAGCGCGTGCGGGACGAGGACTGGGTGCAGGACATTGCGATTTCGGACGCAATGGGACATCTCAACGAGCGGGAGAAGAAGATCCTGCGGATGCGCTTTTTCGAGGGGCGGACGCAGATGGAGGTCGCCGGGGAGATTGGGATTAGTCAGGCGCAGGTGTCGCGGTTGGAGAAGCACGCGCTGATGAATATGAGGAAGCATCTGGGGGAATGAGTGCAGTGGGAAAATTTGCCGCGCGCTTGCACATTGCCGCGTCAAAGGGGCGCGACCAGACTGCCTGTCTTTTTCCCCCACGTTAAAACCGGGGCGGAACATTCATCGTGTTCCGTCCCGGTTTTCGATTGCCCAGTTGTTACTGCTTCACATTATCAATGACTTCCAGCGTCACTTCGAGGTCGATGTACTCGCCGTCGGGTATGTCGTCGCTGCCGGTCAGATCGGTGATGCCCGGCACGCGGTAGACCTTAATCTTCAGCACGTCGCCCGCCTTGCAGTCCGCAACCTGCGCCGCCAGCTCGGTGGTCGAGGTAATCACGTTGTCGTTCACATCCACAATGATGTCGCCAACCTGCATTCCCGCCTTTTCCGCCGGGCTGTTCTCTTCCACGTTCACAACGTAAACGCCCTTGGGAATTTGCCCATTCTGCAGTGCGCGGCTGTTGGCGAGGTTGCTCATGGTGATGCCCATGCGCGGCTTGCCGACAAGCGTGCTGTCGGTGTTGCTATCCGCCTTGTTGTCATCGCTGTTGTCCAGCGCTTCGGGCGCGGTGAAGGTGATTTCGCCGGAAAGCACCTTGTTAATCAGGGGCTTGGCGGAGTTAATCGGGATGCACATGCCGATGCCCTCGACGGTGCTGCCGGAGTAGTACGAGCCGGTGTACTTCAGCGTCGGGATGCCCATCAGTTCGCCGTTCACATTGAACATGCCGCCGCCGGAGTTGCCGGAGTTAATCGCGGCGTCCACCTGAATCATGGCGTTGGTGATGGTGGACTTGCGGCCATACTTGTCATAGGATTCGGACTCAATCGCGCGGTTCAGAGCGCTGACGACGCCGACCGTCGTGGTCTTGGTGAAGCCCAGTGGGTTGCCGATGTTGATTGCCCAGTCGCCGACCTGCAGGGTGTCGCTGTCGCCCAGCGTGACCGCCGGCAGGTCAAGGCCCGTCGCGTACACAATGGCGATATCCAGCGATTCGTCATACGCAACAAGCGTCGCGGCGTACTCGTCGGTGTTGCCGCTGTCATCCGTCACGGTCACACGCAGGCTGCTTGCGTCCTCCACAACGTGGTAATTCGTCAGCACGAAGCCCTGACCGATAACCACGCCAGAGCCGGTAGCCGCCAGCTCCTCGCGCTCCTCAATCTGCTGATCATTGTTGCGGCCGTTGCCATAACCGAAGCCATAGCCAAAATAGAAGTTGTTGCCATAGCTGCCATAGCGCACGGTCTGATAGTTGCTCACGCCGACCACGCTGTTACGCACCTGCTGCACCGCCGCGGTGAACGGGCTGGTGACAACCGTCGTTGTCGAGTTCGCCGCCGTGACGGCTTCTGCCGCCGCCGACGTGTTCTGCGCCGCCATCGTCGCGCCCGCGCCAATCATCGCGCAGGTCAAGCCCAGTGCAATACAGCCCATCATTTTCCGGAATTTCATAACTGCTGTACCTCCTTCAGGTTCAAAAATCGAATTTCATGTCGCCGTTCGCATTTCCGGCGTCCAGTCAGTCTTTCCAACTGGCTATGCTTTTATTATATCCGCCTTTTTTGTCTTTGTCATGAACGATTTTTGAACATTCAGTGGAATTTCGTGAACTTTGCGTGATTGCAGGAGGCAGATGAAAAGGGATGAAGTCTCCCCTGCTCCTTCCGCGCGTTTATCCACAGGTTACTCACACAATACATAATCCATCAAAAACTCCCCCGCCCACATCACGTCGCCATCCAGCGTATTCTTCGCTTCTCCATCAAAGAAGAACCGCACCCGCCGTACCGGATACCGCTGCACCAGTGCGCCCGTCAGCTGATACGCCATCATGCGCTGATTCAGCTTGCTTGCGCGAATCGCATCCGCCATATGCGCCGAGAAATTCACCAGTACCGTATCGTCCGCAATCGCGACGCCTAACACATCATCTTCCGTCAGCCCCGCCGGGAAGCCCTCCGTCGCCAGCACAGCCGTCAGCAGTGCGCGCGGCGAGCAGGCCTCTGATGCCGGGAGATTCAGCCTTCCTTGACGCAGCTTTTCGCCGTTCGAGAGATAGCAGACTGCTTCGTCAGTCAGCAAGCCGCCGAAATTCGCGCGCGTCATCATGCCGCCGGGCAGGACAATCGTACCGTGGATGGTGGAATACAGGCTGGTCAGCGCGGAATCGCCAACGCGGTAGACAACCTGTTCCAGCGAGGGAATGTAGGACGTGAGCGTCATCGTCAGGGCAGCGAAGAAGCACACCGGGTCGATACCCGCGCTGGAAATTCTCTGAAGCGCATCGGGGACAAGGTTAATGGCGGCGGACTGGCGGCCGCTGGAGAGCGTCGTGACTTCCGGCGCCATCAGGAGCATCGTGCGCAGGTCGGGCATATCCGGGATGTTCGCGGCATCATTCGCCCCGGCGGAGAGCGCATCCAGCAGACCATAAACCAGCTGCTGGGCGTTCTGACCATCGAAGGAAAGCTGCCTGACTTCACAGGTGATGCCGCTGCCGCTTTTCAGGGGAAAATACAGCACGGCTGCGCTGCTCAGCGGGGTCTGCGCCGCAATGCCGCCCGCGCCCGTGCGCTGCGCGACGAGCTGCTCCCAGCGGGTGACGAGGTTCTCCCCTTCTGCGGAGGAAAGCGCCCCCAGGGGCAGCAGATTCTGCACATCCATCGCGACCGGATTGCCCGCGACGAGGATATTGACGAACCGCACATCCGGCAGCGCGCAGAGCGTGGTGGCAATGGACAAACACACCATGTACAGCTCGTGGATGCCCATTTGCAGCGCGGCGGAGGACAGATTGACCGTGCAGACGTGTCCGGCAGTTGTGATGGCGCTCCCTTGCGCAAGCGACACATTGCCATAGTCCTTCAGCGGCACGGCGCTCCCGTCGCCCTCCTCCTGCAAGAGCAGCTGCAGCACCGCTTCAGCGGGCATCTGGTCGTAGCGCAGCGCCGCCGTGCGCCAGAAGCAGAGCATCGTCTGCCCGTTTTTCGCGGGGAGGTAGAGGGCGACATCGCGCTCATAATCCAAGCCAGTATCATCCGTCGGCGCGGCGTAGGGGGCAGATGGCGGCGGCAGCGTCTCGGCGGGCGCCAAGCTGCTTTCGCGGCTGCACGAAGTAAGTGTCAGCAGCAGCGCCATCATCAGCGCCATCAAGCGAAACTTGCTTTTTTTCACGGCGTTCCCTCCACAATTGCGGTCAGCTGGCTCATGCTGATGCACCACAGTCCGCCCATTTTCATCAGGTGGACGCTTCGCCCCGTAAACTTCTGCGATACGCCGTCCGTCAGTCTCGTTCCGCTGACGGTGAAAACCGCCCGCGTGCCGGAGGCGCTGCCGCCGGAGAAATCAAAAGCAGTCAGCGCGGGATATTCCGTCCATTTGGATGCGAACGCTTCATATTCCATGCGCGCTTCGCCGGTGTCCGGGTCGCTTAGCGCAAGATAGCGGTAGAGGCGGCGGATATCGCGCTGCTGGATGCAGGTCAGGATTGTCCGCATCGTGCCGGAAGCGGTCAGCAGCAGCGATTCATCCCGCCGAAGCGGATCAGCGAGCGCGTCGTCCGCCGCGTTCAGCGTATAGTATTTTTGCCGCAGCCGCAGGGAATCCGTCGTTTCGCCGCGCTGCTCCAAGAGAATAACGACCTGCTGGGCAGTCGTGTTTTCCGTCACCGTCGCGGCAATCGCCTGCATCGCCAGCCTCCGGCGAAGCGGTACTTCCTGCGCCCACGCCGTGTCCGACCGCCAGTTGCTCGGCTCGTCCGAATAGCCGTTCATCAGCTGATACGACAGGGTGACGAAGAGCATTTCGCCCTGCCGGGAGGTCGAAATCACGCGTGTACCCGCCGGGAACAATCCGCGCAGCGCGGGCGCATCCAGGCTTGGCCCTTCCAGCAGCAGCCGCAGCAGCGCCGTCTCATACGGTTCATTCGGCAATCGCGAAACCGTCCGCCGCTCCGCCGCCAGCATTGGTTCGTCGCCATAGCGGTACCAGATGAGGGCGGATGTGTCTGTCGCTGCCGCATCGTCGCCATCCGCGCGGGGGATTTCGTCCTCCTGCGGCGCGGCGGTCACGGAGAGCGCTTCCATCGAATTTCCGGACGGTGCACAGGCCGTCAGCATCATCATCAGCATGAGCAGAAGCAAAATCAGCCGAAGCCGCTTCATGCCTTTTCACCTCGCTTTGCATCCATCGGCAGGGTGACGGTGAACGTCGCGCCCTGCCCCGGCTGGGATGACACGCTGACCGTGCCGCCGTGCATCGCCGCCAACTGCCGGACGATGGAAAGCCCCAGCCCCGTTCCGCCCGTCGCGCGGGAACGTGCCTTATCGACGCGGTAGAAGCGCTCGAAAATGTGCTTCTGGTCTTCCTCCGGAATGCCGATGCCGTCGTCTGTGACGGCGAACAGCACGTTTGCGCCGCTTTGCGCAAGCCGCACGGCGATATGCCCGTTTTCCGGCGTGTACTTGATGGCGTTGTCCGTCAAGTTGTAGAAGATCTGCATCAGCTTGCCTGAATCGCCTTCGAGGGTGATGCCGGGCGCAATGTCTGCGGTAAGCGTCTGTCCCTTCTGCTCGGCGGCGATTTGCAGTGTATGCACGGTTTCCTCCGTCAGTGCGGACAAATCTACTTTTGTCACGCGCAGGGGGGACGAGTGGCTGTCCATCTGCGTCAGCGTCAGCAGGTCCGTGATGATGCCGCTCAAGCGGTCGATTTCGTGGTTGATGTCCTGCATGAACTCCGTGCGCAGCTCCTGCGGCATATCCGGCTGATAGAGCATGTTTTCCAGCAGCAGCTTCATTGTCGCCAAGGGGGTTTTCAGTTCATGCGAGGCGTTGGCGACGAACTGACTGCGGCTCTTGTCGAGGTGCTCAATCTGCTCCGCCATCGCGTTGTAGCTTTCCGCCAGCTCCTTGAGCTCGCCGGATGTGCGGACGTTCACACGCGCGGACAGGTCGCCCTTGCCCATGCGGCGAATTGTCTGCGTCAGCGCCTTGACCGGGCGGGTGAGCATCCCCGACAGCATCAGCGCCGCCGCCATGGCCGCGCCCGCGACAATCAGGAACACCGTCATCAGCTGCCTTTTGACCGTTTCCAGCGCGCTTTGCAGCTCATCCACCGGCAGGGACAGCACGAGTGCGCCCAGCGTCTCGCCGCTTTGCTCCATCGCGGCAGACGCGACCGCCACATACGACACACCCGATTCCGAATCGACGCGGTGAATGCCGAACGCGGATTTTTCCCCGTGCAGGAGGACGGCGACCGTCTCCGGGATACTGAGCCGCTGCCCGCTCCTTGCGCCGAAGGTATCCGCCTGCACCTTGCCGTCCACATCCACCGCCAGCAGCCGCCCGCCGAGTTCACCTGCCTGCGCGGTCAGGAGTTCGGACAGGCTATCCATCTGCGCAGACGCCAAAAAAGGCGCAGCCGACGAAGCCAGCTGCTCCAGAGAGCGGGTGGCCTGACGGGTGCGCTGCTGATATAAGGTGCTGCTGACCATACCGGTCAGGATAGATGCCATGATGGCGAAGGAAGCGCCGATGACCACCAGAAACGTGAGCATCAGCTTCCAGCGCAGCGACATTGCGCCGCGCACGAGCGCCGCAAGCGGCTTAGTCCTTGTCGGTGAAATAGTAGCCCACCTTCCATTTCGTGAAGATAAACTCCGGTTCATCGGGGTTGCGCTCAATCTTCTCGCGCAGGCGGCGGATGTGCACGTCCACCGTGCGCGCGTCGCCGGTATAATCGTCGTATTTCCACACGGCTTCCAGCATCTCCTTGCGTGAGAACGGGCGGCCGCGGTTGGTGATGAACATTTGCAGAAGATCAAATTCCTTCGCGGTCAGGCGCACTTCCTCTCCGCCGAGGGTGACGGTGCGCTTGACGAGGTTGACCTCCATATCATGCACGCGGATGATTTTCTGCTCCTGCACGACGTGTCCCCCGGCGCGGCGCAGCACGGTGCGAATCCGCGCGCGCACCTCCAGAATGTTGAACGGTTTGGTCATGTAGTCGTCCGCGCCGTATTCCAGACCGAGGATTTTGTCCATGTCCTCGCCCTTGGCGGTCAGCATGATAATCGGCACACTGGATGTTTCACGGATGCGCTGACAAACGCTGAGTCCGTCCACCTTCGGCAGCATCACGTCCAGCAGCACAAGATCATACACCCCGAAAAAGAACTTATCCAGCGCTTCCTGGCCATCCACGGCGGTATCGGTTTCGTAGCCGTCCTGTTCAAGCGTATATTTCAAGCCTTTCAAAATAAGCGGCTCATCGTCCACCAGCAGAATGCGTTTTCCCATGATGGTTCACCTCAGTATAATTTGCCGCGAACGGCTGCTCGTTTATTGTACCCTGAATTGTGAAAAAAATCAAGTCAAATTGCAATCAAATTGTCATAGTTTTTGGAGAAAGGACACGAAAAAAACGCGGCAGACAGGAGAAAACGACTGTCTGCTGCGTATCAGATGGGTGTGCCCTCATTCCGCCAGTAATTGCGTTAATTGTTCCTCATACACCTTGAAATCTGCCGCGTCCCAGTCCTCCGCAAGGGCGAACACCGCGTCCATCACGCAGTCCGCCATCTTGCCGCGATGCCCGCAGACCTGCAGCAATGCAATCAAACGCGTTTTCGCCTGCCGCACATCCTCCGGCGCGTCGTCCAAGCGGCGCAGGTCGTAATCTGCGTTCTTCCCGCAGGGGCTTGCGCACGTCGCGCAGTTCGGGCTGACCTCAAACTTGTTTTGCTGGATGCGCTCGTTGAGGGCAATCAGCTGCTCCGGCGTCGCGGAAACAGCATCGTCCGAGAGGTGCAATCCAGCGAGAATCAGACCGGGCGTCGTCTCCGTCGGCGGACGAGTCGTGCAAGTGCGCGCCAAGCCGATGACACTGCCCAGCAGCGTCCGGCGAAGTGTCTGCAAATCCGCCATTACTTCTTGAATCCTTCCGGGAAAACGACTGTCAGCACCCATTTGAACGCTTCGGGCGCGGACACGGCGTGCGGCACGTTCGCGGGCATCACCAGTACTTCACCCGGATGCACAAGGTACTCCTTGCCATCCACGGTGAAGCAGCCTGTGCCTTCCAGCACCTGCACCATGGCGTCACCGGTGGATTCGTGGGTGCTGATTTCGGTGCCCTTGTCGAACGCGAACACGGTGATGCTGACCGCCTTGTTCTGCGCAAGCGTACGGGAGACAATCTGCCCCGGCATAACGTTCACAAGTGCCGTCAGTGCCTGCACCTTTTGATGGTCGATATTGCTGATATACATGTTTTTCCTCCAATAATGTTCGTTGGGAGCTAATTGCAGTATGCCACGAATGATTCGAAAGTACAACAGCAGGTTACGCCTGTTTCGCCTTCCACGCCGTAAACGCATCCGCCAGCCGCGCAAATTCCGCCAGCGTCAGCTTTTCGCCGCGGATTCGCTCATCCAGCCCGGCGGTCTGCATCAGCGACGCAGCGTCAGCGCGCTCCATGTGGAACGCGGCGCACAAACCGTTCGTCATCGTCTTGCGGCGAAGTGCGAACGCCGCCTGCGCCACGCGGAAGAAGTCAGCTTCCTCCTGCACCTGTACCGCCGGCGTTTCCCGCCACGGCAGGACGATGAACGCGCTGTCCACCTTCGGCACGGGCGTAAAGCACTTTGCCGGTACATCCATGGCCAGATACGGGTCGCAGTAGAACTGGCTGCGAACGCTGAGCATCCCCCAGCCATCGTCGCCGGGCTGCGCCAGCACCTTGTCCGCCACTTCCTTCTGCACCATCAGCGCCATCCGCTGAATCGGAATCGGGCTGGCAAGCAGCATGGTCAGCAGCGGGGTGGTAATATAATATGGGATATTCGCGACGACAGAGAGCGGCTTGCGCAGGTCTTTCGTCACGTCGGCGAGGTTGAGCGTCATCACGTCGCCCTGCACGAGGGTGAAATTATCGCGTTCAGCGAGGAACGCCGTCAGCAGCGGAATCAGGCGTTCATCCAGCTCCACGGACAGGACATGGTGTGCCGCATCACAGAGGTATTTGGTCATGCTGCCCGCGCCGGGGCCGATTTCCAGCACATCATCGTCCTTGGTGATTTCGCTGGATGCCACCAGCGCGGCGAGAAGATCCTCGTCATAAATAAAGTTCTGCCCCAAGCCCTGCTTGTAGCGGAGATTGCTGTCGTGAATGCGTTCCTTGGTCTTGCTCATGCGATGCTCCTTCCGGATGGATAAATCCGCTGACATTATACCATAGGGCATTTACGGAAAGCAAGGGGAATCCATCTTCTCCTTTTTTCTTTTCGGACTTTTTGCGGCAGGCGATTATTTTAGAGTGTGTTTCTAAATTCGCCCGGCAGCATTTTCGGCATCTTTTCTTGCAATTCAAGTATGAAAACTGAAGGTTTACTGGAGGTAACTCGATATTTCTGCAAGAAGCAGATAACGCAGGCGAATCTGGAAATAGTATCATACACATTCCTTCCCCCTGAATCGCAAAGAAGGCCGTGAGCGGAAATTTGCTCACAGCCTTTTGCTTTTTCATACGACCTTCGGATGAACATCGCATCGGAAACTGAAAACGGTTATTTCACGGCGTTCACCAGCGCGACGCAGGCTTCGTGAACCTTCTGCGCGGCAGCGGCGCTGATCGCGGTGGCGTTGTCGGGGTCAGCCTTCATCTGATTGTAGACTTCGTAGCATTCAGCCTGCAAATCCGCCAGCGTCGTTTCAACCTGTGCCTTTTCATCGTCCGTCAGCGTGCCGTACTCGTAGAGGTTGGACAGCGCGTCCATCGTCCAGTAGACGGAATCCGCCCAGTTCTCCGGCAGGACGCAGAAGCCTTCCACCTTCACACGCTCGCCGTTCTCGTTCCGCTTGTTCTTCGTCGTTGCGTAGTACACGCCGCTTTCCGGCTGCGCTTCCACAAAATCTGCCGCTGCGGTGCTGAGCTGATAGCCAGCATAGGTATCCGTGGTCAGCATCGGGTAATACGGCACGAAGACGCTCAGCGCCGCGTCGTCCATCGCGACCCATTCCACGGTGTCGGTGATGCTGTCTTCCTTGGCGACCTGGAAGATGTGCGTTTCAAGGTTGCGCGTCGAGCCGATGCCCGCAATGTGATAGTAGCCGACAACATCCGCGACGCTCCATGCATGGTCAAGCGTGATATTGGTATACATCGGCACGATGCTGCCATCCGCTGCGACGTTGGAAATGGCGAAATCCGCATAATCAGGTTCTTCCTTGGCGGTTGCGGCGTTGAAGTACTTCAGCGCGTTCACCATACGGGAGCCGACGCCCTGATCCGCGTTGTAGGAAGCGGCATAGTCGATGGTGTTGGCTTCCTTGTCGCCGACATAAGAGCCAGCCTGTTCCGCCACGGCAATCAGGTTCGCGGAGGCCATCACGTTCTCGGTATCATCGAGGTCAATCAGACCAATCACCGACATGTTCGGCTGCGAAAACGCCATCGTCGAGGTCAGCTTGACGGCAACATACTGCGTACCGGAAGCGTTTTCGACGTACCACACTTCCTTGTCGTCCGCAATGAAGATGCCGGAGCCGCCCGCCGCGCCGACAGAATCGTAAATGCTCAGCAGCAGTTCGACTGCTTCCTTCGCCGTCGCGGATTCGCTCAGCAATACGGTCGTGATTTCGGCCTCTTCAATGCCTTCGTCGGTGTACGGATCAACTTCATACAGCGCGTCGGAGCAGCCGATGGTTTCGGTCGCGCTCACGCTTACGCCCATGCTGTTCGTTCCGCCTGCCTCATAGGGCGTATGTGCATGGGTCTGACCGCAGTCCGGGCAGACGCCATCCTTCGCCGCGCCGTTATCATCGCGGAACGCCGTGTAGGCGTAGCTGTCCTTGGTAAAGGTGTAGGTGAAGCCGTAGCAGCCGTTGTACACCTCGCCGGCGGTATGGACGCCAGCGGGAATCGCGTAGAACAGCTTGTTGTAGCTGTTGGAAATATCCTCCGAGCGGGCGAACATCGTCGTGCCGTCCGCGGTGAGGTCAGAACCTACATAAACAGCGGTGCAGGCAAGCGCATTAACCGACGTCAAGCAGAGTGCCAGCGCCATGAAAAGCGGGAAAAGTTTCTTTGCATTCAAGTGAGCCATCATTGCCACCATCCTTCCTTGTGTTTGACGGAAGGCATTATACTGCATATTTATTAGCTTGTCAAGCGATTTTATGAATAAATATACTGATTTCGCGATAAAAATTTGCACATGGTGAATATGGCAGAAAAGTGGACAAATCAGCAGGAGATTTCCATCTGCGTGGCGAATCTTACCAGCAGAAAAAGCGGTATATCTGCCGCATAATACTATTTCCAGATGAAAATGCGCCAAGATGCGCTGCGAATTTTTCATTCTGGCTAACGTGAATGAAACGCAGCGTAGCAGCGCTACGCTAAGTGGAATGAACGGACGCCAGAAGGGAAAAGGCGCAAGCAGATGGTGCAGGTGAATCTGGAAATAGTATAAAAGGAGGAGAATCCCCATGAAACGAATGCTGTCCATTCTGCTGATGCTCATGCTTTTGCCGTGCGCGGCGCTGGCTGAGGAGGAGGACGAACCCGTGACCCCGATGTACGAGCTGACGATGGCGCACGGCTTCCGCTTCGGCGGCGCGCTGTCCTACATGCAGCTATGGGACGCGAACTACCTGAACTTCCTGAAAACGCACTGCAACAGCATCACGGCGACGAACGAGATGAAGGCGTACTCTCTGCTTGACCAGAGCAAAAGCCGCGCCAGCAGCGACGGGATGCCGCGCATGAATTTTAGCGCGGCAGACAAGATGGTCGCTTGGGCGCAGGAGAATGGTCTCGGCGTGCGCGGGCATGTGCTGGTGTGGGATGCCTATATGACGCCGTGGTTTTTCCACGAGCAGTACGACGCAGGCAAGCCGCTTGTCAGCCGGGAGGTGATGCTCCAGCGTCTGGAGAGCTACATCACGCAGGTCATCACCCACTTTGAAGAGAAATTTCCCGGCGTGGTGTACTGCTGGGACGTGGTGAATGAAGCCGTCGGCGAAGGCAGCGAGTTCGATTCGACCGACCCGCGGCACATCCGCACCACCCGCGGCGGCGTGAGCAACGTGTTCTATGACACCATCGGCAGCGACTATGTGGAATATGCGTTCCTCTACGCGCGCAACACGGTGGATGCGCTTGGGGCGGACATCCACCTGTTCTACAACGACTACAACACGTTCTACGCCGAAAAACGGGATGCCATTATCGCCCTGACACGGAGCATCAACAGCTTCGCGGTGGATGCGGACGGGAATCCGCGCAAGCTCTGCGACGGCGTTGGGATGCAGGGATACATCGGCGGCTACGGCACGCAGGCGGGCTGCATGAATGTGAATGACCTTGCGCTCATCAGCACCGCCATCAAGACCTATGCGGCGGAAGGGCTGGAGGTGCAGCTGACGGAAATGGCAGTGCGCAACTTTGACGCGGCGAAAGTCGAAGATCACGCGGATTTCTACGTTCGTCTCTTCAAGGTCTTCTGCGCCGTGAACCGCGGCGGCACGCAGCCGCTGACGGGCGTATCCGTCTGGGGCATGTTCGATTTCCCGAATGACCAGCCGACTTCCTACACCTACAAGATGAACGGCACGCACAGCGGGCTGCTGAACGAGAAGGGAATCCCGAAGGACGTTTTCTGGCAGATTGAGGAGCTGCTGAAGGAGTGAGTGACCCAAGGGGCGCTGCCCCTTGACCCCGCAAGGGAGTTCCTCCCTTGACCCTTTCGCGCGATTCAGTTGGTAACACTTTCATACAATGCCCGCGTGTTTATTGGGGGAACCCAAGGGGCGCTGCCCCTTGACCCTGCAAGGGAGTTCCTCCCTTGACCCTTTCGCGCGATTCAGTTGGTGACACTTTCATACAATGCCCGCGTGTTTATACAGGGGTTTCGCCTCTGCGGAGGCGATTTCCCCCCGCACCATGAAAAATCAAGCCGCATAAAAAATTCCCCCTCGCCTGTATTAACACAGCACGAGGGGGAATATACATATTGATGCAATCACTTGTTGTCCACAATGATTTCCTTCAAATCATTCACCACGCTCGCCATCGACGGGTCGTTCTTGATGGCGTTGGCAATCTGGTTGCAGCCATGCAGCACCGTCGTGTGGTCGCGGTTTCCGAACACCTGCCCAATCTGCGGCAGGGAGAGGTTCGTCAGGTCGCGCGTGATGTACATCGCGATTTGGCGCGGAACAGCAATTTCGCGGCGGCGTGTGGGGCGAATCAGGTCATCCACCGTGATGGAGTAGTAGTTCGCCACCGCCTGCATGATAACCTGCGCCGTCACTTCCTTGCGCACCTTCTTGGCGAAAATGTCGTGCAGCGCTTCTTCGCACAGCTGCACGGTAATCGGGCGATTCGTCAGCTGCGCATAGGCGACAAGGCGGGTCAGGCTGCCTTCCAGTTCACGGATGTTGGATTCGACGCGCGTCGCAATGGCCTCGTACACGTCCTCATCCATCGTGATGTTTTCCTGCCGTGCCTTTTCGCGCAGGATGGCGATTCGTGTTTCCACGTCCGGTTTCTTGATATCGCAGGTCAGCCCCCACGCAAAGCGGCTCTTCAGGCGATCCTCAAGGCGGGCAATTTCCTGCGGCGGACGGTCGGATGTGAGGATAATCTGCTTTCCGGCGGTATGCAGGGTGTTGAAGGTGTGGAAGAATTCTTCCTGTGTGGATTCTTTGCCGGCGATGAACTGAATATCGTCCACCATCAGCACATCAACGCTGCGGAAGCGGTTGCGGAACTGAATATTCCGCCCCTGCTGGATAGCGGAAATCAACTCGTTGGTGAAGGTTTCACCGGGGATATAAAGGATGCGTTTGCTGGGGTCATGCTCGCGGATGAAGTTGCCGACAGCGTGCATGAGGTGTGTTTTGCCAAGGCCTACACCGCCGTAGATAAACAGCGGGTTATAGGAATGAGCCGGGTCAGTGGCGACGGACAGCGCGGCGGCATGGGCAAAACGGTTGCCGCTGCCGACGACGAACGTCTCGAAGGTGTACTTCGGGTTCAGGGCGACCGAGCTTTCCAGCACCGTCTCCTGCTCCTCCACCGCCTTCTGCTTCAGCTGCGGACGCGCCTCGATTTCCTCCTGCGTCAGGATTTCCACATCCATCTGATGGCCCGCCACCTGGCTGAGCGCACGGACAATCGTCGAATACCACTGGTTGGTAATCAGCAGCTTCAGATTGTCCATCACCACGCGAAGCACAAGCGTATCGCCGTCAAGCAGCGCCGGAACGAGGTTGTTGCTGCCCAGCAGAGAATTGTACACTACGGCGTTGACTTCCGCGCGAAGCACCTCGCGTGTCTTTGACCACAGCTCTTCCATGTCCATCAGGGGATTCCTCCGTATTCTTTGCGCGGACGCATTGTCCGACCGGCTTTTTTGTCCGCGTTGGGGACGCAAGGGGGCGAAAAAGGCGCACGACCGACCTGCGGCCGTGAGCCTGTGATGCTTTTGCATTCATGTCCATTCGCATCCTTTTGTATCATACCACAGGTTCGCCAAAATCGCAAGCATTCCGATTCCGTCATTTTTGTGCATGACCCATGCCGTTTTGCTGCCTGACGGAACAAAATCTTGTGGAAAGAAGCTATGTTCTCCACAAGTTCCTGTGGATAATTTCATGCGGCGGCGAATTTTATGCTGAATCCTGCATATTTTTCTGGGAATTACCGCCCGAAAAAAAGTGCAAAAAAAGTTTGGAAACAAGGGATTTTGCCTTTTAACGTCGAAATGAAAAGGGCGGGGATTCTGCATCTCCCCCCAAAGGAGGACAGGCTATGGCGATTGCAATTCCGCTTGACCGGGTGCAGCAGGTGCTGGCGATACGAATCGGGACAGCGCTGGCGCATTCCGGGGTCGGGACACATGCGGCAGAACGGCTGCGGCACTACCGCGTGGGCGACGACCTTTCCGCCTTGTGCGAAGCGCTTCGCGATGGCTTGTTCCGCGATTTATACGCCATTCTTGGCCCGCAGATGCGCGTTTCCATGCCGGACGGACGAACCCGCCGTTTCCGCATGGAGGAGTTTCCCCTGCTGGCGGATGAGCTGCTTGCCGTCCTCTTTGAATCCCTCGGCACAACCGGAATGCCGAAGGACACGCTGATGGCGTTCGCCATGACATCCGGCAGCCTGTGCGCTATGCGGACGCTGATGCAATTCTACCCGCTGTCATCGGCGGAAAAAGCGCTGATGGAGCGAATCCTTCGGGAAAATGCGCCGCAGGCAGCCACTGCCTCCCCCAATCAACCACTGTTTTAGGAAGGAATCATCATCACATGAAAACCAAAAAGCTGCTTGCAGCCCTTTTGACGCTGCTCATCTTCCTCTCCCCCACCTTCGCGGCGGCGGAAACCGTCGTCACGTCGTTCTATCCCATCTACCTCTTCGCCCTCAACCTCACGCAGGGCATCGACGGCATCACCATCCGCAACCTCGCCGCGCCGAACACCGGCTGCCTGCATGATTATCAGCTTTCCACCGGCGATATGAAGGTGCTGAACAAGGCGGATGTATTTCTCATCAACGGCGCGGGCATGGAAAGCTACCTCACCCGCGTGATGGACACATTCCCGAAGCTGCCCGTGGTGGATGCGTCCGCCGGCATCACGCTGCTGACCGAGGACGGCATGGACGAGTATGTGGACGACCATAACCATGACCACGAGGACGAAGACGCCGACGACCACGGGCATCACCACGCGGGCGAAGCGAACGCCCATATCTGGCTTGATGCGCAGAATGCCATCCAGATGGTGGACAATCTGGCAGACGGGCTTATCAGCGCCATGCCGCAGTACGAAGCGCAGATTGAGCAAAACCGCGCGGATTATGTGTCGCGCTTGACGGCGCTGGATGCAGAGCTGAAAGAGACGCTTGCAGCCGTGCCGAACAAGAACATCGTCACCTTCCACGAGGCATTCCCGTATTTTGCGCGGGCGTATGGCTTGACAGTCGCCGCCGTCGTCAACCACGAGCCGGGCGACGCGCTGTCCCCCGCGCAATTGGCGGAGCTGGTGCGCACTATCCGTGAGCTGAACAATCCGCCGCTGTTCACCGAGCCGCAGTACGATGATATGGCAGCGCAGACGATTTCCCGCGAGACGGGCGCGCCGATTTACACGCTTGACCCCGTTGTGACCGGCCCGGAAACCGACGTGCCGCTGACTTACTATGAGGATCGGATGCGCGAGAACATGCAGACGCTCTTGGTCGCGCTGACCCCTGCGGAAGGAGAATAACCATGCACTTTCTGATTGTGAACGATGACGGCATCAGCAGCCCGTTTCTGCCGATTCTGACGCAGGCGGTCAAGCGTGCCGGGCATCGGGTGACGGTCTGCGTGCCAGCGACGCAGCAGAGCGCAAAGGCACATGCCTTCAGCATTGAGCAGCCGATTCTGGCGGAGAAGCGCGAAGTGCCCGATGCGGATGAAGCGTGGGCAATTTTCGGTACGCCGGTGGACAGCTGCCGCATCGGAGCAATGAACCTTGCGCCGGACGCGGACGCCGTCATCAGCGGCATCAATTTGGGCTACAACGTCGGCATGTCGGTGTATGTGTCCGGAACCGTCGGTGCAGCGCGGGAAGCGACATTCCTGCATAAGCCGGGCATTGCCGTATCCGCCGAGAAGCAGACGCCGCACGACACGCTGGCGTACCTGTCCGACTGGGCCGTAGAGATGGCAGAGAAGCTGGTCACGCGCGGCGCGCCGGAACTGACGGTGTGCAACCTGAACGCGCCGCCGATTCCCCGTGCGGAGCTGAAAAGTCAGGTGCTGTGCCCGCTGAACCGCGCCGGCTACCGCGACAGCTACGAGCAGCGCATCAGTCCGCGCAAGCAGACGTACTTCTGGCTCTCCCCAATGAAGCAGGATCCGCCGCTGCCGGGCAGTGACCAGGCGTACCTCGATGCTGGGCATCCGACGTGCACGTTTCTGACGATTGACGGGCAGTCGCAGGAAGAATTTGCGGACTGGCTGAAATAATATCATGACAATTGAAACCCCATACAGGGCATTTACGCGCCCCGTATGGGGTTTTAATTGGTTCTTCACGGAATCTTGGGGGAAGAGCAACTTGGGGGCGCGTCTGCGGACGCGCAAAGTTAGGGGCAGGGACGCTGCGCTGCCTGCACCTTTGTTGGCGGCTTCCTTGAAATTGGTCGGACGCGGAACAGTTGGGGCGTTGCCCCAAACCCCACAAGGGACGCTGTCCCTTGACCCTGCAAGGGGCAATTGCCCCTTGACCCCTCCGCGCGATTGAGTTGGTCGCGCTTTCATGCTCCTTCCGCGTGCAGCTTTTTGGTGCTTCGCCTAAGCCCTTGTTTGCTCCCCACAACTTTCCGTGAAGAACCCCTTTTCCCTCACTGGAACAAGGACATAATCTCCTGCGGCGAAAGTCCGCCCACCATGGATTCCCCCGGCTTAATCAGCTGGTCAAACAGCGCTTTCTTCCGCTGCCCCAGCGCAACCACCTGCTCCTCAATCGAAGCATGTGTTACCAGACGAATCACCTCCACCTTGCGCGTCTGCCCAATGCGGTACGCGCGGTCGGTCGCCTGATCCTCCGCCGCCGGGTTCCACCACGGGTCGTAGTGAATCACCATGTCCGCGCCCGTCAGGTTCAGGCCCGTACCGCCCGCCTTGAGCGAAATCAGGAAAATCTGTCCCTGCCCCGCGTTGAACTGCTCCGCCATCTCTACGCGGCGCTGTGCGGGCGTGTCGCCATCCAGGTACATCGTTTCATAACCCGCATCATCCAGCTCGCGGCGAAGGATTTTGAGCATCGAGGTGAACGCGCTGAACAGCAGCACACGCCGCCCCTTCGCAATCGCTTCCGGCAGCATATCCAGCAGCATATCCAACTTGCCGGATGTACCCGTATAATCGTCCAAAACCAGCGACGGATGACAGCAGATTTCGCGCAGCTGGGTAATCGCCGCAAGCACCTCCGTGCGCCCACGCTCGAAGCCCTTTTCCTTGACGATGGAGTCCACGCGCTGACGCAGCCGCATCATCGTCGCCTCGTATACCTTCGCCTGTTCCGGGCTCATCTGCGCCGTGAACACGGATTCGATCTTGTCCGGCAGTTCGGTCAGCACTTCCTTCTTCAGGCGGCGCATGAGGAACGGGCTGATGCGCCGGCGCAGATCCTCCACGTCCGTTCCATCCTGATAGCGGCGCAGGAAAGCGCTGTAACTGAGCAAATACCCCGGCAGGACGAAGTTGAAGATGCTCCACAGTTCGCCCACGCCGTTTTCCAGCGGCGTACCCGTCAGGGCAAAGCGCGTCTGCGCCTGCAATTGGCGAACCGCCTGCGCGCCCTTGCTGCCCGCGTTTTTGATGTGCTGCGCTTCGTCTAAGATAGCAAAGCGGAACTCAATCGTCGTCAGCTGCTCGATGTCCTGCCGAATCAGCGGGTAGGACGTAATCAGCACATCCACGTCGTGCGCTTCCTTGACGTGGCGAATCTGGCTGGCGCGCTGTGCCGCCGAACCGCCCAGCACCATCACCGACAAATCCGGCGCAAAGCGGCCAAGTTCGCTCAGCCAGTTATACGTCAGCGTCGTCGGCGCGACAACAAGGCTAACCTGCCCTTCCTGCCGCGTCGCCATCAGCAGCGCAATCACCTGCACGGTTTTGCCCAAGCCCATGTCGTCCGCCAGCACACCGCCCATGTGCAGCCGGTCAAGCGCCAGCAGCCACTGGAAGCCGCGTTCCTGATACGGGCGCAGGCTTAAGCCGTCGGGCAGCTTCACGTCCTGCACCTTGCCGGGGTCGGTCAGCAGGCGAACGGTTGCCTGCGTCTTTTCATCCACCTCGATGGGCAGTCCAAGGCTCTCCAGCAGGCTTTGCAGATAGCACGCGCGGTACGCCTGCAGACGGATGGTGTCGTCCCCCATCGCGACCGACTCCGCGCCCTCCGCCTGCGCCGCCTCGAAGATGGAATCCGCCAGCGGCAGCCACTCGTCCATCGCGGACAAATCAAGGAACGAGCCGTCTTTCAGGCGGAAATAGCGGCGGCGGCGCGCCAGTGCTTCCATAATTGCAAGGATTTCCTGCGCCGGTTCGCCGTCCTGCGTGAATTTCAGTTCCAGCGCCGAGCCGTTCAAGCGCATTTTGCCCGCAAATTTCGGCTTGCGCGGCGTCATGCGCTTGAAGTCGTTGGACAGGTACACTTCCGCCAGTTCCTGCAAATGCTGCAAGCCTTCGCTGACGAAGTTGAAAATGGCTTCCTGCCCCGTCAGGTACACATGCCCCTTGCTGACGATGAAGCCCGCCGCCCCCAGCGCATCCAGTACCTTGCGTTCCGCCGCCGCGTCGCGCAGGAGCAGTTTTTCGCCGCGCGGGAGATTCTCCGGCAGGGGCGTTTCGTCAAACGGGTCAATGGTGCGATCGCCGTAGCGGAACTGTGCCCGCGCCACCACATCGCGTCCATTGGCAGAACGGTCAAGATACACACGCGCCACCAGCGGCAGTTGAATCAGCTGACGACGCAGCTCATCGGAGATTTCCACCAGCCCAGTCAGTTTCAGGAACGGCACGAGTTCACCCATCACACGCGCCGCCTCGCGCACGGGATAGTCGAAGCTGCACTGTCCGCCCAACTGCTCCTGATACAGCACGCGCAGCACGCCGCGCTGCTGCTCCTCCACCGCCACGACGTTCTCCCCCACCAGTGCGAAGGAACAGGACGGCAGCAGCGGACGGAATTCCTTGGGGAACATGGCAACGACCGTCAAGCCGTGCAAGTCGCTGGAGACGCGGAACTGCAAGGGGATTTTCCTTGCGCGCACAGGCTTGACCGCAACCGTCTTTTCCCCGACCTTCAGGCGAAACGGCGTGTTCATCAGCTCGCGCAGGATTTCCTCCGCGAACGGCTCCGGCAGCGCCAAATCACGCTGTTCCGCGCCGCGCAGGAGCGCGCCAGCTTCCTTCTGTGCCAGACACAGCGCGCGCAGAATCTTCAAAATCCGCTCCTGCACCGTGCCGAAGCGCATCCATTCCGGGTGAAACACGAAGCCCTTGCCGTACTCCACAGGCGTCTGCGTGTCAATGGCGTCAATCATCTGCGGAATCGACTTGACCACGTACAGGCGGTCTTCGCCAATCAGCAGGCAGATGCGGATGCGGGGCGTAATCTGGTCGCGCACGGGTTCAAGGGTCAGGCGCACCTCCATGTGGATGGTGCCCTCCTCCGGCAGCGCGCGGTCCATCGCCGCCATCAGCTTCGGGCCGGCAGCCTCCGCCTTGCGGCGCACCATATCGCCCATCGCGCCCTCATCCTGACATTTGAGCATCGCCGCCACCACATGGCGGCACGCGCCGGCTTCCTCATAAATCGGGCAGCTGCACCGGCTTTCGCCGTCATCCGTGAATACCACATCGTACATTTCGCCATCCGCGACCTTGCAGCTCAGGCGCTTTGCGCTCTTCTCCACAATATGCACTGCGCCGCTGTGATACAGCCGCTCACCGTAACGGGTTTCCGTTTCGCCCGCCAGAACGCGCAGGGTGTAGGGGACTTGGGTCATGCTTGAATCACACTCACACTTTCTGAAAGCCCAAAGGCAAAAAAATCCTTCAAGCCAAAATTGCAACCCTTATTCTTTCTACGTTTTCGGCGAAATTCCTGCTTTCAGGCGGAAGGTTTTTCATCTTTTTTTGACGCTGGATGCATCCGGTTGACTTTCCGCACTTTTTTCCATCCTCAGCGTATGATGAAGGCAGAATCCTCCTGCCGTTTGTTCGGTGCTGCAATTCTCTATTTGGAAGGATGTGTTTGTGATGACTTTATCGCCCTTATCCGCCGCCATCCTCGCGACGCTGCTTATGTATCTGCTGACGGCGCTGGGTGCGGCGCTCGTATTCCCGCTCCGGCGATTTCACCCAGGCGTGATGAACCTGCTGATGGCGCTCGGTGCGGGCATCATGCTCGCCGCGTCGTACTTTTCGCTCCTTGCGCCCGCGCTGACGTCCGCGCATTCCCTCCGGCAAAGCCCGCTCCTGATGTGCAGCGGCGGATTTTTGCTCGGCGGGCTGCTCGTGCTGTTGGCGGATGCGCTGCTTTCGCGCCGTATGCGCCGAACGCCGCTGTCCGACGTGCGCCGCAGAACCGTTCTGCTGATTGGCAGCATCACCCTGCACAACATTCCCGAAGGCTTGGCGGTCGGCTGCGCGTTCGGTGCTTTGGCGTCCCCCGGCGGAGCGGCGTGGCGCAGCGCGTGGATGCTTGCCATCGGCATTGCGCTGCAAAACTTCCCTGAAGGGGCGGCGGTCAGTCTGCCGCTCCGCCGCGACGGTTATTCCTGCCGCCGTTCGTTCTTCTTCGGACAGTTATCCGGCGCAGTCGAGCCGCTTGCGGGGATTCTGGGCGCACTGCTGGCGATTCGCGTCCGCGCCGCCCTGCCGCTGCTGCTTTCGCTCTCCGGCGGCGCCATGGTGACGGTCATCTTGGCGGAGCTTCTGCCGGAATGCCAAAAATGCCCGCGGCAGCGTCTGATGGTTCTCGCGACGCTGGCGGGCTTTGTCCTCATGATGGCACTGGATACGATGGTGTAATGGCGACCTTGGGGCGCTGCCCCAAACCCTGCCAGAGACGCTGTCTCTGGACTCTGCGAAGGGTCTTCGACCCTCTCGACACCCATTCGCGGCTGCCATGCAGTTCTCATCTTCCTGCTGTTGGGTTATTGCTGCTCGCTCTGTTTCCTCTCCACATACTCTTCCAGGCACTCCCCTGTCTCCCGCATCTCCATTGACGCATCCACCCCAACGTAGCGGAAGTGCCACGGCTCATTCGTGATGCCGGTGATGGCGGTCTTATCCGCCGGGTAGCGCAGGATGAATCCCCACTCCCAGCAATGTTCTTCCAGCCATTTCGCCTGCTTTGTGCCGCCGAAGGACGTGCCCGGCACGGTGATGTCGAACGCCAGCCCGGTGTGATGCTCGCTGCATCCGGGGTCGGCGACGAGTTTGCGCGCCGCACTCCGCGCCTGTGCGCCAGTCATGCCCTGCTGACGATAGCTGTACACCTTGTCGTCGAACAGCTTCTGCTGATAGGCGACGCTCCGGTATCCCGCGCTGATCTGCCATGATGTCAGCCCCTCTGACTGCGCCTGCGTCAGCATCGCCAGCAGCGCATCCACCGCAATCTGCTCGCCCTCGATTTCGCTGCCCTTGATGCTCACGATGCTGCTGTCACAGTAGTCGCGCATGTTGACCAGCTGCTGCGGCTGATAATCATCAGGCAAAGGAGAATCCCGGTTGACCAGCAGCGGAAGCCCATCCGCCGTGAAGCCAACCGGGATTGTGTTTTCCGCCTCCGCCGTCAGGAGGATCATATCGTCCACTGCGGGAGCCTCCGTTGCTTGCGCGGCTTGGGTGGGCGCGGGCGTCGGTGTGGCATACGGCTGCGCGCTGTCAGAATAGAGCAGCTCACGCGTATCTTCCCCGACGATGCCGTCCGCCGTCAGTCCATGCTGGCGCTGGAACAGCTGCACCGCCTCTTTCGTCGCCGGGCCGAACTGTCCATCGACGCTGCCGGTCAAATAGCCCAGCGCCTGCAAGCGCTCCTGCAATTGCCAGACGGCTTCCCCCTGCGCGCCGGAACGCAGCACCGGCACGGGTGTGGGCAGGGACGGGTCAATCGTGACCTGCATGACGTTGCCGTACCCCGGCACAGGCGTCGGCGTGCGGCTCTGCTCCACCTGCACATCGCCATAGAGCCGGATTTCGCGCACGGCGAACACGATGACCGCGACCGCCAGTACGGCAAGCGCAATCATGGCAATCAGCCGCTTTGTCGTCATTCCTCCGCTGGATTTCTGCTGCACGCTTGTCCCCTGCCTTTCTTCTTTCCTGACCACAGTATACGCTATTTTGGGCGTTTATGCAAGAGGGGGGCGGAAAATGGGGGAAAGTTGTTCATGATGTATCAATATTATGCTTTTATAATCAATAGATTGAACATTTTATTTTCATTCTATTTGCACATTGTTCAAATATTTGTGCTACACTGTATGTGTCGCAGAGATTCCGTTAGTACATATTTTACTTACAGTTTCTCTGAAAATGGGGCTAAATTTGATGAAAGGAGTGTACTTGGAATTCGTTTTTCACCAAAGTTCCACATGTTTGACTTTTAGAAAGGAGTGTACTTGGAATTCGTTTTTCACCAAAGTTCCACATGTTTGACTTTTAGAAAGGAGTGTACTCATGAAAAAGTTTTTCTCTACGCTTTTGGTCTTAACGCTTGTTTTTGCTTGCTTCGCAACCGCAGTCGCAGAAACAGGTGTCATGTACAACGACTCGTCGATTGTAACCTGCGCTAACCCTGACAACAATCGTGATGACCCCTATGATTTGTCCGGCAGCAATTATACAAGCGTCTTTGCGTTTAAGGAGTCCAGCACAACAATGGCAATCAAAGTTCCTGCAGACGGCGATGCTACGGTTACGCTTACGAACGCCTATATGAACTTTGATAGCACTAACAAACCCACAGTTTATGTGAAAGCCTACTATTGGAATGGAACGACATGGAAAAGGGCAACCGTTACGCCTTCTTCCGTAAAAGTATCGAAAAACATGGCTACCTATACTTTTAATGTGACAGGTATTAGTCGTGGCACAGCTTTCTATGTGAAGCTTTCCAAGACGGAGTATACCGGTTACAAATTCATCGGCAACATCACCATTTCGGACTAATGCGCCGGATAACTAATTCAATCACGCATTCCTAATCATCATAGCCCTATTTTCAGAGATTTACAAAACTTCTTGTTTTGAGGAGGATTACGATGAAGCATTCAATTGCAAGGTTTTCTTGCTTGGCATTGATTTTCGTTCTGTTGCTTGGTCTTTGCTGCGTGGCGACCGCCGAATCCACCGACGCCGTTTCCGGCGCGCCGCTGGACAACGACATTGAGATTGTCTACAAGGAGCATTTCGACGATATGGTGACGCGCTATGCGGACGAGCTGACCGAGGCTGAACTACTGGTCAGCGCCGACGTGTACGACGCCATCGGCATGATTCGCTTCGATTCCGAGGACAGTCTGGCGGCACGTCAGCGCATCTACGGCATTGCGTCGGCGGACGACCTTCATGCCATCCTGACAGGCTATTTTGACCCGAACGATGCCGCTTACACGGCGGATGCGGCGCTGGATGCGCGCTTGCAGGCGATTCTCGCGGCGTGCGGGCTGAATCCGGAGGACTACGACATCAGCGTCATTCGCAATCTGAGCGGGATGCCCGAACCCATCACGGGGACGAACTGGTACTGCACGCTCATCCGCAAGGGCGTCGAGGTAGCGGAGGACGAAACAAACCCGTATGACATGGTGATTGTGCTGTACGGCGACGAGATGACGGTGGGCGCATTTGTGCTGAATCCGGAGGTTTAACAAGGGCTAAAAAGACGGCAGGTGCGGATTCTTTCTCTGCACCTGCCGTTTAGTTTTGTTTTGGGATGGTCGGTCGCGCCAATGGGCGCGACAATATGCAAGTTGTTGGGAAAGCAAGTTGAGGGGCGCTCCTGAGGGAGCGCGAAGTTACTGGCAGGGACGCTTCGCTGCCTGCGCCTTTGTTGGCGGCTTCCTTTGAGTTGAGCACCCGAAAAACAGTTGGGGCGTTGCCCCAAACCCCACAAGGGACGCTGTCCCTTGACCCTGCAAGGGAGGAAGAAAATGGGACGAAGTCCCTCCCTTGACCCTTTTTTGGCTGCCCGGCTTGGTCGCGCTTCCCTTACTTGTCTATTCCCTGCGCTTTCAGGCGCTCTTGGCGCTGGTTCAGGCGACGCGCCCTCTGCCCCATCGCTTCCACCTGCTCCATGAACGCTTTCACTTCTTTCTCACTCATGCCCTCAAACAGCGCATCCGCCAGGTCATCCGCCATCCGCCGTATCGCCGTGCGGTACTGCATCGCTTTCTCCGTCAGATACACCCGCCGAATCCGTCGGTCGAACGTATCCACTTCCCGCCGCACAAGCCCTTTCTTCTCCAAGCCCTGCAGGCTGCGGGTCGTCGCGGCGCGATCCACCGTGTACGCCTCCGCCATCTCGTCCTGCGTGCGCCCGTCCTGCTCATACAGCAGCGCCAGATACAGCACGTCCGACGAGGTGAGCTTCTCGTCCAGCAATTCCCGGTTCAGGAACAGGTTCATCTGCCGAAACAGCACAATCACGGATTTATCCACGCGCATGGATTGTTCCTCCTCTTCGTTGTCACAACCCATTGTAGCGCATTTTTATTGACGTGTCAACAATGCAAAAGGAATTTCCATCATTTTTTCTTGTTCCACAGCGCAAATCCGGCGGCACACAGCGCCAGCACGAAGCAGCCGCTGCTGTATATGGACAAGCCAAACACCAGCGGGCCGCTTCCTGCAACCGCGCCGCCGAAGATGAACAGCCCCAGCGACAGCAGCATCAGGCAGAGCTTGCGCACCATGGCAACGACGAGCTTGCGGACGTCCTCGCCCGCGTGATGCTCAACGCCGAGATTCGCTTCGCCCTTCAAGCCTGTGCGCAGGATATCCGCCAGCAGCGCGGGGATTTCCAGCGACTTCCGGCTGCTCTCATAGATGGCGCGGGCATCCTGCGTCAGGAGCGCACGCCAGTCCACGTTGTCAAACATCTGGTCGCCGATGCGCGCAGTAATGACATTCATGATGTTCAGTTCGGGGCTGAGGTCAGCGACGACGCCCTCAATTGTCGCCAGACCGCGCGCAAGCATCGTCAGGCTGCTGGGCATGGCGATGCCGTTCGTCTTCATGACGCTGGTCATGTCCTCGAACACTTCCGCCAAGTCCATCGTGCCCAAATCCGCCGAGCCGTACTTATCCAGCATGGCCTCAATGTCGCGGTAGAGCTGCTTTTTGTCCGCCGTGCCGTGGAACTCGCCCAGCCCCAGCACCGCATCGCGCACAAGGGCGATATCGCCGCGCGCCACGCCGACAATCGCGTTGCCGATGAGCTTGCGTTCCTTTTCGTTCAAGCTGCCCATCATGCCCATGTCGAGCCAGACGATTTTGCCGTCGCGGATATGGATGTTGCCCGGATGCGGGTCAGCGTGGAAGAAGCCGTCCTCCATAATCTGTCGGACGTAGTTGTCCGCCAGCTTCGCGCCGATTTCCGCGAGGTCGTAGCCGGCTTCCACCAGCTTGTCGTGTTCGTCGATGCCCATGCCGTCGATGCGCTCCATCACCAGCACGTTCGTTGTGGTGTACGCGCGGTAGAGAATCGGCGACGTGACGAACACGACGTCCTGATTCAGCGCGTGGAAGCGCTCCAGATTCGCCGCTTCGGTCTGGAAGTTCATTTCTTCCTGCGCAACAACCCACATTTCGTCCAGCACCTGATTGAAGTCCACCAGACTGCCGGCGGGGGTGTACTTCAGCACCTTGCACGCCTGTTTGAGCAGGATGATGTCGCGGCTCATGACCTCGTGGATGCCCTCGCGCTGCACCTTGACGACGACGCTCTCCCCGCTTTTGAGGATGGCGGCGTGCGCCTGCGCGATGGACGCACTGCCCAGCGCCTTCTCGTCAAACGACGCGAACACTTCCTCCATCGGGCAGCCGTAGGAGGTTTCCACCACGCGCTGCACCTGCTCAAAGGGCATGGGCGACACGTTCGAGCGCAGCTTTTTCAGCGCCTCGCAGTAATCCCGCGGCAGAATATCCGACCGCATGGAGAGGATTTGCCCCAGCTTGATGAACGTCGGGCCAAGATCCTCGATGATGGCGCAGAGTTTTTCCGGCGTGATGCCGTGCAGGATGTCATGCTTGCGCACCACATCCACAATTTCGCGCAGGCGCTGGCGATTCTGGGCGATTGTCCGCTCCCGCTCCGTCTGATTCGCGCCGCGGCGGTTCTCGTTTTTCGGCGGATTGTCACTTTCGGGCTTGTCCGCCGCTTCGGTAGGAATTTCCGGCATAACCGGCTGCTGTTCCTTCTCTGTCATATGCTGTCTGCCCTCAGTTCTCGGTCGGTTCGTCGGATGCTGCCGATGCCGCCGTCTTTTTCGTCGCCTCGCGCGCCGCAATGTGGGCTTTCAGCGCCTCCAGCTGCTCGTCGGAGAGCGAATCCACCGCCGAAATCACGTCATCCGGCGGCGTGACAATCGTCACATTCTCGCGGATGGCATCCTTAATATTGTGCTTGAGTTCCTCGTTGAGCACCTTGCCCTGTTCAATGGTCAGTTCGCCTTTTTTGACCAGTTCATTCAGCACATCCGCGCCCTTTTCCTTCGTCACCGCCGCGACCCCGACGCCCGCCAGAATCAGCTTCCGCAAATTTTCGCCCAAATCCAACATAGTCAGCGCTCCCTTCACATTCGCCAAATCGGCGGATTGCTTGCATTTTGATTTTCGCGGCAGACAGCTGCCGTTTCTATGTTGATTCGCCGCGAAGGGGGCGCATTCCTGCAAGGAGGGGGATTTTTTCGCTTGACAATTTGGGGGATTTGTATAGGGATTGAAAATGCGCCGCCGGTAAGGGGATACCGACGGCGCGGGGGATTAGTCCTCGATGTAGGTGTAGGGAATTTTGTTGGATTTGGCGTAGTTCTCGGCGTAGGAGTTCGGGAGGACGCGGAGGGTGAGGGACTTGCAATTGTAGAAGGCACTGTTGCCTATTTCAGTGACACTGCGAAGGTCGCCGATGCTTGCAAGCGAACTGCAGCCATAGAACGCGTCCTCCCCGATGCTCGTCACATTAGGCAAGTCACCAATGCTCGTAAGTGAACTGCAATTGTAGAATACGCTGTACCCGATAGTTGCCACGTTAGGCAAATCGCCAATGCTGGCAAGCGAACTGCAATTGTAGAATGCACCAATCCCGATGCTTTTCACGTTAGTCAAGTCGCCGATGCGCGCAAGCAATGCACAATCATTAAATACCCAATCGCCAATGCTCGTCACGTTAGCCATATTGCCGACACTCACAAGCGAACCGCAATTGTAGAACGCAGTCCCCCCGATGCTCGTCACGTTAGCCATGTCGCCGACGCTCGCAAGCGCACTACAATCTTGAAATGCACCCTCCCCGATACTCGTCACATTAGGCAGGTTGCCGATACTCGCAAGTGAACTGCAATTGTAAAATGCCATATTCCCAATGCTCGTCACGTTGGACAAGTCGCCAATACTTGCAAGCGAACTGCAATCGCTAAATGTCCAATCGTCGATGCTTGTCGCACTGCTCAAATCGCCCACAGATACGAGTTTGCTTAAACCTGCAAACAATCTTTCAGGAATTTCTTTCAAGCTGCTTAAGTCGCCAATGCTTGCAAGCGCACTGCAGCCATGGAATGCGTCATACCCGATGCTCGTCACGTTGCTCAGGTCACCAATGCTTGCAAGCGAACTGCATCCGCTGAATGCGCTGTTACCGATGCTCGTCACATTAGGCAAGTCACCGATGCTGGCAAGCGAAGTGCAATTGTAGAATACGCTGTTCCCGATGCTCGTCGCATTAGAGAAGTTGCCAATGCTTGCAAGCAAGCTACATCCGCTGAAGGCACTGCTTCCGATGCTCGTCAGGCTACTCAAATCACCTATACTTTCAAGTGCACTGCATCCTTTAAAAACCGCAGAACCTATTGTTTTTAGTTTTGGCATATTGCCAATTTTCTTAAGCGATATACAGTCTGCATTGATTTCATTGCCGTTAATGTCCATAAACATGTCACTGCCAAATGCAAAATCACCTATGCTCTTCAAATTAGGCAAGTCGCCGAGGCTTTCAAGTGAGCTGCATCCAACAAATGCGTTTTCGCCTATTGTCTCCAGCTTCGGCATATTGCCAATGCTCCTGAGTGATGTGCAGTATCTGAGGTCAACAGCATACCCATTTTCCCAATTATGGCTGACACCAAATGCATTATTGCCAATCGTTGTTACATTATTTAAGTCGCCGATGCTTGCTAATGAGGAACATCCAGCAAACGCATTGTCGCCAATGCTTGTCACATTGTTCAGGTCACCAATGTTTTTAAGCGCACTGCAACCATAAAACGCCGCATCTTCAATTGTTTTCAGTTGCGGCATATCGCCAACGCTTTCGAGGGATGTGCAATACTGCCATCCAATAAAGTAGCCATTTTCGCTAAGCCCACCTCCGCCAAATGCATGACTTCCTATTTTTGTTACACTTGTCAGTTCACCTACGCTCCTCAATGATGCGCATCCTGCAAATGCAGTTTCACCAATGCTCGTTACATTGCTTAAATTTCCTATTTTTTCAATTACTCGGCAGTTATAAAATGCGCTATTTTCAATGCTCGTCACTTTGTTCAATTCACCAACACTTGTCAACGCGCTGCAATCAGCAAATGCACAAAAGTTAATCTGTGTAGCATTATTCAGATTATCCACATATTCAAGCGACGTACAATTTGAAAAAGTGTACTGATTGACAACCGTCAGCTTCCCCAGCCCTTCAACCTTTTTCAGTTTTTCGCAATTCTGAAACGCCCCGAACGCAATCCGCGTCACGTTCGGCAATGCCCCAATGCTCTCCAGCTCCCTGCATCCCAAAAACGCTTCCGAGCCAATTCGCGTCACGCTGTCCAAATTGCCAACCGTTTTCAATGACTTACAGGAAACCGTCGTGCTTGTTCCGCTGTCCTCATCCGTAACCGTTTGCTCCGCAAACGCATAATTCCCGATAGTTTGCAGCTTCGGCATATCCCCAATACTCTCCAGCGCCTCGCACCCGCTGAACGCATACTCCCCGATGCTCTCCAGCTGGTTCATGTCCCCCAGCCGCACCAGCGCTGTGCACCCATCAAACGCATGGTTGCCAATCTTCGTCAACCCGTCCGGCAGCTCAATCTCCTGCAAATTCGTGCAGCCCGAAAAGGCGTAATCGCCGATTTCCGTCACGCCATCGGGAATCTTCACGCGCTCAAGGCTCGTGTCGCCCGCAAAGGCGTAGTCCTCAATCCGCTTCACCCTCGCCGGAATCGTGTATGTCGCCGGATTCCCGCTGCTCTGCCCGTCCGCATCCTCCGCCAGCGCGGGAACCATCAGGCAGCCGCCCGCCAAAAGCCCGGTCAGCGCAATGGTCAACAGTTTCTTAGCCTCCATGATTGTCAGCTCCTTTCTGTATTTCCATTATACAACATTTGTGTCATTTGTCAATCATTTTTCATACTTTCTGCGCGCTTCTCCCGCGTTTTTTCTCCCCAGAAGCCCTTGCACAAATCCCCCGCGTGATGTACAATAAAGCCGAAGCGTGATTCACGCAAGAGTAGGAGGAGGAAACACTATGGCGATTACCACCCGCGCGTTCGGCACGACCCAAGACGGTCAGAACGTGACGATGTATACCCTGACGAACCATTCCGGCGCGTCCGTGTCCATGCTTGACCTCGGCGCGATTGTGACCAATATCCTCGTGCCGGACAAGAGCGGCAAGCTGGCGGACGTTGCCCTCGGCTTCGATACGCTGGCGCATTATGAGGGCGGCCACGGCGCGATGGGCGATACCATCGGGCGCTTCGCGAACCGCATCGGCGGCGGCTGCTTCACCCTTGACGGCACGGAATATCACCTCTACCAGAACGACGGCGAAAACACCCTGCACGGCGGCAAAATCGGCTTCCAGAAGAAGGTCTGGAAGGCGACGCCCGTCGCGGGGGATACGGTGGATTCCGTCAAGTTCCACTACGTTTCCGCGGACATGGAGGAGAACTTCCCCGGCAATCTGACGGCGGACGTGACCATCTCGTGGGACGACGACTGCAACCTGACGTTCCACTATCAGGCGACGACCGACAAGGCGACCGTCATCAACATGACGAATCACACCTATTTCAACCTCGCCGGATACGACCACGGCACGGTGCGCGACCACGCCATCTACATCGACAGCGATGTGGTGACGGCGGTGGACAGCGGCCTGATTCCGACGGGCGGCTACATGCCTGTCAGCCAAACGCCGCTTGACCTGCGCGAGGAGATGCTCATCGGCGACGGGCTTGACTGCATGAACGAGTGCGTGCCGATGCGCTACGCCAAGGGCTACGACTGCAACTACGTCCTGCGCAAGGGCAGCGCGATGGGGCTGTGCGCGTGCGTGCACCACGAGGAATCCGGCCGGACGATGGAGGTCATCACCGACCAGCCCGGCGTGCAGTTCTACACCGCCTGCACCACCGATTACGCGGATGGCAAGGGCGGAATGCACTATCTGCCCTACTCCGGTCTGTGCCTGGAAACGCAGCACTACCCGGACTCCCCGAATCACCCGAATTTCCCGACGACGACACTGCGTCCCGGCGAAATCTACGACACGACGACCATCTACGCCTTCCGCGTGGATGCGTAATTTGAAGCAACCTTATAGCGGAGCGGCTTTTGCGGCTGCTCCGTTTTTTTGCACCCCCAAACTGCCTTTTCGCATAGGCTGAATCGGGGTGAAAACATGACCATCGACGAATTTCTGACGAATGTACGGCGGATTCAGGCTGCTGATCCGCGCTACCGATTGGGGCGCGACGGCTCGGACGGCTACTGCGACTGCATCGGGCTGGTCATCGGCGCGATTCGCCGCAGCGGCGGACAGTGGCGCGGCATCCACGGCACAAACTGGACGGCGCGCAACGCCATGCACGACTTGAATCCCCTGCGCGGCGCGGGGCAGCTTCAACGCGGCGAACTCGTCTTTCGCGCGCATGAACCGGGCGCAAAGGGATACGCCCTGCCGAGCCGATACGCCTCCTCCGCTGACCGCCGCGACTACTACCACGTCGGCGTCGTCATGCAGACGAACCCGCTGCGGATTCTGCACTGCTCCGGCGGCGGCGTGAAAGCGGACACAAGCGCGAGCCGCTGGCAGTTCCACGGGATGCTGACGATGTTCGCGGGGCGGATAGGGCTGATGCAGGTCGGCGATTCCGGCGACGCGGTGAAAGGGCTGCAAAGCGCACTGATGGCGGCGGGCTTCCCCCTGCCCCTGCACGGCGCGGACGGCAATTTCGGCGCGGAAACCGAGCAGGCGCTCCGCCAATTCCAGCAGAAAAGCGGACTTGACGCATCCGGCGCGGCAGACGCGGAAACGCTGGCGGCGCTTCGGCTTTTGAACGGATAAGCAAGCAGGGCAGTCCGCTTTTTATGCCGACCGCCCTGTGTTTTGATGCAATTTTGCTAGAGTGTGTTTCTAAAATGAGACCGGTGCAGTTTCGAGCAGATTTTCTTGCAATTCAAGGATGAAAACCGAAGGTT
>ENA-UEQB01000503-UEQB01000503.1-human-gut-metagenome-genome-assembly--contig:-NODE-503-length-37240-cov-21.184565_pt1 | contig 37240 bp, 40 predicted proteins | sample MGYA00242901_ERZ507918 | MGnify/ENA primary metagenome ERZ507918 (study PRJEB26167, sample SAMN06115405) | human gut metagenome | host: Homo sapiens | place: China:Sichuan | collected 2016-04-06... | reverse complement strand
CTTACCCTGATTTGCGCTCAGACTCTGGTCGGTGGCCGTGCTGGTCAGGTTGTCCTGCACCCCGCGCCAGGTGTTGGCGGTGGGCGGCGTATAGCCCAGGGCCTCCGTCACGTTGACTTTGGTGATACTGATGGTGCCGCCGGAGTTCGTGATGTTGCTGCCGGTCTTCACGCCGCCAAGGACGCTGGCCGTTGCTGTCGGCAGCGTGTAACCGCTCACACTGCCGCCGACCGATATGGGACCCCATGCCATAGGTCCATCCCTCCTATTTCACAATGTAATAAACTGCCGTGATGGCAGCTGTCGGCGTCTGCTGCGCTCGCAGCCGCAGTTTTCCTGCAAAGCTTTCGGTCGATGTGAGCCCTGCCGTCAGGGCGGTCTTTGCACAGGTCGGTGCTACCACTACGGCCACACAGTCGTTTGCCGTCAGGCCGGACACCGGGATGTCCAGATAATACGGACATCCCGCAGTGCTGTCGCTCGACCAGCCGCTGGCCGGGATGGTCAAAGACATGATGTTCACCTTATCTGCCTTTGTCTTTCCCATCTCTTCGATGCTCTTGGAGGCCGTCTGAGCCACCAGCGCGATCCTGTCCAGCAGCCGGTCCACGGCTTCCTTCAGATGAGCAAGCGTTATCCCCATCTTGTCCTCCTTTAAGAGCCAAACAGTTCATCCAGCATCGCGTTCACTTCGGTGTCGGTCGCCATGCTGGCGGTGATGCGGGCGTCCATGGTCTTTTCCATGTTGGTCACTTTCTGCTTGTCCGCGCTGGTGTAGTCGTTGGTCGAGAGGCCCTTGCCGGCTTCCTTCTGGACATAGCCGCTCAGATCCACTTTCCAGTCGCCCATCTTTTCCAGCACGCCGTCGATGACCATGTACTCGTCGTACTTGTCGGAGGTACCAGCAGTACCCTTCGGGACCATGTAGATGTACTGTGCAGCGTCTGCCGCCTTCAGGTCGATGTCCCCGGTCGAGGCGACGCTCTTGCGCTTCAGGTGGTCTGCCGCAGCGACAGCTTTGTTGATGGCGGCGGAGACTTCCGTCTCCGTCTGATATTTCTTGTCGTTCGTCAGGTCGCCCACCTTGGTGGGAGCATTGGTCTCCAGCGCAGATACGCGCTGGCCGAGACCGTCCGTCACATTCTTCTGGCGGCGGCCCAGCTCCTGCAGGTCGCGCAGCGCGGGGATACGGGTCAAATCATAACTAGCCATGTGTTTTTTCCTCTCTTTCTTTTATCCATTAAAAATTTCGTCAAGCATCCTCTGCACTTCTTCAGCGGATGCCTGCTGCATCGATGCCGTTCCCTTTGCAAACAGCGTTACAAAGGCACGGATGTTCACCTTCGGGGGGATGGCAGCGTAGAACCGCACACCGCCCTCCACGGTCTGAAGCACAGTCGCAAGGTTTGCTTTTTCGACCTCTCCGGCCGTGTCCAGCGTCAGGGTCCCCATCGGGACGTAAGAGCTGTCGCACCCATCGATGGCCACGTCGCAGCTGTACCAGTACCGTCCTACGGACTTGGTCATCTCTTTCCAGCCCGCCGCCGGGATGGTCAAATCATAGCTGCGGTAGTAGCCGCCGGTGTAGTCTCGCAGCGTGTCGGTCACGAGATCCTGTACGCCGTCGTAGTAGCCCTGGATGTCCTGAGCTGTCTTCTTTGCCTCGGCGGCAGAACTGGCCGCATCCGTTGCCGACTGGGCAGCGCGGGCGGCTGCCCCTGCTGCGGCATCTTTCACTTCCTTTACCGCGCTGTCCTTTACTTCCTGAATGGCCTTTTCGGTTTTTTCCTTTGCGGCGTCTGCGGCAGCATCCGCAGCCGCAGACGCCGCCGGGCCGGCTGATGCCTCCACATTGTTCAGTGCATCCGTCTCGGCTTTGCGTATCTCCGTTACAGCCGAGTCTTTTGCGCCGATGGTGTTTTCATATGCTTCATTGGCCTTTGCAGCGCTCTGTCTGGCGTCCTTTCCGGCCTGCCACGCCTCGTCCTTTGCCTGCTCCACGAGGGCTACCAGCTGTTGCCATGCAGGCACCGGCGGTTCGGGGATGTCCCCCATCGTGCCGCTGTTCATGGCCACGCTGTACTTGATGTCCGCGCTGGTCAGGGTGCGGGTTCCGTCGCTTCCCTCAAAGACGAGCCTGCCGCACCCGGGTGTAGAGGTCACGATGGCGGGTACTTCTATTTTTCCGTCCTCCACGAGCGACGAAAACAGCATTCCCCGCTCTGTGTGCCACAGCGCCCGGATGGTCATTCCCTCCCACTCGCCGGTCTGGGTGATGTTCAGCCGGTATATCCCCCGGTTCCTGCTATAGCCCAGACGCAGCTGGTTGTCACAGCCCGATGTCCGCGCCGAACCCGTCGAGGCGAGGGAGATATTGCGTTCTATCATCAGGAACTCTCCTTCCAGAGCTTTTTCAGCTCATCCACCGCGGGCTGCATCTCGCTGTTTTTGTTCGCCGCCAGCTGCAATATCTGCACCAGCAGCTTTTTCTCTGCGCCAGTCAGCGACGTTCCCTGCATCTCTCCCTCCGCCATCTTCTGTGCCTGCTGGGCGCTGACTGCAGCGGAGTCCGCGCTTTCGCGGGTGTTCTTTACGGCTTCCAGCATCCGCGCCGTCAGGGCGTCCAGTGCATTATCCGTGCTCATTCTTCTCTCACCTCCACGATATTTCCCTTTGCGTCGATAACGGTATTTCCCGGCAGTGTAAAACAGGGGTGCGTCCAGCACTTGTAAAGGTCAGGCCAGCTCATGTTTTCCGGTTCGTTCACCTTGTATCCGCCCCAGTCCAGCTTATCCGGTGCCGTCAGCATCTGCGCCCACACCGCTTCAGCGCACTTGTACAGATACTCTTTCAGCGCACTTCCGGTCAGGCCGCTGCCGTAGTCGTTCAGTACCGGCGTCCGGGTCCAGAGGCAGAAATGGAAATAAGTGTTCGGTACGCTCCCCGCCGTTTCGGCATCCGCCGCCAGCAGCGCCAGAGCAAGCTTCTTTGCATCGGCAAAGGTCGAGCCTTCCAGGTGGTAGTATTTCGGGCTGCTGGCCGAAGTGTATCCGTATGACTCGAATCCGAACTCATAGCACGAGGGCAAAAAGACCTTCCGGCTCAGCGTGGTCACCGTGTGGCTTCCTGTATAGCTGCTGCCGCTTCCGGAGTAGCCGGGCGTGTAGTAAAATTTCGTCTCCGTCAGAATGTCTTTCAGCGCCTGTGGGGCGTCCTTCAGGTATTCGCTGTTCAGGTAGACGTCAATCAGGCTGTCGGCATACGTACACCATGTTGTGTTCCATTTTTCCCGGTGATACCGTGCCGCCGGGCAAGGAGCGTCCGGCCTTCGCCGTTCAGCTCTTTCTCGTAGTCCTGCGCTATGACCACGAATTCTTCCGCCGCTGCCCCGTCCTTTTCCACCAGTTTTGTCACCGCTCCCACCGCCAGTTTATTCAGCATCGGGAGCTTCGCCTCTGCCGTTATGACGATGTTGCCCGTCACATCGGGGATGGAGACGGTCATCTTTTTCTCGTTCCATACGGTGGCTGTCACGTCTTCGCCGCCCATCGTTACCTTGATGGACATGAGCCAGTATCCCTCGTTCAGCGTCAGAGCCGCGGTGTACGCCTTGCCGCTCTGGACAACCACATCCGCCCGGCTCGTGCTCAGCCCGTTCAGCCGGTTGGATACCGCATACATCACGATGGCAGGTTCATCCCCGCCGCTCTGTCCATTCTTTTCCACCGTGGCGCTGCACACGGCGCTCTTTCCTCCGGCGGCAGCAGTAATGATGCAGCTGCCGTCCTTCAGGGCTGCCAGCGTGTTCACGGCCTTTCCGTTTTCTACGGCGGTCGTCTGGTCTTTCATCACGGCCAGCGCCGCATTGTTCGTTGTCCAGCTCACCGCTGTCACGGTGGACTGGGTCGGCGTCAGAGTCGCGGTCAGAGTCACAGACTCGCCCTGTTTCAGCTTTACGGACGGTTTGTCCAGCGCCAGCTTTTCCAGCGATACAGCCACCGACCGCACTCTGCGCTGTGCCAGCTTTCCGCCTGCGATGGCCGTCAGGAGCGCTGTGCCGCCTTTCACGGCGGTCAGAGTATTTTCCCGGAGCTGCACGATGCCTTCCGGTTCGGCCATCCACTCCACGGTCTGAGGTGCGCTTCCGGGCAGCACCGTGGCTTTCAGGGGGCAGGACTCTCCCACTTTTATGCTCAGCTCTTTGCTGTCCAGCCGGATGCTCTCCACTGCCACCGGCTCTGCCTGCTCCGGCGGGGGGCTGTTCCAGCGCTGCTTCAGCTGCGCTATCATGTCCCATGCGCTGGCGTCGGAGTAACGCATTCCGCTCAGCGCTTCAAGCAGCAGCGCGTGTTCCTTTGCAGCGCATCGGTCGGCCACCCATTGCCGGTATCGGGCGGCTCTCTGTGCTTCCAGCGCTGCCCGGGCTTCCTGCTCAAGCACCAGCTGTAAATATTGATACCGCAGCGGCATCGCCGGTCCGTCTGCGCCAGTTCCCTCGCCGTTTTCCAGCGTCTGGTAGCACACATATTTCCCGGGCATGGTCATCTCGCGCCGGCCTTCGCCGTCCGTGGCCATCAGCATCCAGAGGCCCTGCCGCGCCGTCGTGAAACGCCCATCCACCGGAGCGTTATTATTTCCATCCAGCAGCATCGGCTGCGGCACCGTCCCGCCCTCCTGCTCGATGTGCAGCGTCACGGCCATGCCGGCCCATGTCTCCGGCAGCACGAACTCAAGCTTTTCCACGTATACGGCGCCCACGCCGCCCAGGTACAGCGTCTCCGGCTCCGCCCGCCAGCCTGTCCCGCAAAAATGGTCCTTCACTACTCTTACTTTCACTTTGAAGCTCCTTCCTTTGAGAAAGGCTCCCCTCGCTAGGGGAGCTGCTTTGCAGCGCCGCCGTCAGGCGGACTGCAAAGCTGAGAGGGTTCCTTCCGGTCCGCTGCCGCTCTCAGTAGAGCAAGCACTCTATAAAAAGCCTACCACGTCCCCCGCAGCAAAACTACTGCGGACTTATTCATACAAACAAAAAGAGCAGGCGCCCTGGTTCATTACCAGAGCGTCTGCTCTTATCTTATTTCACCCCCTCCCACCAGTTCTTCTCGTCCTTCGCCTTCTCGGCCTTCTTGTCCGCAGCGCTTAACCACTGTGCAAAGTTCTTTTCTTCGTACAGCGGGTTCCCATCTGCGTCCTCGAGGGCCAGCAGTTTCTTCTCCAGCTTCTCCCGGTCCCGGTCGCTTCCAGCCAGATACTCTTCCTTCACGCTCTCCGTGATCTTGCTCTTGATGCTGCCCTTGTCCTTGCCTGCGGTCATCAGGCGGTCAAGCTCCTCCTGCGCGTCCTCCGCCCGGCCATTTTTCACTTCGTCCAGAAGGTCAGCGTACACGCTGGCGTCCTTGTCCCGGCCCTTTTCGGCCAGCAGCAACTCGTTGGCCTTCTCGTTCACAGCGCCGGTCACGATGTTGGCCAGCTCCGTCCGCCGGGCAGAGTCTTTGCTTCCCACGTCCAGTCCGTCCAGCAGCTTCCTGAAGGCCGCTTTCCGTGCCGTCTCCGCCGCTTTCTCCTTGCCCGCGTTCTGGGCCTTGGCCGCTTCCAGAATATCTTCGTCGTACTTCTTCAGCCGGGTCTTGAGCTGGCTGTCCACCTTGTCCGTCTTGCCCATCTGCTCCAGCTTCTTCATCGCCGCCGCAGCTTCCTCCCGGTCCCCGCTCTGGATAGCGTTGTACAGCCGGTCGTACTGCCCGGTGGCCGAAGCCGGGAGGCCGTTTATTGAGAAAGCTTTTCCGTACTCGCCTTTGGTCGCACCATAAACTATATTCTCGCCCCAGCCCCAAATCGCAGTTGCCAGATTGAATGCGTTCTGTGCAGGCAATCCCACCAATGTTCCAGAGTCTTTTATTACTGTAAGAGCACACTTTTTCAACTTTCCGTGATGTTTTTCCAGTTCCTCCTCATCCATTTCGCTCGTATCCTTAGCCAGCTCATGACTGAACTTCGCTGCATCTTCTGCCGCATCGTTCGCTCCGGCCAAATTCGAGATGCTGATGACATCGTAATCTGTATCGTGGATGACATTGTCAACGAAGCTGTATATTTCCGAGCCTCCCATTGCATATCCTGCTACCGCTTGCACACAAACAACTCCATATCGTTTTAACAGACTCCAACCCGTCACATCACCATTCTTGTCCTGCTCTCTGTCCCATCGCCGCAGAAGAAAATCCGAAATGATTTTCATTGCTGCAAACACAGCCGTCTGCACCGCTTGACTCGACAGCGCACGCCCCAGGTCCCGCTTGGCCCGCTGCACCTCAGCTTTGTTCTCGGCGCTCTGGTCGGCGACATACCGTGCCTTCTGAGCCTTGTAGTCGCCCACGGCGTCGGCCAGGATGCCGTAGTTCTGAAAGCGCTGGGTGGTAAACATGGTCAATCCTCGCACAACATCGCTGTCATTGCGCTGGATGCCCGCCCGCTGCATTGCGGTGTAGTTGGGCTGGGTCTCCTCGATGACCCGCTGGTACATCTTGTTCACGGCTTCCCAGTAGGCTTCGCTGCCCTTCTCCGCGGCACCCTCGCTGAATTCTGCTGTATGGTGCTCCACATACCGCTTCGCGCCCTCCCACAGCGCCGCCACCGTGATCTCGTCCATGCCGGTGATCCAGCCGGTCAGATGAGGCATTTTACTCATGGTTTCTTTTACAAGTCCCATGTTTGCGCCCACAGAAGAGAGCTCGCCTTGCTTTGTTCCCCGCAGTCGGTATTGCAGCAGGGCGTCTCCGTGCTGGCGTATCTCTGCTTCCACCGCGGCCCGCTGTTTGCCCGAGAAATTCTTCACGAAGGGCAGCACCGCCGCCATAGTGTCCGTTCCCAGCACAGCGCCCGCCGTGGGCAGGCTGGCCGCCTGCGCGATGGCCACGCCCGGGTTCAGAGTCAACACAGCCCCCGCATACAAGCCGCGTCCAGCCGTAAGCATAGGTGTCAGAAATGTTTTACGACTTATCTTTTTCACCTGTTGCAAATCGGTCAATAGTTCGTCGATGTAGCTTACTGCATCCGCGCCCCATTTATCTTTGATGATTTTATTCTTCAGCACACCGATGCCCTCTGCCGTCTCCACGGTGCTGTTCAGCACCCGCTGCACGTCCCGGATGGGGGCCGCAAGGCCCGCATAGGCCGCCGTGTCCCGCAGGCTCCGCTTTACCACGTTCTGGCACTCTTCCAGCAAAATGGGCTTGTCGCTCTTCACGCGCTCCTTCAAAAAGCCCCTGCCCTCGATGGTGGCATCCATCTTCACGCCCTCGATTTCCGTCGCCAGCGTGCTCCGGTCTACCGCGATGGGGTAGGAGTTCTTCACTGTGGCCCGGTCGTAGCCCAGCAGCTTCATGCTGGTCTCGTTGATGAGGTTCGTGGTGTACCGCCCGAAAAAGTCCTCCATGTCCTTGCACCAGTTTCGGTCATAGTCCGTCATGGCGTCCTGTACCGTCTGCAAAATGGTGTCGGCCATCGGGACACCGTCGGCGTTCACCAGCGTCCCCAGCATCACGGTCTGGCTGCGCTGGTAGGCTCTCTCGATGTTGCCCTTGGCGTACTGGGCAGCGTCCGGCAGGGTCAGTCCACCGGTCATCAGGTGGTGGCGGCTGTCCTCGTTGCGCAGCAGCATGTACAGGCTGCACAGCTGTGCGTGGTTCAGCGGCACGGCATTGCCCTTGCTGTCCTTCAATCCGATGTCCACCAGCTCCGCCCCCGGCCCGGCAAAAGCTTCCACCTCTTTCAGGTGTTCCTTGCCGGTCACGTTGGCAAACAGGCTTTCGCCTTCCACGAGGATCTCCGTCTGTCGCCGCTGGCCGTCGTTCAGCATCTGCCCCAGCTTCTCCATCTGTCCGTTTTTGGTGTAGCCGCCCAGACGCCGGAACATTCTCGTGCCGCCCAGCATGTCCAGCTGGTAGCGGTTCATCGCGCCCTTCGCCTTTTCAAATTTCTCTCCGAAGCCGTTGCCCTCCGAGTTCAGCACCTCGCGGGCGGCCTTCATGGCCATGCCGTCCACTTCTTCTGCTCTCGCAAGGCTCAGGGTCTTGTTCTCGGTCCGGATGATGTGCAGCGTGCTGGCCGTAATGGCCTTCAGCATCCGCAGCTAGTCTACCGTCATGGGTAGATAGGTGCGGTTCTCAGTCTCCCGGATGCGCTGGCGCAGCCGGTCCCGCAGCTGTTCCGATTTGTCGCTGTCGGGTAGAGCTGCAGTCTCCTCTAATTGCTGTTTCAGACGGGCAATTTTCTCGTCCTTGCTGTCCATCAGGCTCGTCCGCAGCGCCGCTATCATATTCGGCACACCGGTTTTCTCCCAGTCGTAGGCAATGCTGCTCGGGTTTTCCTTTGTACCCATCGTTTTGCTGATAGCATTTTCCAACCGCGTCAGGCTCTTCACTGCCGTTTCATTCAGCACCGCCATGTCCGCCAGCTTCGCCACCTCGGCGGCCTGCACGATGAGGCTCTTCTGCACATATTTCCCGGGCTTCGGCCGCAGCACCATCTGGTTGAGCTGGGCAGCATTGTTCCGGATGCTCCGTTTCAGTTCGTCCGCCTTCCGTCCTTCCCGGGCTTTCTGTACCCGCTTTTCGGCCAGTGCCTTTGCCACGGCTACGTCCTCGTCCCGCTGCTGCCGGGCCGTTTCAATGGCAATGGCATTCCGCTGGGCCTGCTTTTCCTGCCACGCTTCGGCCTTGCGCTGGTTCTCGGCCTCCCACTCCATGATCTCGTTTTCCTGTACCAGCAGCTGATGCTCCGCCCGGTCGGCTCTCCGCTGCTCTCCGGCCACCTGCCGGGAAAGGTCGTTGATCTGGGAGCGCAGCTGTCGGCGCTCCAGCTTTATCTCGTCCAGCATCTCCTGCCGGGCCTGCTTCATCCGGTTCTTTTCGGCCTTCCATTCCCGCTCGTAGGCTTCCCGCAGAGCGGTCATCTTCTCGTCGAGACCCGCTGCTGTGCTCACCTGTGCGCCCAGCGTTTCCAGATTCTCGTTGAGCTGTCGTTCTGCCCGGCTCACGCTCTTGACCTCGGCGCTCTGGCTGCGGCTGTTTTCCCGCATCCGGTCGGCAAAAGCCTTCCGCTGGGTTTGCTGCACGCTCTTCAGCCCCTTCGTCACCTCAGCCGCACGCTCCTCGCTTCCGGCGGCCATTGCGGCCACTTCACGGTTGTGCTTTAAAATGCCCTCGAACACCGCCTCGGCGTCGGTCATCTCCGGGTGGCTCATGATGTCGCCGATCATCCGGCCCGCCAGCTCCACCTTGGCGTCCTCGTATTCGGCCACGTCCGCAAACCGGCTCATCATCCGGGGCTTGATGGTGTCGTGTACGTTCATCAGCACGTCGAGCCATTCCGTGCTCTCCATGCTGGCTGCGCCCGCCACCCCCGCTTCCTGTGCCGCCGAGCGGAAGAGCGCTGCCGCGCTCTCCTTCACGCCGCCCACGGCCCGGGTGTCGTTCACGATGGCCTCGTACTGTTCCGCCGGGTTACCGTCCCGGTATCCCTCCGCCTGCCGCAGCTTCACGCCGTGGCGCCGGGCCTCGGCCACCGCCTCTGTCCAGCTTCCGTACCGCTTCACAAGCTCGGCCTTGGCCTTGCCGTTCTTGTCTACCGTGTAGGTCAGGTCATGCAGGTCGGGATACTGGTTCCAAAGCTCCGTGTTCCGGTAGGTCGCCTCATCCAGCACTTCGCCTGCCAGCGTCTCGGCCAGTCCCTGCGCCTTGGCCATGTCCGCGCCCTCCGAGCGCAGATACTCCACCAGCGCCCGCGTCTCGTTTGCCAGCTTCGTCCGGTCGGCCCGGCTGCCGTTGGTCTTCGTCCATCGGATGGCGAGGCTCTCGAGGGCAGCGTCCGAGAGCCGGGTGTTCTTCGTCAGGCCGAAGAACTGGTTCAGGGTGTCAAAGGCCGCTGCCTTTTCCGCCAGTACCCGGCTTGCCTGCCGCTGCTGGTTCTGCTTTGCCTCCCGGTCGGCCTGTTCGGCCAGCTGAAAGCGGGTGGTTTTCTTCACAGGCTCGTTGGTTCTCTTGCTTTCGTCGGAGGTTTGTGCTATACTTTGTTTAGAGGCCTTCGGCAATCTACTCCTTGAATCTTCGGATTCTACGTGGGTACCACCGGAGGCTTCTATTTCTGTAAACGGCACACCTTCCATCTTGACGTTTTGCCCATGATAGGATATACTACCCATAGAACCATAGCGTTGCAGTTCGCTAGGCATTTGGAAGCCTAGTGTCCTAAGTAACGCTGTGGTTCTCTTTTTGTTTTCAGAGGTATACAGCACTTCGCTGTTCCTCACAAATCTCACAGGGTCGTTATCCTTGGTATAAGCACTGGTTGCTTTCTGCATATCCTGGATCACGATTCGGTTTTCTACTGGCTGAAGATCCAGCACGCACAGTACGGGTCTGCCATCCTGCGCTTTCACGCTTCCAAACAAAACCAGTCTGGTATTCTGTGAACCGGCACGTCCTTTATTCCGGCTGGAAAGCACCAGAATGGGGTCATCCAAAATTTCCGGGATGCGCTTGATCTCGTTCAACGTCATTTCCGGGTGTTGTTCCAGGATCAGGCTGATTTTATCGCCTTTCATGTAGATGTCATTTTCTCGTGCGCCCAGTCCCTGCAAGGCTTCCGCCGTGCTTCCCAGTACAAAGATTTCCCGGCTGTTTCGTCCGTCACGGTTCCACTCGTCAATGTCCTGTGCATAGCTCGGGTTAATGGAATATCTCACGCCCCGTCCTTCCGCCGCGCTCTCAGTTCTGAGGGCTGCGGCGTTTTCTTTTGCCGCCCGCAGGTTGTCCATGGCCTTTTCTGCGTGGGCGAAATACTCGTCCTGTAAGGTGCGCTTTTCGGCCTCGGCCAGACGCTTCGCCTTCAGGGCGGCGCGGTCGTCCGGGTCTGCGGTCAGCACTTCCTTTGCCCGGCCGATAAGCGTGTCCAGCATCTGCCGCACCTGCTCCATCACCTTGTGGATGGCGCCGCTCTTGCCTGCGTTCTTCTCTGCCTGCCCGCGCTGGAACGTCACCCAGCGCTTGAAGCTCTCCTCGCTGTCAAAGATGCCCCGCCATGCGTCGGCCACCAGCTCCTCCGCTGCCTGCTCATAGGTCAGGCTCTGGGCGCTGTAATCCCGCAGTTTCGCCCGGATCATCTCGTCCAGGCTTTCGTAGCCGTTGTTCTTCGCCAGATATTCCAGCGCGTGCTCCTGCAAAGTCCTTGCGCCCTCGGCATCCAGTGCATTATACCAGTGGTAGTCCTCGTGCAGCACCGTGCCGAAGATGTCCTGCGCACTGTCGCCGAAGAAGATGCGGGCCGTCTCGGTATCCACATAGGCTCTGACGCTTCGGTCGTTTTGCAGCACATTGTACAGGATAGCATCCGTGCCGGTGGCCGCCGCGTTCAGGCTGATGATCTGGCTGGCCGGGTCGCTCTCCTGCCGCATCGTACCCTTGGCGTATACCTCGCCCCTGCCGCTGGTGCTCTCGCTGCCAAGCGCGCCGCCCAGTTCGGTCATCTTTTCGGCATACAGCATCCGTTCTCCCTTGCCCTGGGTGTAGGCGATCTCGAGGGCCGTCCGTCCGGCGTCGGTGCTCAGGATGTAGTTGATGTCTGCCGCCGTGCCGCTCATACTGCCCGCCAGCTCCAGCGCCTGTGCAAAGGTGTCTGCGCCGCTCCGGCCCAGCCGGTACAGCGGCGACGCTGCGGCCGCGTACCGGTCGGCGTCCACCCTGTCCGGCATATTTTTGCTGATGGTCTCGGCTGCCTTGTCCGTCACCCGCCAGCCTTCCAGCGCCCGCTGCACCTCGGCCTCCCGCTGGGTCTTCGGCGCTTCCGGCCGGAGTCCCAGAGTCTCCCGCAGCGGGGCGTTCTCGTAGCCGTCGGTTTCAGCTGCGGCGGCAGCCGCTTCACGCACGTTGTCCGGCGCAGCCGTTTCCGGCATGGCATCGGCGGTTTCTGCGGGAGCATCCTGTACTGTCTGCGGCACACTCGCAGCTTCGCTGGGCAGCTCTGCACTCTGTACAGCAGGCGCAGCTTCGCTTTTCACGTTCTGCTGCGCTGCAATATCTCGCAGCATTCGGCGGGTCGCGCCCGCAGTGTCGGGCAGCGTCACGCCGTAAGCCTGCTCAAAAGCCGCACGGTTTTCCCGGTTCTCGGCGTTCGGCGTAAACAGCCCGATGGTCTTGCCCGTCAGGCTGTCGCTCGCCGCCACTTCGGCAAACTGCCGCACCGCCGGGTTTTCCGACTGCGCAGCAGCCTCGTTTACGCTGCTGTTTACTCCTTCCGTCTGCGCCTGCGGCGCATCCGCCCGCTGCATACTTTCAGTGGAGTTCCCTTTAAAAAAGGCGCTTTGCGCCCGTGTTGCGGCTCCCAGCGTCTGCTTCGCTGTCGCTTGCATCCTGCTGGCCGCTGCCCCAACAGCTCCTCCCTGTTTCGGCCACTGGCCGCGGTCGTCGCCGTTGCCCCTTTTAAGGGGAGCTGTCGCGTCAGCGACTGAGAGGTCCTGCCCTGCCAGCGCTCTATCAGCAGAGCTATCCGCAGCCGACTGAGAGGGCTCTGCCGCCCGGGCCTCCCACTCCTTCTGCTGGGCAGCGGCCCGCTTCATCCGGTCCGTCCGGTCGTAACGCTCCGCCTCCCTGTCCAGCGCTTCGCTCATGCTGTGCAGCCCTGAGCCCACAGCGCCGCCCAGCGCGCCGGATGCGCCGCCGGAGAGTCCGCTTTCCAGCGCGGTGAGGAAGGTGTCTTTGCTGAAGAGGTTCTTTGCTGCCTCGCTGTCCCCCAGCGCAGCGTCGATGGCCATGTCGGCATAGGTCTCCGCAAAGGCCTGCATCGAGTTGTCGATGCCGCCCGAGATGGCCGCAGCCACCGCCGGGTACCGCTGCGCCAGCTCCGAGCTGCCCGCCAGCCCCTGCACCCAGTCCGCGATCTGCCCCGCCAGTGTGTCCTTCGCGTAGTCCGAGCCCATGGTCTTTGCAAGGTCGGCTGCGCCCACCGAGTTGATGGCCCATCCCGCGCCAAACTTGGCGAGGCCGCCGCCCAATGCCTTACCGGCGCTCTCGCCCTTCTCTGCGCTCTGGCCCATGGCCTCTGCCGCTCCCTGTGCGCTCAGGATGGGCAGCACTGCCGCCGGGTTCACGCCCGCCACGGCCAGGTTCTCCGCTGCGCTGGTCACGGCCCCCGCCACGGCCCGCTGGGTCGGGCTCAGGCCGCTCTGGGCCGCAGCCGTCAGCTTCTGCCCGCGGTCATAGAGCTGGTAGCCCACGCTCTGGTTCTTGTCGATGCCGTCGCTCACTTCCAGCCCAGCCAGCCGCTGGCGCATCTCCCGGATCTCCTTGGAGTTGTACCCCATCGAGATAAGCTCCCGGTTCCGGCTCTCCGGCCAGGTGGGGTTATAATCCATGTCCACGTCGGTCAAAAGGTCAAAAAGACTCTGGGCGTGTTCGTCGCCCTTTACCTCCTGCTCCACCTGTTTCCAGTTCTTCAGGGTGGCGTCGATGTTCTTTCCCGCCTGTACGCCGTACTCCGCGCCCAGCACCGGGGCAGCGGCCACCGTGTCTCCGATGCCGCCGATGGCGTTCGCCGCCCGGCGCACGCCCCGCTGCCATGCGGGGATGGCGTCCAGCGCAGCGTTCATCTTCCGGGCCTCGTCGATCTGCGCCTGTGTCCAGCCGCCCTTCTTGATCAGGTCGGCGTCCGTGTACGCGCCGTGGGTGTTATCCACCCGGCGCACCGCGTCGGCCAGATTCTTGTTGTCCCCGGTGTCCATCCACTGGTTGATCCGGTCAAACTCGTCCGGTACGCTGTCCTTGGCAAAGCCGGCTCTCAGCTCCTGCGCCGGGCCGCTGCCGTAGGCCATGGCCCCGCTGCCCACGTTCTCCAGCACGTTCCCGCTCTTCGCAGGTACGCCCCACTTCTGCCCCATGTCCAGCGCCATTTCAGTGGGGCTTCCTTTGAGAATGGCTCCCCTGACAGGGGAGCTCCGTTCTCGCGCGGCGTCAGCCGACGGGAACGGTGAGAGGTTTTCTTTCCGCCCGCTGCGCGCCTGAGAGGGCTCGTTCCTCGCATCCACCTCCCCTATGTCGCTTATGTGCCGCTCGGTGTACTGCTGTAAGGCTTTGGCCCGGGTGATGTCCGGGTCAGTCTTCTTTGCCGCCTGTTCTTTCGTATCTGCCCTCTGGCTGTTCGTTCCCTTTGCCAGCGCTGCAATATCATTCGCTGTCCATTTTTTCTGGTTGTTGCTTCCCTGCGCCAGCCTGTTAATATCTGCTGCCGTCCAAGCCATGTTTGTTGTCCTCCCGGTCTCTCGTTCTCATTCAAAAACGTATCTTGCGGTCAAAGCCCCGCACGGTTGAAAATCTCGGCAATTTCTTCGTTGCTGTATCCCTCGTGCTGAAGCTTTACCGTAATGGCACTGCCGTTCATGCCACGCTGCGCATAACCCGCCACACGGTTCAGCACGTCATCCGAGATGTTCTGTTTCTCACTGTTCGTCCCGGTTCCCCACTTGTTTGCCGGGTCTCCTTTCCAGCTCTGCTCCGTCAGACCGGTGTTCTTTTCCAGCAGATTCGGCGTATCAATCATGTTGTAATATTGCAGCGTGTTCCCGTAGTTGGTCTTTCTGGGGTCAGAGTCCTTCATCTTCGTATAGTCATCCGCCATGTCCAGCAGCTGAGCATAGGTCGGCGTAGGTCTCTTATTTCCCGTGCTGCTCCTGCTGCCCGAAGAGCCGCCCGAGCTGCCGCTTCTCCGACCGCTGCCCGAAGAGCCGCTGTTGTTATTCTTATACAGCGCCGCGCTGTAGCTGCCCAGGATGCTCGGGTCAATGTTGTTTACCTTCAGCATATACTGCGCCAGCTCCGGGTGGCCGTCGTCCTGAACTCCTGCCGCCTGCGTCAATAGGCTCATCATGTCGCTCATCGACATTTCTTCCGTGTCGCCGGTATCCCAGTCATCAAAGATGCCGGCGTCCAGACCATACGGCTTCAGAATGCTGTTCAGGAAATCCGTGCTTGCCCCCTCTTTGTGGTACTGCGCCGCTTGAGCAACGGCCGACAACTTGTCCTGTTCCTTCTGTCGGCTGAATCCCTTATAGGCATCGTATCCATTTACCAATGCGCCGCCGATGTTCATGACCGTGTCTAACAGGTTGCTCCAAAAACTGCTCTTCTCCTGCGCCGCCTGATCTGCCCGGCTCTTCTTGTAGTCCCGCCAGTCCTGTGCATTGGCCACGGCTCCCTGATGCTCCGCCGCCTCGAGACTGTCCTGATTCTGCAGCGCACTCAGCAGCCCCGAGAGGCCGTTCTGCTTCAGCTGGTACAGAGTCAGGGCCTTGTCCCGCAGCCCGGCCAGCCCGCTGTCCACGTTGGCCATGGCCTGCTGGTAGCCCTGCTGGGCCACACTGTTTGCGTAGCTTGAGCCGTACCCGCCGCTCAGCGCGGCAGCGCCCGCAGCGGCGTTCTCAGCCGCCGCCCTGGCATTCGCCTGCGCGCCCGCGCGGTACTGCCGGTAGAGTTCGCTGTCCGTGCCTACGTCATAGCCTGCATTGCTGGCTGCGCCCATGCTGTCCAGCGCCTCATTGATCCGGTCGGTATAGTTACTCTGGTATGCCCCCGGCATCGCGTTCTCCGCGTCCTTCTGCGCCGCCTGCGCGTCCTTGTATCTCTTGAATACGCCCATCTTTAACTCCTCTCTTGACAAATACGTAAAATACGTATATATTATAATTACAGATTCGGAGGTGCATCTTCATGCCAATGACCCCCAAAGAGATCGTTCGCCTGCTCGAACAGAACGGTTTCGTGTTCGTCAGCTCCAACGGTTCTCATCGCAAATACCACAACCCCACCACCGGCAAGACCACTATCGTCCCTTTCCACGCCAAAGACCTCAAACCCGGCACAGAGAAAAATATCCTCAAACTGGCCGGCCTGAAGAAATAAGGAGGCATTTCTATGAACGCTGTTTTTTATCCCGCGGTGTTCCACCCCGAAGAAACGGGTTATTCTGTCACCGTCCCCGACATCGAGGGCTGCTTTACGCAGGGCGATACGATGGATGAGGCTGTGCGGATGGCACAGGATGCCATCGGCCTGATGCTGGAAGAGTGCGCTGTCTGCCCCACTCCTTCCGTTCCTTCCTCTCTTCCGGTGGAGGCCGGAGACTTTGTGGTCATGGTCCCCTTTGATATGGCTGCTTACCAAAAGCAGTTCCGCCCTGTTAAAAAGACCCTCTCCGTCCCCGCTTGGCTCAATGATGCAGCCGAGGCCGCACACATCAACTTCTCCGGCGTTCTTCAGGACGCCTTGAAGGAAAAGCTCCATCTTGCATAAATCCCTAAGCGCTCAGCCCTTTCCGGGCAGGGCGTTTTTCTTACAGGAAAAGAAGGGGCAGCAGGGTCGCTCCCACGCTCACTACGGTGTTCCAAAATCCCGAGCGCCGGTTCTTCTTTGCCTGTGCCTCGCTGGCCGCCTGATTGTACACGCTCTGATAGTAGTTGCGCTGGTTCTCCCAGTTCTGGTAGTTGGTCTGGTATTTCTCGTAGTCCTGCGCCTCGGCCTGCTGGTATCCGCTCAGCTGGCTCTGCAGGTCGCTCTTTTTCTGGGTGTACTGGTTCAGTGCCTGGCTGTACAGCCCGTTCGTGGCATTGCTCAAGCCTGCCATAGCATTCTGGTAGGCGCTCTGGCCTGCCTGTGTGCCATAGCTCGAGCCGTACCCGCCCGAGATGGCGCTGGCGTTGGCCTGCGCGTTCTCGTTGGCCAGCTTTGCCTGTCGGGTGTAGCTGTTCTTGTACTGCTCGTAGGCCGCATCCCGGGTGGGGTCATATCCGAAATCCTTCATCCCGTCCAGCTGGCCCATCACGCCGTCGATCTTGTCCTTGTACTGGCTGGTGTAGTCGCCCGGCTTCTTCGCCTCCCACGCATCCAGCTGCGCTCTTGCATTGCTCAAATTACTCATTTCAGCTTCTCCTGTAAGTCCCCCGAGAGATTCTCGGTGTCAATATTGCTCAAAATATATTCCAGCTGCTCCTGCATCTGGTACAGATAATTCCTCAGCTCCCGGGCGCTGGCCGTATCCAGCCCCTCCAGCCTCGGCATGGAGATCTTCGAAAGCCCTACGATACTAGCCACGTCTCGGTACACCTCCGTTCACTCTTCCGCCCTCGCTGCTGCTCAGCGTCATGGCGATGCTCCTCACTGCGATCTGCCCTTTTCCGGTCAGGCGCAGCCGCATGGTGTCGTGACGGGTCGGGACGAAGGGCAGGTTCACTCTCACACGCTTCCCTGCGGTGTCCACCCGGCCCATCTCCTGCCACTCGCCGCCGTCGAAGCTGGCCCAGAGCGTCACCACGGTCCGCTCCATCGCGTCCAGCCGCACCGTCACCCGGCTGCAATACTTGTCGTCCGGGCTCCCGAGTCCGATGTCACCGGTCACAGCCTCGTATTCCACCGTGTCCTCTTCGCCGCTGACCTCCCGGCTTCCGTCTGCGGCCCAGATGGCCTCTTTGTCCCAGAGATAGAGCTGTCGCCCGGTGCTGCACATGGCCCAGCCGGTGGCGTCTTCCTCGTGCCAAAGCCCTTTCTCAGTGTCGTATACCAGCAGCCGCTGCCCGCCGGAGCTTTCGGTGTGCAGATAGTACCGGCCCACCAGCCCTCCGGCGGCGGCTCTCGTCACATGGCTGAGGCGTTCTTCGTCCAGCGAGGCCGACACCTTGGTGGGCAGGCTGCCGTCCCACGCCATGACGCCGTCCATCGAGAGGTAGTACAGCGTCTCGTTGATGACGCAGAGACTCTGGTGCGCACCTTTGGCCACGCCCGAACACTGGATGCTGCTCATCTGGTAGTCGCTGGGCTTGGTGCCGTACAGCTTGTGCAGACCGTTCTCCTTGAAGAAAAGCACGTATCCCATGCAGGTGGCCGCACCGGTAAAGGCCCCGTCGCTGCCCACGGTCACGGCGTAGCTGTCCGCTGCCGTTCCCCGGTAGGAGAACCAGTTGGTGGCGTCGCCCAGCTTGCAGGCATAGATGACGTTTTCGGTGCTCGAGCAGCCCCATACACGGTTGTTGTGCTCCGTCAGCCAGTCGAGATCCGGCACCCGCCGCTGGGCCGTCACGTCCGGGAAAGGCCCGTCGAAGGTCTGGGTGGTCTTGCCGTCCATGGCCGTCCACACCACGCTCTGGCCTGTCACCACGCAGGTGCCGTAGTACAAAACGCTCTCGATGTCCGGCGCGATGGAGAGGATGACCGAGTCTCCGGCCACGTCGTCCACCACTACGTCCCCGCTGAAATCAGAAGAGTAAGCATTCTTCACCACAGACGGGATGCCCGTCAGCGTCACAGTGTCCCCGGCTTTGAAAGCTTCGCCCAGCCCCTTGCAGGTCACGCGGCAGTAATTCAGTAGGATGTTCTGCCAGCCGCCCGCCGTGCTGTAAAGCTTCAGGGCGTCGCGGTAGCTCCACGGGGCGTCTTCGGCCTGTTTGAGCCAGACATCGCCGTTCTCCGGGCCTTCCGGTTCGGTCGCACCGAACAGATTCGGCGTGTACACTACACCGGCAGCATCGCAGGGGGTCACGGTCAGTCTCACTCCGCCCTGCTGCCAGCTGGACCCCAGCGCACTCAGCGTTCCGCTCGCAGTATCAAAGGACATCTTGTCCGGCCAGATGAGCACCTTGGTCCCCATGCCCACCAGTCTCTTTTCGTTGTCGCTCAGGGCGCCTTTCAGCTCCACAGCGGCGCTGCCGTCATCCGGGGCATACCGCAGGGTCGTGCCTTCCACGGTCAAAAGGCCGTTCAGATGGTACATCCCGTTCATCCCGGCTGCTTCCCGCACCTTCCGCCGGGGCTTGCGGGTCTCGAGGGCCGGGTATCCCCGCGAAGAGAAGTTCTTCTCTTCGCTCAGCTCTGCCTCGCTGCACGCATATCCCTCATTCAGCCCACCGAATACCCGCAGCAGCTGCCGCTGGCTGTTTATCTGGTTCAGGTTCGTCACGTCATCAGCCTCCCGCCGCCTGCCGGCATATAGTTCCGCCTCACCCACACCGCAAACTCCTGCACATAACTCGTGTAGAACTGCAGCTCATTCGCTGCCCGGGCCGTCTCGCCCAGTGCAAGGTCCATCTGCGCAGCCAGCCAGTGCGGATAAAGTGCTTCTGCCGCACAGCAGGCCAGCAGCGGGGTGTCATATTCCAGCCCGTCGTTCCACAGAATATCCGCGCCCTTGTCCTCAAAGTCGCCGCCGGTCTGGCTGCGCTCCACGATGTTCCGGCGCATCCCGCTGTCTGCCTGCCGCAGCCATAGCTGCTTCAACCGGTTCTCAAAATGATTGTTCGGCCTCAGCTCGTCGGCCATCTTTATCGCTTCGCCTGCTGTCATAAAAAAACCTCCAAAACAAAATCCCCCGGCGCAGCAAGCGCCTGCAAGCTGTACCGGGGGAAATATCAAATGGTCATCATCTGGGTTCCGGCCGCCGCCTGCATGGCCTGACTCTTCCGGGCCGCTTCGGCGTCCTGTTTGATGCTGTGTTCCAGCACCTCGGCCACAGCCTTCGGCACCTTCACGTCCATGCCGCGCTGGATGAGGTAGCTGTCGCCGTTGACGCCCACGAACACCGGTGCCGAATAGCGGTCGTCATCCTTGAACAGATGGATAGTCACCATGCCGTCGTCCTTCTCTTCGGCCTTTGCTTCGGTCTTCTCCACAGTCTCCACCGCGTTCTCCACGGCATCCGCCGCAGTCTCTTTCTTCGTAGCCATAGTATTTCCTCCTTAGTTTGCCTTCGCCTTCGCGCTGTACTTCGGGCTGATGCTCTCGATGCGGACCATGTACTGCTCACACAGACGTTCCGCAGTCTTGATGGCCTTCCAGCCCACGGACGCGCGCTGGTTCAGCGGGTCTTCGCCCGCACCCAGCTGCTTGACGATGTGCTGCAGGCCGCCGCCCTCCACCTCGGTCACAGCGTAGGCATGAGCTGCCAGCACCAGAGTGCCAAACACGGCCAGACCGCTCGGGCAGCCGCTGCCGGTCCAGATTTTCGCCTCGCTGGTCTCGATGAAGCGCACACCGGCCAGCTTGCCGATCTCACCGTTGTAGATGTTCTCAGGGGCAGCATACTTGTGGACGTCGATCCACTCCGGGTTGCGGCGCAGATCATAGGCCACATAGGGGTGGACGATAGCAACGTAACTCTCGCCGATGGCGTCGGCATTCTGGGCTTTCAGGGCAGTGGCCGCCTGGTCGATGAGGTCGGGCGTCAGCACACTGGCGGTGGTCAGATTGGCGCGGCTGGTCACGGCGGTGTCGCCCGCCGGCGCGTAGATGACGTTGGTGCCGCCTGCCAGCACCTCGCGGGTCACGGTGTCCAGCGTGCGGCCCGCCTGAGATGCCAGTACCTTGGTCGCCTGAGTGATGTTGTTGTCGATGGCGGTCAGCTGCAGCACGTCGGTGATGGCTGCCCAGCCGCCGTACTGCTTCACGGTGGCGGTCATGGGGGTGACGGTCAGGGCCTGAGCATTGGGGGTCACGCCCTCGGTCAGCGGCTCGGTGGCCTTGGGCAGGCTCTCGTACTTGCGGAACTCGATGGTCTTGCCGTTGTTGGCCGGGATGGGGTACTTGTCGCCGAACTGGTCATGCACCAGCAGCGGCTCCGCCTGGTCCAGCAGACGCTTCTCGTAGTAGGTCTTCATCTCGGCGCTCATGCCAGTCGCACCGGTGTGGTTTGCAGGCTGTGCAAACAGCTGCAGATTCATGTGGATTTTCATTTGTGTTCTCCTTTCGTGTCTTGCTTTATTGAGAGCTGCCATTTCCTTTGAGAAAGGCTCTCCTTTCCAGGAGAGCTGCTCTGCAGCGCCGCCGTCAGGCGAACTGCAAAGCTGAGAGGTTTTCTTCCGGGCAGCGGCAGCTTCCGGTTAAAAAGTGATGATCTGCCCCCGCATGGCCCGGCGTTCCAGCTCTTCGCACTGGGCAGGCGTCAGCTTGGAGACGTCGGTCTTCAGCACCGCCGCACCGCCGGGGTTCGTGCCGTTCTCGCTGGGCCGTGCGCCCCGCTGGCGGATACGCTCCACCACGCCGCTCTCCGTCTTCTTGGCGGTCTCAGCAGTCTTCCGGGCCATGATGTCGTCAAAGTAGCGGGCCTTGTAGGCGTCCTCCATCTTCACGCCCAGCTTGAGCATTTGGGCAAAGTCCGGGTCAGCCAGCGCCGTCTTGATGTCGAAGTCCGGGTCTTCAGCCCGGATGCGCTCCACGGCGGCGTCCCACTCCTGCTGGATGGCTTCCATCTTGGCGGCTTCCGCCCGCTGCTGCTCGGCGGCACGGTGCTTGGCGTTCTCGCTTTCCAGCGCGTCCATCTCCTTGGCCAGCTGGACGCTGATGCCCTTCTTCATGGCCATGTCTTCGTAGTAGGCGTCGTCCTTCACGCCGCCGCCCTCCACCGCAGCGGCCAGTGCCTCGTAGTCGCCGGGAGCAGTGCCGTACTTCTGGCCCAAAGCGTTCAGGATACGCCCCACCGGCCCCTGCTCGTTCAGGATGCTGTCGTAGGCTTTCTGGGTGGCCTACACGATCATCTCGCCAAACTCCCGGTTGTACTCGCCCCTCATCAGTTCGCCAAACGCTTTCCGGTGCGCCTCCGGGTCGGTGCCGCTCTTGTCTGCCGCACCGTCCTGTTCCTCGCCTTCAGCAGCATCTTCCTCCGCGTCCGGCTCTTCCGCCGGGCTCAGCATCTCATCCACCTCAGCGGCAGCAGCCTCCCGGCCCTTGCTCTGGGCGGGGGCAGACGCCGCCTTTTCTGCCGCCGCAGCTTCGCCAGTGCCTTCTATTGCACCGGCACCGTCACCGCCCTCCGCAAACAGCTGCAATTTCATGGCAGGTTCGTCCATATCATCTGCGCCGCCGTCTGTGACTACCAGCTCGACATTGTCCGGATACGCTTCCGCCAGCGCACGCAGGCCCTCTTCCACAAAGTCAAACCAGCTTGCGACCATCAGATTGTTCGGGCCGGGTTTCGGCAGGGCCTGCACCACAAAAGTCTCGCCATGCTGCACACAGCTCGTCAGGAGTCTCCCACTCCTTGCAGCCGCGTCCACCTTGTTTGCCAGCGTCTGCGCCAGCACAGAAACTGCCGCACATACGATGTCCTGCCCCTCCGGTGCGTAGTTGGCATGGCCGCTTACAGCCAAACTGTAGCCCTTGTCCGTGTCCATCATCTCAATTTTGATCATATATAACCTCCTCACTTATTCGGGTCATTGATATTCATCGCCCTCTCGGCAGCTTTCGTGGCCAGCGGGTTCGTTCCGCCGCCCACCTGTCCGCCCAGAGAGTTCGTCACTGTCTTCGCGCTGGTCTCTCCACCGCCCCCGCCGCCGGTCATGGCAGCGGCCGCAGCACCGGCCTGTTCGCTCAGGTTCGAGCCGTTCTGCTGGTCGATGACCGCCGCCATCTGCTGGATCTGTGCCATCGCCTGCTGCAGCTGCTGGTACAGAGTGCCGTTCTGGGCCACCCGCTGGCGCACCTTCTCGATGCCCTCGAAGTCCATCATGTCCAGACACGCCAGTGCAGCGTCGGCGTTGGCCGGAGCAAAGAATCCCAGCTGGTAGCACTCCTTCGCCGTCTCGTTCTGGCTAAGGCGGCTGAAGGTGCTCTTTTTGGCCGCGCTCACCGTGATGTCGAACACCGGCTCATGGGCGCCCAGCTCCACGCCGCCCACGCTCTCCACCGGCTGCGGCCGCAGCATCTGGCCGGAAAATTCCCGGTACTCCGTACCGCCCTGCTGGCCGGTGATGCGGTAGACCCGCTCTTCGTCGTAGAACTGCCGCATCAAATCGATGATGAAATAGCATTCCTTTGCAAAGGAGCGGTAAGAGCTCTTCAGCATATCCCGGCTGAGCTTCGAGCCTGCTTCCTGCAGCGCCGCAATGGCCGAAGCAGCGGTCAGACCGCTGGTCGCGCCGCCCTGGTTCACGTCCCGGTTTCCGCTGATCTCCTTCAGCTCTGCGACGCGGTTCTGCTGGTAAGCGATGGTGTTGGAGGGCAACGGAGCGGTCTCCAGCTCCATGAAGCCCCGCTCATCCAGACGGCCCACCAGATGTACCACGTCTTTTGCCGTGTCCAGCAGTTCGTCTTCGTTCACGCCCGCCGTGTCCGAGATAAGGTAGCGTTTCTTGGCCGCTGCCAGCGTGTTCTCGTCCATGGCCTGCGTCATCCGGTCGATGGCGTCCTGGGTGTCCTTCATCACGTCGATGTACCCGAAGCCCGCCGGGCTGTTCTCTTCCACAAAGAGCGGGTCGAACACAAAGGGATATTTTCCGTGGTCGTAGAAGCCCGTCTCGGCCATCGCCGGGTCGTTCTCGCTGGCGTAGAGCACCACGCCGTTGCAGAACTTGCAGTAATGCACCACGGTCTGACCGCCGGGCTTCTCCCGCTTGTAATACCAGTCCACCACCACGCTCTTTTCGCTGGTGTCGATGTTCTGGTCGCTGACGTACTGCCCCACGGTGATGCCGCTGCTGCCCGCCTTGCCCTCGAGCTGAGGCCACCGGGCCGCCAGACGGTCGTTGTCGGCCAGTGCCAGCGAGAAGAAGTTGGCCGAGTCCTGGATGTCCTCCACGCCCGGCTCCCAGTAGAGCATCAGAAGGTCCATGCTCCGGATGGCGATGTCCCCAAGGCCCTCCCGCAGCGCCGGGTCCCAGAAAATGCCCTTGACGCCGGTACCCTGCTTGAGCTTACGCCACCAAGTGTCGCTGTACACGCTCTCGTAGTCCGCCTGTTCCAGCACCACCGGCAGAATGTCGGAGAGGAGCCTCGCCGTCTCCTCGTCGTCCTGCGCCCTCGGCAGCACGTTCGGCTCCGGGTAGTTGTCCATGGCGTCGGCGTGTTTGTTTGCGATGGAGTTGAACAGCCACCCCGTGCTGGGAGCGCGCTTGCCTTCCATCACCCGGTTGCCGTACTGCTTCCAGTGTCCCAGCTTGTACCATTCCTCGTTGTCGATGATCCGCTTGTCGAGACTGGCTTTGGCCGACTTGTACTTTTCGAGGATGGCCATCGCCTCGCTGATCTCCTTCTCGCCGATCGCCGGTTCACTATCCAGCACCCCGGCCAGACTCTCGCCGCCGGGGCTTTCATCTGCTGTCAGGTCAAGCTCTTTTTTACCAAATTCCATCCCATTTTCCTTTCCGCGTTCCTGTTCATATCCTCATAAACCTCGTCTTGTCCTTCCTCGGATCCATATCCAGCGGGTCGTCCAGCATGGGCGGCGGCTGGGTGTGCTTTGCGGCGCTGATGGGGTTCTCCATCAGCACATACCGGCACTCGTCGTAGATGTGATCCTCCTGCGTGGTGTCGATGTCCTCCACGTTACTCTCGTCGTATACGAGGTTCGGGATGGTGCGGATGAAGTGCTTGCAGGTGTTGAAGACCTGCAACATCGGCCTTCCGTCTTCGCCGAAAGCCAGCCGATAGTGAAACTGCATCTTTCCCGCCAGACGGGTGTGGTCGCCGGGCATCCAGTGCAGAAAGTTCGGACTTTTCTCCTGCATGTCCGCGATGCTCTCGCCCCGGCTCTCGTCGAAGATGGCCGGGTCGGCCACGCCCAGGATGACCCGGCCTTTCAGCAGCGGGTCATTTTCCTCTGCCTCCCGGATCATCCGTGCCTGCTCCATCGGGTCCTTTCTCAAGCCCTCGTTGGGTGTGCCGGTGCAGCCGTAAAGCTCCTTGATACGGTAGAGCCGCCCGCGCTCGTCCGCTGCATACCACCCTACAGAAAACGGCTTCGAGAAACCGAAGTCGTATCCCCGCCATATCTTCCAGTGCTCCGGGATGGGAAACGGTTCGATGACGTGAGTCCAGTGCTGGTCCTTGTAATGGTTCGGGTTGTTCCGCCACTCGGTGAACACCTGCCCCGAAAAGCTGTCCCAGTTTCCGTAGAGCAGCGCCTGCTTTTCGGCCTCCGGCAGCGAGGCCAGTGTGCCGATGTAGCCCGGGTCATTTTCCAGCAGCGCCGGGTTGTCAAAGACGGTGGACGGGATAAAAATGCGGGTGCGCCGCCGGGTGATTTCCTCCCCGTCCGGCGCTTTCACCTTCACCAGCTGCACCATCCGCGTCCCGGCAGGTGCCGGACTGATAAACCGTGCCTTCACCCAGCCATGCCCCACGCCGCCGGGGTTGGCCGTGGCCCGGATATAGACCCGGGTGCCGGGGCCGGAAGGGCGGTTGCGGCTCATGACATAGCTGTATTCGTCCCAGGTAAAGTGAGTCAGCTCGTCCACGCCGATAAAGTCGAAGGCTTTGCCCTGATAGTTGTACTTGTCCTGTGTGTGGTTCAGGCTGCCGAAGTAGATCTTCGCCCCGCTGGGGAAGGTCCAGCAGTGGCTCGAGCCGTTGTACCTCGCTTTGGGAAATACCGGCTTGTAGTACCGCATGGTCTTGTCGATCAGCTCCGAAAGCTGCGGGTAAGTCTTGCGCAGGATGAGCGCCCGGTAGTGTGGGATGTGTACCTGCCGCAGCGCCTCGATGATCAGTGCGTCGCTCTTCCCGCCACCAGCAGCGCCCCCATACAGAGCTTCGTCCTCGGTGCGCGCCATAAAAGCTGCCTGCCTCGGCTGCGGCGACCAGATCACTGGGCGTCCGTGATATGTTTTATGCTCCATCCACCATTACCTCCGGCCCTTTTTCTTCCCGGCCCTCGGCCCCGATCTCCACCAGCGGTGGGGCATCGCCCTCGCTCTGGCTCTGGCTGGGTACCATTGCCGCAGCCTTTTCGGCCACGGTCATCAGCACGGTAGCCATCGCGGCGGCGTTCTTATCGCTCATCACGCGCTCACCGTACCGCTCGAGCTGAGCGTCCAGCAGTTTTCGCTCTTCGCTGTCCAGCTGCCGGTCGTAGCTGTCCTCGGCAGCGTACAGCACAAGCCCCGTCTCCGTGGCGTCCGCCAGCTCTTCGGCATCACTCTTGAGCAGTGTGCCTACCGCGAAGCAACGTGCGCGGGTGTCCTCGTCCAGTTTCCGATGGAGCCTGGCTCTTACCTGGGCCGCACGCTGGCTCTCGTCCACACGGCTCTGCAAATAGCTCACCTGCGCCCTCGCCCCGAGGCTGGCCCGGATCGCTATCTCCCGCGCAGCAGCCTGCCGCTCTTTTGCAAAGGCGTCGCTCCGGCCGGCTTCCTCGGCCAGCCAGCTGCGGATAGTGCTCTCCGGTACGCCGTACCGCCGGGCTACCGCACAGATGGATCCAGACGACAGCATGGCCATCAGCACCTCGGCCCGCACCTTCGGCGGGTACTTCTGCCCCCTCCGGGTCCCTTTTACCGTGTTTTTGCAATACGCCCGCTTGGCCACCGCTCTGCCTCCCCTCTGTAGTTCTTCCCTCCCAGTCTACCGCCGCCGGAAAAACAAAACTACTGCGGACATTTTGCCCGCAGTAGTTTTGCAAGGTCTCGCCGCAGGCGAGCACGGGTTGCGGCTCCCAGCGTCTGCTGCGCTCCCGCTTGCATCCTGCTGGCCGCTGCCCCAGCCTCGGCTCCCTGTTTCCGCCACTGGCGGCGGTCGCCTCCGCTGCAGACATTTGAGAGCCAGACAGCACAAACAGGCCGGGTCTCCCCAGCCTCATCACGCTATGGCAATGCTGTAACAGCCCTGCCGCCGCCGCATACACTGCCACGGTGCTCAGCGCCTCCAGCTCCTTGTGGTAGTAGGTCGTCCGCCCGATGTGCAGCTTCGCCACCACCCGCTCCTCCGGCATCCCGTCCAGATACCGCAGCTGTAAAAGCCGCCTGCATACCGGGTCTTCGGCCTCGTAGTAGTCCATCGCCAGCGCGATCACGCCCGCCCAGTCGCTTTTTCCCTGTCCACAAGCCCGCAGCTCTTCCCGCACCCGTCGTTTCTGCTCCCTGGTCAATCCCTCGCCGCCTTTCTTTCGCGCGCGTTAAAACGCAAAATACCGGTACTTTGTCTGTCAGGTGCGAACTTTCGCACCCTCCCGCTTCACCATCACCACATAGCAGCGCAGCTCGTCTGCGTCCCATCCCTCTTTTTCGTCGCCCGGCGCGTCCGGCTCCGGCACGACGCACCGCACGAACCTCCATCCCGGGTATCTCTGCTCCCACCAGTAGGCGTTGTCCTTGCAGTCGGTGCAGCCTTTACGCAGCTGCTTGCAGCTCCATCGGGTGTCGTTGGGGGCGCGCTCCACCGGCAGTGTCAGATTCTTCGTCTCGTACCACCGCATCTGTCCGTGCTTTTCGAAGTAGGTGATCAGGTCATCCAGCCTGTTCTGCAGATTCAGCCGGTCGGCGTTGGCTGTGCCAAGGCTCTCCACGCTGCCGTCCGGCCAGCGCATGGCCCACTTGTCCTCCAGCAGCCGCCGCAGCTTGGCATTCTGCTCCATGGTCAGCCCAGGGCACTCTATCAGCAGGTGATGGTGGTACCGCCCGCTCTTTCGCCCGCAGCCGGTCAGGCCCATGACCCGCAGCTCCGCGTCTGGGCCGTATAGCTTTGCGATGGCAGCTTTCACCCGGCGGATGTAGTTGCGCAGATCCCGCTGGGCCTGCTCCATGCTCTCCGGCAAAAAGGTGTCTATGTAGGTCAGGGTCAGATAAAATCCCAGCACGGTAAAGTTTGCGTTGGCTTTCTGTACCCTCCACCGGTGTGCGTGCTGGGCGTTCCGCTTTTTCTGCCGCTCGCTGCTGGGCCTCGTCTTCTTCCGGCGCTTGGTTGCGTGCTCCTCCGGTGTGATGCGGTAGAGGTCCACCTCCATGTACCTCTCTCCGCAGAGTGTTTTCTTCTCCCGGGTATGTCTCTTCTTCATCCTGTACCCTCCTGCTGCCTTGAGCTGGTAGTGTAGTTTTCTTTCCTGTGGCCCATCACCGGCACAGAAATAACGGGTATACTAGCTCCCCAAAGCGCCCGCCCGGACGCTTTATTTAAGAGAGGTTTACCTCTATATAAACCGATATGCCTGCCGCCGAGCCTCCTCGGCAGCACCCATCTCGCCTTATATCATCTTCGTCGAAGATGCCCCCGATGGTTTTCCACCGGGGGCTTACCTGTCTGTATTTTTATGGTCTTGCTGGTTTTCCCGCCGCTGCCCAGTAGCCGTAGGTCAGCTCCGGTCGGCCCTCTTTTTTGGCGATGGCGTTGTAGAGTATCAGGTCGTGGACGTCGTAGTCCAGCGGCGTCGGGTCTTTTATCTTCCGCAGGACGGGCCGCTCCGGCTTCTTTGCGGCGCAGTCTGCCTTTTCACCCCGGGCATTGTTCTGGCCGACCTTCCGCATCTCTTTTCGGCAGGTCATTTTTGCAATGCCGCGCTTTATGCAGCGCCCGCCCTGTTCTTTGTAGGTATAGTAGGCCGCGTTGTCGTTGCTGAAGACGCCCGCCTCCCACAGCTCCCTTGCGGTGCCTTCGCCTATTACGTCTCCGGCTGCGTTGTAGCAGGTGTAGACGCTCATCATCCGGCCTTTTTCGCCGCGCTTCACTTCCGGCTGCCGTTCCTCAAAAGAGATTGCGTATTTCCGGTTCCGCCGCTTCTGGTTCTCGTGCTTGGCCCACTCGCTGGTGTGGTAGCCCTTCGGCACGATGCCGCTGGCTTCCAGCTCTCCGGCTGTGCTTTTTGCGAGGACTTCCCCGGTCTGGTAGTCCTTCACGGTGTAGAGATTCGCTTTTCCCATGTGTTCTCCTTTAGCTGTGCCATTGCGGCCGTAGCCTTTTCTTCCAGCTTCTTTTCGCTCAGCACCCGCAGCCCGCCCTTCCCGGCCCGGCGTCCCAGCTGCTGCATCACGGCCCGCTTCAAAAAGGCCCGTTTCTGCTCCTCGTAGTCCCGCTCGCTCTGCCGGACCCGGTCTTCGTCCGGCTGGTCGTCCACAGTGACCTCTTCCTTCAGGGCGTCCTTGGCGCACCGGCGCAGATGCTCCATCGCCACATCCAGCCCGTCGGCGTGGCCTTCTTCGTTCACCTGCCGGTAGTTGGCCAGCGCCTCTTCCTTCAGGCGGAGCAGCCGTTCCGTGCCGAAGCCCAGCTCGTCCATGCAGGCCTTGGCGCACAGCGTCCAGACCATACTGGCCGCCACGTCGCCCGCCATCCGCAGCTGCTCTTCCCGCCGGGTGCGGGGGCTGCGCAGCACCGGCACCCGGAAGTCGGGATCTACATTCCTCGGCATCCAGCTGCGCCGCAAAGCAAGGCTCCTGTCCGTCGAGGGCATCCCCCGGTCGTTTACTGTCATGGCCACATCCAGACTCTCCTGCCCCAGCGCCTCCGCCCGGGCCAGCATCTTGTTCAGCCGCGCCGCACCAATGCCGAAGCTCTGGTGCAGCGCGATGAGGATGCACCACCGGGTCATCTCAGCCGTTCCCTCTCGCGTCAAATCAAGCTCTGTCGTGAGACTCATCTTGTTTTTCTTCATGCTGCTCGTACTCCCTGCACTTCTCATCCCGCCCGGCACACGCTAAGCATCCCGGACGGGTTATCTCAAAAACATGGATGCATTGCTTTCGGTCCATCACGGCTCCCCGGTCTCCGCCATCAGGCGGCTCAGATCGCCCATCATCCCGCTCACGGTCTTGGAGAGGATGTTGATGGCGTCCTCCTGCAGGTCTCCCGGCAAGGCCCGCACCGTAAAGCTGGCCGCCACCATCTCCTGCTTCAGCCGGGTGTTCACCCGGCTCACCTCTGCCCAGAGCTTTGCTTCGTCCGGAGTCAGCTTCCGGGCAGTGGGCCGGACAGTCCCCTTGATCAGGGCCGTCAGCTGGCGGAACTCCTCTTCGCTCAGCTCCTTGTCATTGCTCGCTGCTGCGATGGCCCGCGCCCGGTCGCTAGGCGTACCGGTGCGCATGATGTGCTCGTATTCTTCCAGTTTCATTCCTGCTCCCCCGCATTCATTCCGTACAGCGCTGCCATAAACTTTGCTTCTTTGCCCTCTACGCCCCGCGTTACCTTGAGGTCTTCCGTATCCAGCAGCATTTCCTTGATACCCCTCGAAATTTCCTCGGCAAACTGTGGGTTGGTCGCCATCGGCCCCAGCAGATGCCTTGCCACACCCACAAAGCCGCGGGCGGCACACGTCAGCACCTCATCCGGCGCTTCTTTTTTTGCCTCTATGCCGAGCATCATCTGCCCATTCGCCACTTTCTTAATCTCGATTCGTACCATTGCACTCTTCTCCTTTACGCGCTATGCTTGTCGTTCTTCTCTTCCGCCGCCCTCTGGCAGCTCTTCAGCTTGCGGCAGTACCGGCGCAGCTGCGCCTTCTCCGCCCGCTCGATCTCTAGCCCCCGGCCATAGCCCCAGCAGACGATGCCGCCGGCGGCCATCAGCACGGCCAGGATGGCCGCGCCCGTCCAGCTGCCCACGGCGTCAAAGGTGATGCTGTCGCCCACCCCCGCCGCGCCGATGAGCAGCGCAGTGCCGGTCAGGTAAAGCACCTGTATCTTCATTTTCATTGCAATTCTCCCTTCTCTGTGGTAAAATCGTTCTGGTGATAGGCCCTTTCAACCTGTCACTCGGAAGCTCGTCGGTGTTCCAGCACCGGCGGGCTTTTTGTTTTTCGGGGCCTTCCTGGCGTTCCGCTGGCAGATTTCCACAGCCTCCTGCCGCTGTTCCAGCGCGGCGTTCTTGTCGATGCGCCACAGCTTCGGCCCCTCCTTGTGTGCCGGCAGCTCGCCCCGCTGACACATCCGCCGCACCGTCTTCGGACAGATGCCCATCAGCTCGCCGTACTGCGCCACGGTCAGATACGCGGGCAGCTGCCTCGCGTCCCAGACTTTTGCCTTCCGCATGGCCAGCCCCTCCTTACAGCCACTCGCTGCGGATGTCCTCCGCCACGTGCTTGCTAAAGCCCATCAGCTTGTCGCCCCGCTGCAGCGCCAGCACGGCAGCGCCCATAAGGGGCTGCATCCCGTTCCGGGTAACGTCCGCCGGGGCAATGTTGGTGGCCTTCTGGTTTGCAGCCTTGCACTTCAGGCGGCCTTCCTCGTCCACCAGCAGTACCAGCCGGTCGGCCTCCTCCCTGGCCCAGGTGGCGTCCAGCGCCGCAGGCACCACCTCCACATACCCGCTCACCAGCTTCTGCAGGGTCTCCAGCTTCATGCAGTCGCCCTCGTCGCATTTGAGCAAAAAACTCCGGTTCTTCGCCGGAATCACGATCATGTAACGGTTCATATGTTTTCCTTTCTCCCGCCTTCTTCGGCGGGTCAATCGTTTTCCCTTTGGGCATCTGTGCTGCAACACAGGTGCTCACTCTTCCTGACCCCATTCGGCCATCTCTTGAGCTGCTTTCTGCACCGTTCCGGCCAGATCAGCGACCATAGCCGACATTTTCCGGTTGTATGCCGGGTCAACCAGAGCCATTCTCCGGGCTTCCATCCAACCCGGCAGCATCTCCCACAGCTCCATGGCGGTCTGCATAGTCTTCCCGTGCAGGTACAGCCCCAGCTCGTTATAGTCCCTGCTCTCCTCTTCCACAGGAGCGCAGGGCTTTTTGCTTTCGTTGTCCATCTTTTCCTCCTCCCTCACGCGCTCTTCGGCGGGTCAGCGGCTTGTCCGCTTTCCCGCTGCGTGATACAATCCTTTCAGAAAGGATGTGTAATTATGACTTTTGTCGAAAAATTGACCCTTGTTTCCTCCTTTGCCGCTCTCATCTCCGCCGCAGCCGCCCTCTTCGCTTCCATTGCACAGGTCTTCATTGCTCGTAGTTCCAACCTGTATGCCTATAGACTTGAATCCGACAAGCTCTTTTTCCACGCCAAAGTCGAAGCCTACCAGCAGTTCTTCCAAGCCACTGACCGCTGCATGAATCTTCTGGATCGTACTTCCGCCGGCGATTTGCTCGCCCGCTGTTCCTATGCGATCCTCTTCTCTGAAGAGGATGCTACCTGTAAAAAACTCAGTGCGCTTTCAGCGCTGCTTATGGAATTTCGCTCTTCTCCTGCATCTACCAATGTTTTAGAAAAACTCAAGGTTGCTGAGTATGAAGCCGTCGAGGCTATGCGGCAGGAGCTGCTACAGCTGCGTGAACCCCGGCACCAGCCACTCACAAAGCACAAGCACCGTGTATAAGTAGCTCACGCCGATGGAAAACAGGATATACCCCTGTCTCTCGCCATGCAGCCATACTTTCGCTACCCACACGGCTGCAATGTTCATCGCCCACGCCGCCAGCAGCCAAACGGTTGCTTCTTTCACTTTTCCTCCTCCCTCACGCACTTTTCGGCGGGTCAGCGGTATCTTTTTGAGATACTAGCGAGGCAAAAAATATTTCATTGACCTCTTCCGCCGACAAACCATAGTGCTCCTGAATCGCTGCAATTTCATTCTGTCGAAATTGCGCCCCACGGTACTCATTGATTTTAGCATTCAGGCGAGAAAGACTCATCTTCAGATAGTCTGCTAAGTTCTGCTGTGACTCGCCATGCAACTGCATCACAGCGTTTAATTTCCGTTTATTCATCTCTACCACCTCCGTATCTTTTTAGGATACTTAGATATTAGCATCTTTTTCGAATCCTGTCAAGATATTTTTTCTTGCTTTTTAGATTTTATGTGGTATTATTAAGACACAACAAACAAAAGAGGTGATGCTTCATGACCACTGGCGAACGGATACGCCAGCTTCGCATCGAGCACCAGATGACACAGGAAGAATTGGGCGCAAGAATTGGTGTACAGAAAGCGGCCATTTATAAATATGAAAACGGCCTTGTCGTCAATCTTAAACGCTCTATTTTGGAAAAACTCGCCATCGTTCTGGATACTACTCCAACTTATTTGATGGGCATGGAGGATTCTGCACAGCAGGCCAATGTACAGCTCACTCCCCAGCAGTCCACTCTTTTAGCTGTCTTTGATCAGCTGAATGAAGAGGGGCAGGAAAAAGTTATCGGCTATGCTGAGGATTTAAACCGTACCGGTTACTATAAAAAACAGTCTCCGAATGTCATGGTTACGAAAGAAGCATAAAGACTGAATAGGTGTATTCTGTATGAATTGGATGTATATCGCCATTGGAACTGCTCCATTTGCTCTTCTGGTCGGATATATTTGCGGTAACAAAACTAGGCATAGACAAGAACTTCAACTTAAGTCAGATGAGTTTCAAAAACTGGAATCCGAAATTTCCCAACGAGAAGCTACTCTTAAAGAATTGAATGACGCTGTTTCGCATTATGAGCTTCTCAAAAAAGATTCTCAGCAAGAATTGGAATATCAACAGCAACGGAAACTTCAGTTAGATGAACTTGATCAAAAGCTTGCTGAACGTCATCGAAATTGTGTGTTCCTTGAAACTGATCTTTCCAGTCGTCAAAAGAAATTGGATGAACAAGAAGATTTCATTCACAAACTCTTAAATTCTAACCCTGCCACTGCTCCTTTTTTTGCAAAACAATTCGCAGATTATCTTCACCTGCAAGATTTGAAAGAGGTCAATTATCTTCAAACAAAGCCACACCCAGCATTTACGGCAGCTGAAAAAGTCAAAGAAATAGCAGCTCAAAAACGTACCCTTCAGCAACAATGTAAGCTTCAGGAGTATCAATTAACCCTCTACGAAACCATTTTTCCTTGGCTATCCGACTTTAAAGAAATTAGTTCGGAAGATTTGCAACAGTTTGCTGAATCTGAAATCGCACCAGAAAGTGAATATTCTTCTTTGAAAAAATGGTTATCACCTCAAGAATATCGTTCGCTTTCATCAGCCGATAGGCTTCAACTCGCTTTGGAGAGGTATTCTAAACGTCAAAAGTCCAACTGGCAAATCGGTATCGAATATGAACGCTATGTTGGTTATTGCTACGAGAAAAAGGGGTATCGCGTCAGATACAATGGTGCAACCGAAGGCCTTGAAGACATGGGTCGCGATTTGATTATTTCTAAAGACAATAAGATGTATGTTATTCAATGCAAGAGATGGTCTGTCGAAAAAACAATTCACGAGAAACATATTTTTCAGCTCTACGGAACAACTATTCTTCAAAAAATGGAACACCCTGATTGCACAGTTGGAAGCCTGTTTATTACAACCACCTCTCTTTCAGATTTAGCAAAGTCCTGCGCTGACTATCTTGACATCACTGTTGTCGAGAATTTTCCCTTGAAAGAATACCCTCTTATTAAATGTAATGTTTCAAAAGATGGAGATCAAATCTATCACTTACCGTTTGACCAACAGTATGACCGAGTCATAATCAACCCTTCCGATGGTGATTTTTATGCTTCGACGATTGCGGAAGCCGAATCCAAAGGCTTCCGCCACGCTTGGCGGTGGAGTGGTTCGTAATCTTTAATCCTTAGTTTATAATTCAGATTATAATTTAGAATCGAGGTGCTTATTTATGTCCACCCGCCCCCATCCCGAATCTGCCCGCATCATCCGTGAGGCACGGCAGGCCGCCGGGCTGACGCAGAAGGAATTGGCGGAGAAGCTTGATGTCACCATCGGCACGATCGGCTATTATGAGCGAGGCGCAGGCCAGCCCAAAACAGATAATCTCTTTGCACTCTGTAACATCCTGCACATCAGACCCGCCGACCTCCTGAGCGCCGATACATAACCAAACGCCCCCGCCAGTGTTTCCACCAGCGGGGGCGTTTGTGCAAAAAAATCCCGGCAGCCTTGTACGATAAAAGCTGCCGGGGTGCGCATGGGACAATGTCGGAGAAAAACGTAGTCAATGACTCTCTGCCTGCTGACACATCCAGTATACCATACCTCATGTGCATCGGCAAGCAAGTCGGAAAGGAGTTTTTATGGCCAAAAATAAAAAGCGTGCCGATGGACGGTATTCCTGTCAGGTCTACCTCGGCAAAGGCCCGGACGGGAAACGCAAATACAAGACCTTCTATGGCTCGACCCTCCGTGAGGCCAAGGCCGCTGCGGATGATTTCCGTTCTGCCGTCAGCAAGGGCATGGATCCGGAGCAGGCCGAAGCTACCTTAGGCACCCTGTACGATAACCTCATTGCCGCCAAAAAGGCAAAGGGCATCAGCCAGAAAAGCATTGATCGACTGGCGACCAATAAGGCCCACTGGGGCGAGCTGGTGGACGTCCCGGCGTCTGAGCTGCGCGCGGCCGACTTTCAGCGGGTGCTCAACAACTTGGCCGACTGGCACGACGGCAAGCCGCCTCTCTCCCACTTCACCCTCACCAACCTGCGCGGCAGCGCCAAGGCCGCGTATGACCTCGCCATCCCGGAGATTGTGATGTACAACCCTTTGGTCAAGACCATCACCCCCGCCGGGGCCGCACCGGAGCCGCGCGACCCCCTCACCGAAGAGCAGCAGCGCTGGATCCGTGAGACACCCCACGCCGCCCAGCGAGCCGCCATGCTCCTGCTCTACTCCGGCCTCCGCCGCAGCGAGGCCACCGCCCTCACTTGGGCCGACATCGACCTTGATGACGCCACCATCACGGTCAACAAAGGCTACGACTTCCGCGCCAAGAAAGTCAAGATCACCAAGACGCCTGCCGGCGTCCGCGTCGTCAGCATCCCCAAAGTTCTTGTCGATTATCTTCGCACCCAGCAGGATGGCTGCTTCTATGTGCTCCACAACCACAAAGGCCAGCAGATGACCGAGCAGGGCTGGAAGCGTCTGTGGGAAAGCTATATGCGCGACCTGAACGTCAAGTACGGCTACGACGGCCAGCAGAACAAAAATCGCCCGGGCGGCCTGCCCATGCGCATCGACACCTTCACCCCGCACCAGCTCCGCCATACCTTCTGCACTCTGATGTACTTTGCCGGTGTGGACGTCATGACCGCCCGCGACCAGATGGGCCACAAAGACATCTCGGTCACGCTTGGCATCTATACCGCCCTCGACAAAAGATTCAAGAAGAAGAAAATAAACCGTCTGGACACTTACCTCAAAAAGTCCTGTACACAGTCCGGCTGACTTGTTTCCTGCCCCTTTTGACTTGCATCTTGACTTGCATTTCAAAAAAACTTTCCGGGAAATTAGGGCAATTAGCGCCCACATTCCCCTCCGAAAGCTATCTCCCAGCCAAACAAAAATCCCCGAAAAGCCAGGCGCGAAGCCACTTTTCGGGGATTTTACTTTGGAGCTACTGATCCGATTCGAACGGACAACCTGCTCATTACGAGGATGTCAATATATCAAAATTTCTATCATACATACGTTAAAGCAGAAATTGTTTGACTTGCATTTGACTTGCATGTCGATTTTTTTGATGTCCCGAATTATTCTCTTTTTCTTCGCGGAATCGGCTCAAAATCCCAATCCGCCAATTTTACTCAAATATGCACGTCTGCTCCGCTGGGCATCTTACTTCATCACCCTCTTCTTCGCCCTCTCATACTCCTCATCGCCTGCCAGTGCGGCCTGGGTGAAGCTGTTGTTCTTCCACCATGCGGCCAGCGCAGCGCCGACGGTAAACCCGGTGGAGATGAGCTGCTCGAGCTGGGCATTGTCGATGGGCAGCAAAGGCTTGCCCGCTGCACTGAGCAGCTGATTTGTCAGGGCGAGGCCCAGCGCTGCGGTACGGGTCAGAGTACCGGCAGAAATCTTCTTTTTCATTTCAATCCTTGCCTTTCTCGGGCGTCTCGGCCCGCTGCTTGAGGATGTCGATGGCCTTGGTGATGGTTGCGGGAATGGGCAGACCCATCAGGCCGGCATTCTCGACGATGGAGATGGCCTCGTTGGCCGAAAAGCCGATGATCGCCGCGTCGCGGACGAAGCTGCCGCCGATGACGGCATCAAGCTGGCAGGCCACCAGCACGATGAGCAGCGTCTCGCCCTTGCGGATGAGGCCCTTCCAGCCCGCCTTGCTTTCCAGTGCGCCGGTCTTGGTCTTGGGGCTGGCGTGGAATACGCCTGCCACCACCAGACCGGTGATGTAGTCGATGGCCATAAAGATGACCAGCGTCTGCAGGGCAGTGTCCCAGCCACCGAACAGCGAGGCAATGACACCGCCGATGATGCCGATCGCGGTGCAAATGGTATCCTTCATTTTCTTCACTCCTTTACATGGTCCACCGGCTCTTATTCGTCCGGGTGTCGATATGCACCCAGCCGGTCTTGCGGGTGGGGTGCTTTGCGTCCTTCGGGTAGCGCCCGATGCCGCCGCGCCCGGGAAGCAGGGTCTCCGCATAGGCGGCGACTGTCGCTACCGGCACACCTTCGACGTAGAAGTCCGCTGCCCTGCCCAGCAGGTGCTGGCTGCTCTTGGCCCCGCCCACGGCGGCATTATGTTCGGCGGTGCGGTAGCCGCTGGTGATATGTACCGGTTTGCCGAAGTGCTCCCGGAT
>ENA-UEQB01000486-UEQB01000486.1-human-gut-metagenome-genome-assembly--contig:-NODE-486-length-37663-cov-11.006705_pt1 | contig 37663 bp, 36 predicted proteins | sample MGYA00242901_ERZ507918 | MGnify/ENA primary metagenome ERZ507918 (study PRJEB26167, sample SAMN06115405) | human gut metagenome | host: Homo sapiens | place: China:Sichuan | collected 2016-04-06... | reverse complement strand
TATACCGTTACCGTGGCAGCCAATAGTGCGGAAGCCCGCCGTGCTTTGCGCTCTTGCTCTCCCGATGTGATCCTGCTTGATATTTGGATGCCGGATACAGACGGGATGTCACTGCTGAAGGAGTGGGCCTCTCAGGGACCGCTTCCCTGCCCGGTTATCATGATGTCGGGTCATGCAAATATTGATATGGCGGTAGAGGCTACCAAGTTTGGAGCATACTCTTTTTTGGAAAAGCCGACCTCAATTAAAACGCTGACAGAAGCATTAAGAGCTGCGCTGGCAGCCAAACAGACAATGGAACGTACTGCTGCAGCCGCACAAAAAAGCTCAGGCTCGCAGGCAGAGAAAAACAAAAAAGAGGACTCCTCTCACCGTCTGAGTGAAAAAATTGACTTTTCTTTACCTTTGCGGGAAGCGAGAGATCAATTTGAGCGTGCTTATTTTTCACATCTGCTTGAACAGGAAAATTACAGCATGACACGCGTGGCTGCCAAAGCCCAGCTCGAGAGAACGCACTTATATAGAAAATTGCGTCAATTGGGCATAGAGTGGTCCAAAGAAGAGTCTTGAACTCGTTTTCCTACGAGCTAGTTTATGAAGATTTTAATTTTGGGAGCCGGTAGGGTCGGTCGATCCGTAGCTGAAAGTTTGGTAAGTGATGCCAACGATATTACTATCGTTGATGAATCGGCTGACCGAATCGGACAGATGCAAGAACGCTTTGACCTAAGAGGTCTGGTCGGTGACGCCAGCTCTCCCTCGGTTCTGAGCAGCGCCGGTGCCATGGACACTGACTTGCTGATTGCCGTTACGGCCAATGACGAAACAAACCTTGTCGCCTGCACGCTGGCAGCTCAAATCTTCAATATTCCAATGCGCATTGCACGCGTCCGAGACAGTGAACTCAGACATTACCCCCGAATTCTGGGTGAGGAGGGCTTTCGGGCAACCAGCGTTATTTGGCCGGAACAGGCTCTGGCTACCCAAATTTCCAAACTGATCACATTCCCCGCCGCTCAGCAGGTTTTAAATTTCGCTGATGATAAGCTGACGTTATTTACGGTGAACCCTACCGAAGAAGCTCCCCTAACCGGCAAAACTTTGGAGGAAGCTTTCAGGCTGATGCCGGACGTCAAAATGCGTTTCATTTCCATTTACAGACGAAACCGACGTTTGGAATGCAGAAATGACACAGTAATCGCAGCCGATGATGAAATCACTGTCTTAGTATCGAGTGATTGCGCTGAAAAAGTCATCGAAGCTCTGCACCCCTTTGAGAAAGCCGAAACTATTGTTTTAATTAACGGCGGAAACCTGTCCAGACTCTTAACCGACAATCTGGAGCCGGCTCGTTCAAAACGGCGAATTAAGATTTTTGAAGGTAAAGAGGAAGTCGCTGTTGCGTTATCCAAGCACCTCAGCAGCAATAAAGTTTCTGTGTCTTTAGTCAAGCACGATGACACCCATGCTCTTATGCAAGAAGGCATTGATCAGGCTGACGTAGTGGTTGCTCTGTCAAACAATGACGAAATGAACATTATGACTGCTCTTTTGGCTAAAAAGCTTGGAGCCAAACGAAGTATTGTTCTATTGGAAAATCAGGTTTATTCAGATCTTGTTCGCGGTACTGAAGTTGACGTAACTGTTTCCCCTACTCAAGCTTCGCTCGGTGAATTGCTCAGGCATATTCGTTACGGTGACGTTGTCAATGCGCAGGAACTTTACCAGGATAAGGCCGAGGCATTGGAGATCATTGCTCACGGAACAAAGAAAAGTTCAAAAGTCGTCGGTAAAACTCTGCGGGAGATTGCATTCCCCAGGGGTGTTTCTGTCGGAGCCATCGTTAGAGGCGAGGCAGAAGAGGCCACTGTACTCATGGCAGAACCTGATTTAACCGTTATGGATGACGATCATTTAATATTGTTCGTACCGAACAAAAAGGTCATCCAGCGAATTGAACGTTTGTTTGAAGTGGATGTCGGTTTCTTTTAAGAGAAAGTATCATGCTTCGGACACTCCAACGATTACTATTTCCGGTGCTCAACGCACTTGGGCCATTGCTGATGATTTTGGCGATAGCCCAATTGCTTCCGCTCGGAATTGCTTATCGCGATGGAGAGAATGTACTGCAGGAGTTTTGCACTTCTGCTCTGATCAGTTTTGCAATCGGACTGTTTTTCTTTTTCGCAACGAAACGCTTCAAAAGAGAACTTGAACCGAGAGACGGCTTTTTGTTAGTCACCCTTTCCTGGTTATCGGCCGCATTGGTAGGCTCTATTCCGCTCTATCTATTATTGCCCTCGGTCTCCTACGAACGGATCTTTTTTGAAACCGTTTCGTGTCTGACGACGACCGGAGCAACAGCGCTTACCAACATATCAGATCTGCCGCTGTCTCTTAATTATTGGCGCTGTCTTTTATCCTGGTTGGGCGGTATGGGGATCATCGTTTTAGCAGTTGCCATCCTGCCTTTGTTGGGAGTCGGCGGAGCTCAATTATTTAAAGCCGAAAATTCTAATCTTTTTAAAGATGACCGTTTAACACCCCGCATTGCCGATACGGCTAAGGCGCTGTACGTCATCTACATTCTTGCCTCCATCGCCTGCGTAGCTGCCTATCACTGGGCCGGCATGAATTGGGATGATGCCATTTTGTTCATGTTTACGACAATGAGTCTGAGCGGCATCACCCCATACGACCAAAGTATCGGCTATTTCAATTCTCCTGCTATCGAAATGGTGGCCGTTGTTTTTATTATTTTTTCGGGCTTTAACTTTTCACTGCACTTTACCGCCTGGAGACAACGATCCATATCTGCTTATTTCACAGATGTTGAAGCCAGATCTTGGCTTTTGGTTTTGTTAATCGGTGTATCCATCGTTTTTTCAATTCTGACGGTCAACCATGTCTACCCCACTTGGGATATTACGCTCAGACATGCACTCTTTAATGTGGCATCTTTGTTTTCTACAACAGGCTACACAACTGTCAATTATGAATTGTGGCCAAGTTCTCTGGGATTCCTGCTTTTAATGGGCAGTGTATTTGCCTCCTGTTCCGGTTCTACCGGAGGCGGGGTCAAAATGCTCCGATTGCTTATTTTTATTAAACAGGCTCTGATGTGCCTGCATACACTGCTCAGACCCAGAGACTACCTGCCCTTAAGACTCGGTAAACATACCATTTCCGAAAGTTTAGCTGCTAATGTATCTGCATTTTTTGCGCTTCACATTTCCGTTGTGATTATTTGCACAATGCTCATTATGTTTTCGGGAGTCGGCCTCACCGAATCACTTTCTACCGCTATTGCCTGTATTGCCAACACAGGCCCAGGCTTAGGCAGCGTCGGACCTGCCGGAAATTACGCCGCCTGTAATCCTATTCATCTATGGGTCGGCTCTTTTTGCATGTTTGTCGGCCGTCTTGAATTATTTACCGTTTTCGTAATATTCACGCGCTCTTTCTGGAGAAGCTAGCTCAATGGCTCCCAGCGGACATTGACTTTCTTATCCGCAGCCTTTCGCAAAAGTTTCAAGAGGGAATAAAAGCGAGTTTTCACTGAGACGCTGGCAAGCATTGCGGGCTTTTCTTTTGCCTCATCTTCGTCTTCCGGGACTTCCTTTGCCGCTTCCTGATCAATGGCTTTTTCTAACGCAGAAATTGCAGCCGGAATATCTTCAGCCAAAATAGCCCCTTTATCGTGAAATGGAATACCTGCGAGCTCAAATATCGGCTCAACATGCCGACGCATCATAATAATCTCACCACCGGCCTTAGAACGAAAAACGACAACTGACAATTGAAACTTCTCCTTATTTTGTTTGAACGATTAAACACTTTCTTTTTAAATTAATGACGCTTTTCAAAAGATTACCATAACGCTTAGAATACGGAGGGATTAACCCTCAACCTTTGAGACTCAAAAAGTTTCTGAATCTTTGACTCAAACTTACAACCGGACTCAACTGCCATGACTCAATCCTTTTCCGCTCCGTTAAAAGATGATGAATTCATTGAATTAGATGAGTTATTGGCTCAGTTTGACGAGGACAGCATGGCAATGGATGCTTCCCAAGCGGACGGATTCCTGACAGCTTTGTGTTTACTGCCCAAGGAGGTATCTCCAAAGGATTGGATGCCTATTGTCTTTAGTGCGCCGCAAGCCAAACCCTCCAAGCTACCTGAAACTCAGCAAACGAGACTTGAAGAGCTCTTGTATCGACGCTATCGGGAAATTAACCGTCGCTTATCTCAGCTGAAACCTTTAGATCCCATTGTTTTTGAACCGGAGGACGAACAGGGAAAGCCTCTGGAGGGTGAGGCAGAAATTGTCGCTCTTCAGCCTTTTGCCTCGGGTTTTTTAACGGCTGCTCAATGCTGGTCCGGTCTTTTAGATTCTGAGGATCCGACCGTGACTTCCGCTTTAGTCGGAATATGGCGACATCTGCCTGACGGTGAAATCGGTGACTTTGAGCAAATGCGCGATGAGCTTTTATCGGACTCGCCTCTCGAAAATCTGGACGATGCAATCGAAGATATTGCTTTATGTGTTAAGCAAATTGCTTCGGTGACACGTGGCTTTAAAGAAAAAAACAAAACTGAACCTAAATCTCGCAAACGCTATGGTAGGCGTTAATGCTCAATGGCTGAGTGACTTAAAAAAGACGCCCACACCACAAGAATTAAAACAGGAATACCGATTAAAGCTGTCCCTATGAAAAAGGCGCTGTATCCGACACTTTCTACAACAAAACCAGAAAAGCCTGCCAAAAATTTCGGCAATAAAAGCATTATTGAGCTAAACAGTGCGTATTGCGTAGCGGTGTAAGCTGTGTTCGTCAACCCCGACAGATATGCCAGGAAAGCAACTGAGGCAATACCGGCTGCCAAATTATCGGCACTGACAGTAAGAACTAAATAAGGAACATGGTGGCCTTGCAGAGCCAACCAAGAAAAAAGCAGATTCGTCAGTGCAGAAAGCAAACCGCCTAAAAAAAGCGTTTTCATGACACCGATGCGAGTACTGACGACACCCCCTATAAACGCCCCCATCAAGGTCATAACCACACCGAATACTTTTGATACAGCTGCGACTTCCTCTTTTGTAAAACCTAAATCTTGATAGAAAGGATTAGCCATTACACCCATGACCACATCTGAAATGCGATAGGTGGCGATCAATAACAAAATAACCGCTGCCTGCCAGCGATAGCGGGTAAAAAAGTCAAGAAACGGCAAACAGGCAGCCTCATAAAACCAAACGCTTAAGCGAACACGGCGCTCGCTCCAAAATGGATGCTTTTGCTGACAGCTCTGCAGTCGTTGTTGAGTTAAATCCGATATTTTCCGTTCTATCTGTCGCTGAGGCTCAGGAGAAACCATAACGGCTATGATGCCGATTAACATACTGAAAGCCATGACACTGTAAGCCGCCTGCCAAGCAAAATGATCGTAAAGAAGTTCAGCATCGGAAAAATACGCCGCCAAGGCTAAAGCACCCGCCCCAGCCCAAATCATTGCCAAGCGGTAGCCGGTTTGGTACGTTGCAGCCAGAGCTGCCTGCTCAGAGGGTTCTGCACTTTCAATTCGATAAGCATCCAATGCAATATCCTGAGTTGCCGAAGCAAAAGCCGTCAACGTTGTTAGAGCTATCATGGTCGACAGATGATCTTTCGGATCTGTAAATCCCATCAACAGAAGGCTGCAGGCAATGACACATTGGGAAAACAAAAGCCAGGAACGTCTCCTACCCAATTTGGCCGTTAAAAGAGGTAACTGAAGACGATCAACTAATGGTGCCCAGGCCCACTTAAATCCGTAAGCCAAACCAACCCAAGTCACCATTCCGATAGTGCTTAACTCAACGCCGGCCTCACGAAGCCAAAATGATAAAGTCCCCAACACCAATAAAAGAGGCAGCCCCGAAGAAAAACCGAGAAAAAACATCCTCACTGCTTCCGGCTTGGTGTAAATCCTCCAAGCAGAAAGCCAGGATTGTTTATAGCGCGCAGATTTCTCGGGCATGACTAAATCAGATCCTCTCTTGATATAAATTTCCATTGCATGGGCAATAAATCATCCGGAAGGAAATAGTTCCCGAATGCTTCCCGATGCAGAAATTCAACTCGGTTCCCAACGGCAGCGACCATCCTTTTAACTTGGTGGTACTTCCCTTGAGTGATCTTCATTAAAAAAACACGGTCATTAACCAAAGTGACTTCTTGGGCTGCTACTTTCTCTTTTTCCCCGTCGAGCAATACACCGTCTTGCAACTGTCTCAGCATGGAATCGGTCACAGCGTGTTTTGCCGTTACTCTATAGAGCTTGGCTACATGTTTTTTAGGATGCGTCAAACGATGCAGCAGCGCACCATCATCGGTCAGAATCAGCAGACCCGTAGTATCCTCATCCAAACGTCCGACCGGCTGAACGCCTCTGTTTCGTAACGGCGCCGGTAGTAAGGAAAGTACCGAGGGATGATGCAGAGGTTTTCGGGAACACTCATAACCTGCAGGCTTATGAAGCGCAATAATGGCTTTGGGCACATAAGGCCAATTCACCCCATCAACGGAAAAATTCAGTCCGTTTATCTCTACGTCTGCCCAAGGGTCATCCAACAACATTCCATTACACAACACACGGCCCTGAGCAATCATTCCGCAACACTCGTGGCGGGTTCCGAACCCTTGTGTAAAGAGAACTTCCTGCAGCTGCATCCATTAAACCTCATAATCCACTGTCAAAGGGGCGTGATCAGAAAATTTTTCTTCACTGTAGACAGAAGTTGAGCGGGCTTTCTGAGCCAAACCGGGTGTCGCAATTTGGTAATCAATTCGCCAACCCACATTTTTTGCCCGAGCCTGACCTCTTTGACTCCACCAAGTATATTGCTCTTTATTGGGTTCGAGCTTTCGAAAAACATCCACCCATCCATCCGAAAACAGATCAGTAAGCCATTGTCTTTCTTCGGGCAAGAAACCGGAATGCGTTAAATTACCCTTCCAATTCTTAAGATCGATTTCCTTATGGGCAATATTGACATCGCCACAAAAGACAATCTCTTTACCCATGGCGGAAAGCTCTTTTAAATGTTCTCTAAAGACCTCTAAGAAGCGATATTTCGCCTGCTGTCTATCCTCTGAACTGGTACCCGAAGGAAAGTAAACGGATATAACAACATAATTTTCAAATTCCGCTCTCACATAACGGCCCTCTGCATCGAACTCTTCATTACCGAAACCGATTTGAACCGATTGGGGCTTCTCTTTACTGTATAAGGCAACGCCTGAATAGCCTTTTTTCTGAGCAGTATTCATGTAAACATGAAACTGCTCGTCATGTAAAGTTTTTTCGTCAAAATCCGAGGGTTGTCCTTTGAGTTCCTGAACACAAAGAATATCGGCCTGTTGTTGATCAAACCACTGCCAAAAGTTCTTTTTTGATGCCGAACGCAGCCCGTTGGCGTTAAAAGTAATAATGCGCAACATCTGTTTTCCCGTTAAAATTTATTATTTGGGTAATTATCCTGAATCGTCAAGAATTTTGTCGGATCTAATTATGTCGTTACAACATGAATTTATCGAATTTGCTCTGAATACCCAAGTTTTGCGTTTCGGAGAATTTAAAACCAAAGCAGGGCGTCTGTCCCCCTATTTTTTCAATCTCGGTCTTTTCAACACCGGCAAGACATTGGGGAAATTGGCAGAGTTCTATGCTCAAACCCTTTTGACTGCACGTCAAGAAGGTAAGATTGAATTTGATATGATTTTCGGCCCGGCTTATAAAGGTATTCCTTTGGCTGCAGCCGTCGCCGTTAAATTGGCCGAAATGGGCTGTGATATTCCCTATGCATTTAACCGTAAAGAAGCTAAAGATCACGGTGAAGGCGGCATGATTATCGGCTCGCCTTTAAAAGGAAAAGTGATTGTTATTGATGACGTGATTTCTGCAGGCACTTCTGTTCGTGAATCGGTGAAGTTAATTCAAGCCGCTGGCGCTCAGGCAAGTGGAGTTGTCATCGCTTTGGATCGAATGGAAAAAGGTGGAAACGCAGAACAAATGACTGAGGTCTCGGCTGTGCAGGACGTGATCAACACATTCCATATGCCTGTTATTTCCATCATTAATTTAAAGGACCTTTTGGCCTTCATGGATGAAGACACACCGATGGCTCAGCAAGCCCGCGCTTACAGAGAAGCTGTCCAGGCATACCGCGACCGTTACGGCGCTTAGTTACCATCCTTTCTCACAGCTGTACATTGAAAAATCCCTTGGGGTTACAGACCTCAAGGGATTTTCTTTTGATTAGGACAATTTCTGTCTGAGCAGCTGATTAACCTGAGCGGGATTAGCTTTACCCTTGCTCGCTTTCATCACCTGACCAACCAAGCCGTTCAAAGCTTTTTCCTTACCGGCTCGGAATTCGGCTACATTCTTGGGATTGTTAGCGATGACTTCGTCAACAATCTTTTCGATTGCTCCCGTATCGGAAATTTGTTTCAACCCCAATTGTTCAATAAGAGTATCAACATCCTCTTCACTGCCTTGCATAATGGCTGAGAAAATCTTCTTTGCACCTTTATTGTTAATGGTGTTATCCAAAATGCGAGAGATTAAGACTGAGAGCTTCTCAGGCGTCACGGGCAATGTTTCAATGGTCATTTCTGCCTGATTGAGCGCGGCAGAGACCTCACCCATCACCCAGTTGGCCGCAATTTTCTTATCGCTCACCTTATCAGCAACAGCCAAATAGTAATCAGCCATTGCTTTAGACGAGGTCAGAACCGAAGCATCGTAGTCAGATAAGCCAAAATCTTTTGACAGCCGAGCGCGCATCTGCTCAGGCAATTCCGGCATCTCCGAGCGAACGCGCTCGAGCCATTCTTCCGAAATATCCAAAGGCAGCAAATCAGGATCCGGGAAATAGCGATAATCCATTGAGTCTTCCTTGGATCGCATTTCACGGGTCTCTCCCGTATCCGGGTTATAAAGACGCGTGGCCTGAATAACCTTACCGCCGTCTTCAATCAATTCAATCTGGCGACGCACTTCGTACTCAATAGCCTCCTGCAGGAAGCGGAATGAATTGAGATTCTTAATTTCACAGCGCGTACCGAATTCTTTTTGACCGACTGGACGCACACTGACATTGGCATCGCAGCGGAAATTGCCGTTTTGCATATCCCCGTGGCTGATGCCCAACCAAACGACCAAGGCATGCAATGTACGGGCATAGGCGACTGCTTCTTCAGCAGAGCGAAGCTCGGGCTCTGTCACAATTTCCAATAAAGGAGTGCCAGCACGGTTTAAGTCAATACCACTTTGACCGACCTCTAAGCCATGTACACTTTTGCCTGCATCTTCTTCCAAGTGTGCACGGGTCAGATTGAGCGTCTTGATATACGGTTCACCTTTTTTAGGCGTGACCATAAAAGAGACCTGACCGCCAATAACAATCGGCCACTCAAATTGACTGATTTGATAACCCTTGGGCAAATCAGGATAAAAATAATTCTTTCGGTCAAAAATAGAACGAGGGGCTACTTTTGCGCCAATCGCCAAACCGAATTTCATCGCCTTTTCCACTGCGGCTTTGTTTAAAACCGGCAACGTTCCCGGCAAAGCCAAATCCACAGCACAGGCATGAGTGTTCGGCTCAGCACCAAAGTCAGTTGATGCTGCTGAAAATATCTTGGTCTTTGTTGACAACTGGACGTGAGTTTCAAGACCGATTACGACTTCCCATTGCATAATTTTTCAAATCCTATATCAGTATCCGGCCGGAACACGTTTGTGCCAATCCGTTTCACATTGATAGCGATGAGCAATCCCCAAGAGTTTAGCTTCATTAAAACGAGCGCTAACCAACTGGAACCCCAGGGGCAAGCCGCTTGAATGAATTCCACAGGGCAGCCCCATGCCGGGCAAACCTGCCAAGGAGACCGGTACAGTATAAAGGTCGCTCAGATAAGCCTGAACCGGATCGCTCTTTTCCCCGAAACGATAGGCCGGTCCTGTTGTTGCCGGGCTAATGATGGCATCAACTTCCTTGCATACACTGTTAAATTCATTGGCAATCAAACGGCGTACTCGTTGAGCCTTGATGTAATAGGCATCGTAATAGCCGTGAGAAAGAACATACGTACCGATCATGATCCGTCGCTGAGGCTCTGCACCCAAAGCTTCAGAACGACTGCGTTTAATCATGTCCTGAATATCCGTGTAATGCTTGGCACGGTAACCATAGCGAACGCCATCGTAACGGCTTAAATTGGATGAAGCTTCTGCGCAGGCCACAACGTAATAGACGGGAACACCCAGATTGACTGTCGGCAGCTCAATATCAACAATCTTGGCACCCATTCGTTCATACGTGTGGAGTACTTCCTCAATGCTGGCTGCCAACTCTTCATCGAGCCCCTTGGCAAACCAACTGCGCGGAACACCGATTTTCACCCCCTGCATGCTCATATCAAGACAGCGGGTGAAATCTTCTTTGGGTAAATCCACACAAGTAGAATCCTTGGGATCAAAGTCGATCATTTCATTCATGACCCAAGCACAATCCTGAGCTGAATGCGCCAACAACCCCGGCGTATCAAGGCTGGAGGCAAAAGCTATCACCCCCCAGCGACTGGGGCGGCCATAGGTCGGTTTTAATCCCGTAACCCCCGTAAAGACAGCGGGTTCACGAATAGAACCACCCGTATCAGTACCGGTTGCAATCGGAGCCAAATTAGCTGCCACACAACAGGATGAACCGCCGGAAGAGCCTCCCGGAACACATTCTTTATTCCAGGGGTTCAAAACTTTGCCGTAAGCTGAGTTTTCGTTTCCGCTGCCCATCGCAAACTCATCGCAATTGAGTTTACCCAAACAAACCATGCCGGCATTCTGAAGGTTTTCAACCACTGTGGCATTAAAGGGACTCATATAGCCCTCAAGCATTTTACTGGCTGCAGTGGTTGCCCATTGCTTGGTGACAAACAGATCCTTGTGGGCAATCGGAATCCCCGTTAAACGGGTCGCAGTACCGGCAGCGATGCGCGCATCTGCTTCACGAGCCTGTTTTAAAGTTTCTTCTGCTCGAACATCCAGATAAGCATTGAGATCTTTATTTTGCTCAATACGGTCCAAATAGACTTGAGCCAGTTCTACTGCACTGATTTCTCTGTTGGCGAGTTTGTCACTGAGCTCAACAACAGAAGCACGAAAAAGTTCATTTGCCATTATTCAATCACCTGCGGAACTAAGAAATGGCCCTCAGCTTGCTCAGGGGCATTCTTCATATTATTTTCTCGATCATTAACTTCGCGAACGAGGTCTTCACGAAGACGCTGAGAGCCATCATGAGGATGAGGCATGGGTTCAACACCCTCTGTATCCACAGCCTGAATGCGCTCAATCATTTGGAAAATATTGTTTAATTCGCCTTGCATACGAACTGCTTGCTCATCATTGAGTTCCAAGTGACTGAGGTTGGCAATTCGACGAATATCTTCAAGAGCCAAAGTCATAGACAATTCCAATATAAACGGGTCATCGCCCGTCTTCCAAGAAAAAACTCGCTCAGCCGATAACTGAAACGACTAGGGTTAACTTGAGAATTTTAATGATTTTCCACTACTTTTAGAATGTTTTTCCTCGACAGCTCTTTTTATTCTGCTCAATGCGTTAGAGTTAAAGGTATCCTAATGTTTCGAGCTTTGCTTTTCACAAGTTCTTAGGCAATAATCAGTCCACTATCTGTACTTTAGACACTATGCGTACCCGCTACTTATTCCACAGCCTGGTAGTCATTGCTGCTGCCGTAGCGCTTTCGGCTTGTTCCGGCAGGGGCGGCTACTATCAAGATGACGGCCCGCCATCGGGCTTTTTTGCCAACTCGGACTACAGCAATCTGCCCGATGCCACTCCGAAATATGAAAAACCCCACAGCGGAGCCAATAAACCTTACGTAGTCGGCGGAAAGAGATATGTTCCTATTACGGGCGATCAGCCGATGACTCAAAGAGGCACAGCCTCGTGGTACGGAAAAAAGTTTCACGGCCGAAAAACCTCTACCGGTGAAACGTACAACATGTACTCAATGACTGCAGCCCATAAAACAATGGAGCTGCCGAGCTACGCCAAAGTGACTAACCTGAAAAACGGCAAAAGTGTCATTGTCAGGGTAAATGACCGGGGTCCTTTTGTTGATGACCGCATCATTGATCTTTCGTATGCTGCTGCCAGTAAGTTGGGATACGTAAAAAACGGGACGGCACCGGTTAAAGTAGAACGTATCCGGATGGCTGATATCAGAAGTGGGAAAATTCCTGCTTCTTCGGGCGGTTTAATTAAATTAATCGACGACAGCAAGATAAATGAAAACAGTGCCGATATTGTAGCAATAGCCAGTGTTATCGGGGCAGCCGCCGATGTGGCCCGAGCCGTCGGCGATAAGAAAAAGAAAAGTTCTCAGAGCACGGTGCAATCTCAAGCCGCTGAGCCGAATACCATTGTGATCGAATCGTCTCCGACAACTTCTTTCACACTTGAAAATCCCCCGGAAGATCTGCAAGGTGCGGTTAATTTAACGGAAGCTGCCAAGTTGGATATGGTGAGCACTGAAGTTAACCTGACTGACTCGGCAGCTGCAGCTCAAACACCTGCTGCCACTCGCTGGTGCGTACAAGTGGGAGCTTTCAGCTCACAAGAAAATGCAACAAATTACGCCAATACTCTGCGGACGCAAATAAACCTTCCGGTCAGTGTTCGAGCCGACGGCAATCTGTTCAGAGTCACTGTCGGAGAGTTTAACTCTCAAGATGAAGCGGCCAATCAGGCTCTTACACTTGGTGAGAATTTAGGTAAAAAATTAGTTCCTCTCCAAATTCCTTAGGAGAAACAGAGATGTCATTACAAAAAGTTATTAATGAGTTCTGGACCAATCAAGCTCAACCCGCTCTAATGCGATACATAGAAATTCCTGCCAAATCCACGGCTTATGACAGGCTCTGGGAGTCTCATGGCTTTTTAAAACAGTGCTGCGAATTGGGGAAAAACTGGATTAATGAGGTTTTGCCCAGTGCTAATGTCGAGATCATTGAAGAAAAGGGAAGAACTCCCTGCTTACTGGTTGACATTCCTGCAACTGAAAAAGGTAGCGAACATAGCGTTGTCTTTTACGGACATCTGGATAAACAACCGGAAGCCGGAGGCTGGCGTGAGGGTTTAGGCCCCTGGAAACCTGTCGTTGAAAATGGAAAACTGTACGGACGCGGAGCAGCTGACGACGGTTACAGTCTTTTTTCAATGATCACTTCCATCTCTGCCCTTGAAAAGTTAAATCTTAGTCATCCGCGCATCATCGGTATTTTTGAAACTCAAGAAGAATCCGGCTCTAATGACCTGCCTTATTTTCTTAGGAAATTAAAAGACCGCTTTGGAAAGCCTCGTTTTTTCATTATCCTTGATAATCATTGCGGTGATTACGAACATGTTTGGTTAAGTACCTCTGTTCGAGGAGTCATTTCCGGTACTCTCAGAGTACAGAGCATGCACTACGGAGTACATTCAGGAACATATTCCGGTATGGTTCCCGACCCCTTTGCCATTGCTCAGGCTCTCGTTGCCAGACTTCACGATCCGGTCACCGGATTCGTTAAAGTCTCCTCCTGCTATGCCGCTATTCCGACACGCAGAATTCAACAGCTTAAAAAAGCTGCCGACGTCCTCGGTGATTTGGTCTGGAATCATGCTCCTCTTTTATCCGGGGTCAAAACAAAGTGCACTTCCGATCATGAAATTCTGATTCAAGAGACATGGAAACCGGCCCTCACTGTGATCGGTGTTGACGGAATGCCCCGCATAGAAGAGGCCGGCAATGTTATTCAGCACGCCGTCGCCTTCAGAGTCTCCATGCGGATTCCACCTGAGATTGATTTTGAGGCTGCTCAAAAGGATATTGCCCATGCACTGACAAGCAACATCCCCTACGGCTGCCAAGTCACCTGGCAATATCCGGAAAATCATCCGGGTTGGTCGGCCAAGGATAATGCTGTAGAAATTGAAGACTTATTTAATGAGTCTGCCAAAACAATTTTTGGCAAAGAAGCCGTTTTCTTAGGGCAGGGCGGCTCGATTCCAATCATCAACACTTTTGAGGAGCTTTTCCCCGACAGCGCATTTATTCTAACCGGTGTCTTGGGACCTCAATCCAATGCACACGCACCTAATGAGTCTTTGGATATTGAATACACTAAAAAGCTGTCTGCTGTTATTGCTGATGCCATTCATCACTGCACGGGAGATAAATCATGAGACGTGACGTTGTCACTGAGGTGATTGTCGATTATGGAGAATTTACTGAAAATTTTGCGACTGTTTTAGAAGCAAAAGACTACATAAACAGCAATTTAGATGAACTGGACTGGCCTATCGCTGTCTGGCTTGAAGACTCCAACGGACGAAAAAAATGGGACTATCAGCTCGTTGACGACGGAGCCGGCGGAGTTGAATTAATTGAAGGTGAAACGATTAAATCCGGGTCTTTTTATCGGCCCATCCACTAAAGAAGGAAAATAACAACATGGATTGTATTTTATGCCATCCGACCAATGAAAATGTGCTCTGGAAGAACAAACAGATGCGGGTAATTCATGTTGATGATCCAATTTATCCGGGTTATTTTCGGGTGATTTGGAACACTCATGTTGCCGAGATGTCTGACTTGTCCGATCAGGACAGAGAAATGCTGCAGAAAGTTTTGCTGACCGTTGAAAAAGTTCTCCGGCAACAGATGAGACCGGACAAAATCAATCTGGCTCAGTTTGGCAACATGGTTCCTCATCTTCATTGGCATATTATTGCCCGCTATCGTGACGACGCTCATTTTCCGGAATCAATCTGGGGCCAACAACAAAGAAAAGTCTCGCCTAAAAGACTGACAGCTTGGCAACAAGATGCTAAACAGACCGAGGAGGTCTTAGCCAAAACGTTGTCGGAACTTTTCTAAAATTGACAGTTGTAAAGATGTTGCCCATGTTTTTGGGCAACATTTTTTAGTGCTCTTGTCTGTTGCTCAGATAGGGAGGAAAAAATCAGGTGAACTTTTCCACTCGGTTCACCGATGAGCCGGGTCAGACGGATATCGTTCATCTTAAGTTTGTTCAAAGCTTCTTCGAAAAAATTTTGCGCTCTGTCCGGGTCGCTAAACTCTCCCAATTGAACTGCGTTCATTAAAGGTCCGGATTCAATGACGCGAGCAGAAGGATAACCTTGTTTTTTGACCTGCTTCATCAACGCTTCTGCACCTTTGAGCGTTGTCGTCGGAATAATAAAAATCACGTATGAGTCCGCTGATAAAACCGACTCCACACGAACCGTTTCTAAAAGACCGGCTTTTTCAATTGAGCGATTAATAGACGGCAGCGCTTTTGTTGAAAGAGGTCCCATTCTGAAACAGACAGTTTCCTCAGTAATGCCCGTTTCTTTTTGGGGCTGAGGAATAGGGATGGGAAGGGGCTCTGCTTTCTTAGCTTCTGCCAATTGTTTTTCTTGTTTGGCTAATTCTTCAGCTTCTCTTTGCTTTTCCTCCAGGGCTTTTTTCTCCTCAGAGGCTGCGAGTCGCTCTTGCTTCACATAATTTTCAAGATCATCAATCGGAACAATATGCTGCATGGCTGAAGGAAAAACTTCAGCCTGAGCAGAAGATTTTTGAACCGGTTTTTGCGGTTCAACCAGCCAACCTTCAAAAGCCTCCCAACCATAGTAACCTGCACAAATCAGGCACAGCAAAATTGCAACAGTTCTCATGCTACGATCTCTGACTCCGAGCGCAAAGCCAGTCCTCTCAGGACCAAATTATGTTTGATAATGCTGTTGGGAAACTCTTTTTGCAGATAAGGAGCAAAACGACTCACCGCTCCGCCCGCTAAAACCAAATTAGGTTCAAAGCCATGCTGCTGCATAACCCGCATTCCGCGCTCAATCAAGCCCAACTGCGAATCAATAATACCGGTCACAATTCCTGTCATCGTATCAGTCGGAAAATCAGCATAGTCTCCGTCTGCTTTAGGTAAGGTTGCCGTACCGGTCACCAAGCTGTCACGCATTAAAACCATTCCCGGAGCAATTCGTCCACCGGCAAACACCATTTGATTACCTTGAGGGAACACACAGTCAACCGTACTTGCCGTGCCGAGATGAACAACCAGCAAGGCTTGTCCCGGCAAAAAACTCACAGCTCCGATTGCCGCATGCCAGCGATCCGAGCCCAACTGCACCGCAGTTTTATATGAATTGACCAACGAAAACTGACCGTCAAATCTTGATTGCGCCTTAAGCCACGTTACCTTAACACCTTGAGAAGCCAATAACCGTGTCACCGATAAAGTTAAATCTCTGGAAGCGACAGAGCAACCGTAAACATGATTAATCGATTGATCCTTCAGGGCTTGTAAAAGTTTTTCTGAAAAATGGTGTGAACCTCCGTGCACCAATGTATGCGGCGATTCAGGATTATCTGAAGTCGCCCATTTTAAAGCCGTATTACCTAAGTCAATCAATAAATTCATTTTTTTACACGAATACTCACAGTACCCGTCAACAGAGTCTTTATACCGTCTTCAGTTTGAACCAAGAGTGCACCCTTATCATCAATACCTAACATGCGGCCCTCGTAATTGAGGTGATTTTCTTCAACAATGTGCACAGTTCGGTTTCGGTAAGCCGCAATTGTATCCCAGAGTTTTCGGACACGTTTCAGTCCATTGTCAGGAAAAGAACGAACAGAATGAATGATACTTTGGGAGAGAAAACTCAGCCAATAGCTCTCATCTTTTAATTGCTCATCCGATAAAACTTCTGACAATGACGCATGCCCATAGGCTGTTGCTGTATCCTGAGTCCTTAAATTAAAGCCGACACCTACCACTAAGACATAAGTTTGGTCAGGCGCCTTAGCTACCTCAACTAAAATGCCGGCTAATTTTCTTTCATTTAGCAAAATATCGTTAGGCCACTTTATCTCAGCTGCAACTCCTAATTTTCTTAAACCCAATACGATATCAGTTCCGATAGCCAAGGTTATACCATTGATCAATTGAAGAGTTTTTCCGATCGGCACTGCAACTGAAAACATTAAACATCCATTATTGCCGCTCCACGAACGTCCTCTTGTGCCTCTTCCCGAAGTTTGTTTTCTAGCCTTCCTAACGGTAACGGTACTAATGCCGCCCGCTTTTATTCGCTCCAGAAGATCAGTATTGGTGGAACCTGTTTTCTCAACGCATTCCAGTAAAAATTGGTCACTACCGACAGTCATTTTGATTTTTTTATTGAAAAGATGAAAAAAATTAGGCCTAAGTCGTAAAAAAAATTAAAAAGCTCTTTAAAATTATTTGCTTACTTTAAAATTCTCATAACTCAGTGTAAAGATTTTCATAACGCTTGTACGAATGATAAAACGGTTTGTAATTTTATTTTGTCTGATTATCGGATTGTCCAACAGCGCCTGGGCTGCGACTTCACCTCAGCTTAAGTCGCAATCATGGATCATGATCGATCGCCTGACCAATACCACATTGGCCGATCATCAGGCCGATTTGCGCGTTAATCCGGGCAACAGCGTCCTTCTGATGGTGTTATACACTGTTGAAAAAGCTATTGATGAAAACCACATCTCTCGCGATAGCCTTATCACCATTAATAATGATGCCCTGTCTGTTCCGCCTTTGAACGCAGCCCGCTTTTATCTGGAGCCCAACCAAAAAGTCAGCATCGAAAATTTAGAAAAAGCCGTAGCCGTAATGGGTGCCAATGATGCTGCGGTTGCTTTAGCCGAGGGGACGTATAAGACCATTGATCGTTTTATTGAAAAAATGAACGAAAACGCTCAGGCGCTGGGTATGAAAAATACTCACTACGTCTCACTGATCGGTACGTCTGATAAGGGGCAATATTCGAGTGCAAAAGATACACTGATTTTGGCCAATGCATTATTAAACGACTGTCCGGAATTAAACGATATGTGGACGGCCAAGACAATCAGCAACGGTGTTTTAAATCACAATAACAGCAACAGTTTCTTATGGAGAACCGATTCCATCAAGGGCTTACACCGCTCGAATTTTCAAATGCGGTCATGGCACAGTGTCATTTATTACTCCCGCGATTACTTAGAAGCTGATACCCGTTTCTCCAGAGAACTGTTAGCCGTTGTCATGGGGGCGGAAAGTAATTCCCAAAATACCGACGACACAATGAAATTGGTTAATTGGGGAGCTGACAATTACAAAACTCTGTTGTTGTACCCCGCGCTTGAAACCATTGACAGAATTCCGGTTGAACTGACCGATGAGGCGAAAGTTCGAGTAGGCGTGAGAGAAAATGTCTACGTCACCTTACCTCGTGATGCTATATTACAAAAAGGCGCTAAAGGTTTTTCAGCCAAAGTTTCAAGGTTGGATCCCTTAGTTGCTCCCATCCGAGAGGGAGAAACAATCGGCGAAATAACCATTTCTTTTAATGAAAAAGTCGTCGTAAAAGCAGATTTAATCGCTCTGCATGACGTTCAGAAATCAAATTTTTGGCGTCGTCAGCTCCAGCGAATTAAGGCTATTTTTGGATTGCAGTAAAGAGAAAAAGAATGCAAGAAAAAGAACTACTTCAGTTCCCATGTGATTTTCCGATTAAGGTTATGGGATATACAGATCCTGAGTTTGCCCCCACTATCGGCGAACTCATTAAGGAATTTGATCCTTTATTTAATCCCGAAACCATAGCCAGACGCCCCAGCAAACAGGGCCGTTATGAGGCTTTGCACGTTGTCATTCATGCAACCAGCCGTCAACAGCTTGACTCCATCTATATGGCACTTACCCATCACCCCATGGTCAAGGTCGTTCTGTAATGATAAATCCAGAAAACGTCCCTGCGCATTCCATTCATGCGTGGCTGCTTGCTATTCGTCCTAAAACTTTTGGAGTTGCAGTAGCTCCCGTATTAGCTGCATTAGCTGTTTGTCTATCGGATACAGGTACCATCAACCCCTTAGTTGCGTTGCTGACAGCCTTGTTAGCTATTTTGATGCAAGCCATCACTAATATGGAAAATGATTCGGGGTACAGCAAACGCAAGGCAGAGCGAACTAACAGAAAAGGTCTGCCTAGGGCTACTTCTCTCGGCTTATTAACTGTAAAAGAAGTAGAAATCGGTATAGCGGTTGCCGCAGTAATGGCGATTGCCATTACGGCTTATTTTACTTACCTCACACATTGGTTCTTTTTACTCATTACCGTTGCTTCTATTGCAGCAGCCTACCTTTACATGGGAGGACCGCGTCCGATCGCTTACTCCCCTTACGGAGAAATTGTTGTTTTTCTCTTCTTTGGTTTGGTTGCAACAGCAGGAACATATTACCTTCAGGTTCAGACTGTTTCGGTCACCATTTTATTGGTTGGATGTGCTTTGGGACTGATTGCAGCAGCGGTTTTGTGCGTCAATAATTTCCGTGATCGGGAGCATGATGAGTCTATAGCCAGATACACAATGGCTGTGGTGCTCGGAAAAACAATGACTATTGCCGCCTATAGGCTGATGTTATTTGTTCCTTATGCCCTCATTCTCTGCATTGTTGGCATGGACTGGACTAAATACCCCTATTTGCTGGTTTTTGTAACCCTGTTAAAAGCCTGGAAATTACCGGTTGAATTGGCAACAAAAAGCGGACTGGAGCTCAATGCCACCCTCTTTGCCACTGTCAAGCTGGAGGTTCTTTTTGCTCTCAGCTTAACGCTTGGGGCTTTAATTCACGCTTATCTGACTTGGTTTGCTCAATGACGCATCGCATGAAGTGCGATGCGTCATTAGGCAACACTATTGACGAGCCATCGGAAGAACCAGTTTGTCGGTATCAACCTTGTTCTTCATCATCTTATTTTCAATTAAAAATGCCTGATCAAGCTTCAGACTTTGCATGTCTGCATCGGTGATGACATCAAAATAATGACTCCATTGTGCCAATTTCTTGGCGTCGTCAATGCTGACGCCTGCTTCTTTAGCACCCATAGCGATGGCCTGATCATAGTGATCAGCAATCCACTTTGTGGTTTCACGATGCACTTTGACAACTCTTTCTAAAAGAGCTTTATTCTCATTGGCAAACTTTTCACTGACAGCCATTACCAACAAAGGATTTACCAAACCGTCAGCGGTAACAATCGTTTTGGCTCCTGCCTGGTTATCTTTAATAATCAATGCAGCAGCCTGCAAGGCGGCATCAACATGCTTACCCAGCAAAGCAGCATGGGCCTTACCGGGGTCCATCTGAATGAATTCCACATCATCAATTGACATCCCCTTAGACTTCAAAGCTGCTACTAAAACCTGGTGCAACACGGTTCCTTTGGGACCAGCAACTTTTTTGCCTTTCAGATCCTCAATTTTCATCTGCGCACCGGGCTTACCGACAATTGCAAAAACCTGAGTAGGACGAGCTACCCCGGTTGCAACATACACTTTATTGCCAGCGCCGTTAGCCATTAAAAGAGAGGCCGTATTCATGACAGCGCTCACATCCAATGAACCGGCGGCCATAGCTTGTGCTTGTTGAGCGCCGGAATTAATCGAAACCCAATTAATTTTGATACCGTCTTTTTGAAACTCTTTTTCAAGGGATTGGTTTTGTTTCATGACGATATTTTGTAAGTTAAAAGGGTCTTTAACGTAGGCAATATTGATCTGATCAACAGCCGCTTGTGCCATTGTCGAGAAAGAGCCTGCTAAGACCATGGCGGAAACTGCCAGCAATTTTCTCAATTTCATCGCGTACCTCTTTTAAGAGTGAGTTAGTAAATTTAAAACCTTTGCAGCATACTGGACTACATGCATATCTGTTACAGCACGAGGATGCGGCAGATTAATCTCCAGCTTGTCGACTACCTGTGAATTAGCCAATACCATCACCGAGTCAGCCAATCGAATAGCTTCATTGACTTCGTGTGTAATGAGAACCACAGTCATTTTTTTTCTTTGCTGGATCGTCTCAAAATCCATTTGAATTTGAGCTCGAGTGATGGCATCCAAGGCCCCGAAAGGTTCGTCCATCAATAAGATATCCGGTGCCTGAACAAGAGCCCTTGCCAATGCTGCTCTCTGAGCCATGCCGCCCGATAGTTCAGAGGGATAATAGTTTTCCGTATGACTTAACCCTACTAAATCCAGTACTTCTCTTACTACCTTGTGTTGGTTTGCAGGAGACTGCTGACGAATGGGTAAGGCCACATTTTCAAAAACGGTCTTCCAAGGCAATAGCCGAGGATCCTGAAAAACGACTCCTATTTTATGTGACGAATGGATATCTATTCGACCTTGAGTCGGATTTAACAGACCGGCTATCAGGCGAATCAAAGTACTTTTTCCACAACCGCTTTTACCGATAATAGCTAAGACTTTATGTTGCTCAAGCTCAAAGGACAGATCCTTTAGAATCCATTGCGCGTGACCTGGGTATTGAAAGCTCACATCTTTTAAACTAACTGCGCTCATTTCACACTCCATGGAGCCACTTTCTTTAGCGCACTCTGAAATAAAAGATCGCCGATGATGCCTAAAATAGCAATCATCAAAATACCGACAAAGACCACCTCGGTGCGAGCCATTTCCGAGGCATCAGAGATTAAATAACCGAGACCCGATGAGGCTGCAATCAACTCTGCACTAACCAAAGCCCGCCAACTGTAACCGAATCCCAATCTCAACCCTGTAAACACTGACGGTAAAGCCCCGGGAAACTCAATGTGTCGGATTTTTTCATACGTATTGAGATCAAGCGTCTTAGCCAATTCACCGTAACGATAGTCGAGCTGTTTAAAGCCACTGTATGCATTCAGATAGATTGGGAAAAAACTCGCCAACAGAACAATGGTCAGCTTAGCGACCTCCCCTATCCCTAACCATAAAATCAATAAAGGAATAAGTGACAAGGGAGGAATCATCCGGAGGCTCTCTAAGATCAGACGAGTCTGTTTATAGGCTGAATCACTCTTAGCAAAAAAATACCCCATCGGCAAAGCAAACAAGACGGCAGCAAAGTAACCGCCAAAAGCACGTCCCAAACTGGCTCCGATATGCTCAAAGAGTGTCCCGTCTTCTAAAAGTTCGATAAAAGCCGAATAAACTCTAGCCGGGCTGGGTAGTAAATAAGGAGTTACCCAGCCATAGCTCGAAGCCAGCCACCAGAGCAACAAGAGCGCAAGCGGCATCCAGACGGACAGAACAATGGAACGCACTTTTATCAATTGTTAATAAACTACTGTAAACGAACTTCCGTCGACGAGGTCTCAGTATCCTCAACAATATTATTTGTTGTTGTGTACGCAGGAGACTGAGGTTTTTCTTGTGTCAACAGTTTCAAACGTTCCTGAACTTCCTGTTGCGTCAAAACTTCAAAAACCGTCACAACCGATTTCACTCCCGGAACTCTGGAAGCTACATCAGCGGCCTTATTAGCCTCTTGTTGAGTGAGCAATCCCATCAAATAAACAATTCCACGATCAACCGTGACTTTCATCTGATTTAACGAAACACCGGAAGTGGCCACAAGCTGTGTTCTGACTTTGCCGGCTAATGTCGAATCAGACATTCTTTGAGACAGAGACGATACAGGTCCGACCATTAATTCATTGACTACGGAGCTGACCTCCAAACTATTTTGAGCAACACGTTGAGCAGTCAATTTATCGCTTTCACTGCCTACTTCACCGGTCAATAAAATACGGCGGTTATAGGAGGTGACTGTTAAATGTAAGTTTTTAGGCACAGCCTGTGAAATTTCATAATTAATGCGCTTTTCCATGACCTCATCGGCCATCTGCGCTCCAGTTGTACGTCGATCGGTTGTCACGAAGGCTGTTGCACCAACAGCCCCGCCGATTAATACAGGAACACAACCCGTCGTTGAGGTAACCCCTATTGTTAGGGCTGAAAGACATAAAACTAAAGTTTTTGTACGCATGGCAGTCATTACCTTGATGTTTTTTTCTCAGTATAGTCTATCTAAAAACCTCTAACTTCGTCCTAACTTATCAAAAAGTGTCAATGAATTAAAGAAACAGATGTGCAAAACTTAAATGAAACTCTGTGAATAACCGAATAAAAATGTGAATAACTCAGAAGTTTCATTATTTTATAAAAAGTTATCCACATTTTTTAACAATCAATTCCCATAAAATTCCCAGAGATATAACGTAACAAATTAACAGGTTAACCATTTAAAAATAAAAGATTTTTTAGACTTATCCACAGATATCGCAGCGCTTATTATTATGACTATTAATTTAATATAAAAAACTTCATTTAATAATCCTCATAATTCTCAGTCAATCAACCTAAATAAATTATGAAGTGGAAATCTTTGTGGATAACTTTGTGAATTACTGAGGATATATCCGATAAGTAGTTGTTATTTATAAGAAAATAAAATAACTCTCACTATTCTGAGTCTACATTATAACTATTTGATTTAAAACGATTTTTACTTTAACAAATAATACTCAGAATAGTGATGATTAAAAAATAACCCCCTGTATTTATAGGGATTTAGAGTAATCGCTTACGGTGGATAAGTTTGTGGATAAATCTTAACCTTCCTGACTTTCCATTAATTTACGCACCGAAGATTCTTTCGTTACTCCAAAAGGGATCAAAACACTGGGAACAGCATGAGCTGCAGATTGCAAATGCTGAATTTGATCATCGAAAAAGATGTGAGGTTTCAATTGCTCAAGTACAAATTGTTTAGGCATTCCATCCATTAAAAACAATTCGGCAGCGTTCATTCCCCAGCTCTTTAATGTTGTTATCAATCTCTCTTCACTGGGCGCTCCACGAGAGGTCACAATAGAAATCCTGATCACCGGTTGATAGTACGGATCCTGCTGACCTCTTCTTTGCATATCCAGTTTTTGGAAATAAGCTAATTTTTTGAAAAGTTCTGTTAAAGGACCGGCATTGTGAGGAGAATGGACATGGCGACTTTCATAATCCTGGAAACCTTCGAGCCCCGATTGTTTATATTGTTTTTCGCTGTCGTCATCAATCACAACACCGTCAAAGTCAAATGCAATCCTCAGTCCTTTGTCATTTAGATCATCCTTGGCTTGTGACGGAAGAACCAATCCAGCCGGATAACCCATTTGAGTTGCTTCGATCACACTTTTACTGTTGGCACTGAGAAAAAGTGATGCACCATAAGCTTTCATGTAAGGAAAGGTTGGTTGACCGGAAGTAAATGCGCCCCCTCGAATCGGTAACCTGTAGTGTTTACAGGAATTAAAAAAGCGCTGTCCGGACTCCGGACTGTTTCTGGAAAGGACAATGACTCTGAAAGGCTCTTCTTCTTTTGGAAAGTACTCGTTTAAGCTCAACAAACGTCTGACAAACGGGAAAGCTACGCCGGGATTGAGAGGTGTTTGAAGGTGTTTGATCTGATAGTCTCTGTAGGCTTCTATTCCTTGATCCTCAAAGATTTTATGCTCAGTTTCAAGATCAAATAAGGCACGGCTTGATACCGCAACCACTAATTGTTCCGAACTTTGGTTTGACATCAGAAGAATCCTAAAAAAGAGAAAGGGAGAATGATCTCCCGTTTCGTATTGTTTAAATATCGATGTTATTAACGAATAAGGCGTTATCTTCAATGAACTTTCTTCTTGGTTCAACATTGTCACCCATTAACATGGAAAAGACATTGTCAGAACTGGCTGCATCTTCTAATCGTACCCTCAGCAGGCGACGATTTTCCGGCTGCATGGTTGTTTCGGCCAACTGTTCGGCGTTCATTTCCCCAAGGCCTTTGTAGCGCTGACGAGTTAAGCCAGAACTGGCTTCAGACATTAGCCATTGAATGGCTTCTTCAAAATTTTTGACCGGATGAGACTTATTCCCTCGAACAACCTTTGCCCCTTCGTTAACAATACCTTGCAGAGTTTGGGCTGTTTTAACCAGTAAAGCGTAATCAGCGGTGTTTAAGAAGTGAGCGTCCATGCGAGAGTGGCGCACGTTGCCGTAAACCATTCTTTCAATCGACAAGTAGACTCGGTGAGTATCAGCGTCTTCTTTAGCAATAATCTTTAAATGCTTGTCACGAATTTGATCCATGAGCATCTTAGCGCTGTTTTGAGCATTATCCAGGTTGTCCAGATTAATCTGAACACCGGCAGTAATGGCTAACAGAACTGCGCGATCAATGACAAGGCTTAATCTTTGAAGAACTTCGGAACTTTGAATGTAGCTGTCAGCTAAATTTTCAAGTTCTGTTCCCCAAATTTTTTCTCCTTTTTCAAACGCCTCTTGGCTGCGGTAGAGCTCTGCATCCTTAAGAGCAATCTCTAAAATGACCTTATTGTATTCGTGGTCATCCTTCACGTAGATATCTTTTTTATTGACCGTGATCTTATAGAGAGGCGGTTGAGCAATATAAACGTAGCCTCTTTCGATCAAGGGCGTCATCTGACGGTAGAAGAATGTCAAAAGTAAAGTGGAGATGTGCGCACCGTCCACGTCAGCATCGGTCATGATAATAATGCGGTGATATCTCAATTTTTCGATATCAAAATCCTTACCGATGCTGCAGCCCAAAGCTAAAGCAAGCGTTCTGACCTGCTCACTGTCGAGGAGCTTCTCATGTGACGCTTTCTCTACATTAAGAATCTTGCCTCTGAGAGGTAAAATTGCCTGATTTTTACGGTTTCGTCCGGTTTTGGCCGATCCCCCTGCTGAATCCCCTTCCACGAGGAATAATTCACTTAAAGCCGGATTTTTTTCCTGACAGTCAGCCAGTTTACCGGGCAATGAGCCGGACATTAACACTGATTTTCTGCTCATATCCCGTGCTTTTCTTGCAGCTTCACGTGCACGGGAGGCGGCTACGATTTTTTCGCAAATAGCATGAGCTTCAACAGGATTTTCATCCAAAAAGCTTGCAAGCTCGGTGTTGATAACGTCTTCGACAGCCGGGCGCACTTCACTGGAAACAAGTTTATCCTTGGTTTGTGAGCTGAATTTCGGCTGAGGCACCTTGACTGAGAGAATACAGGTCAAGCCTTCTCTCATATCTTCACCATCAATATCGTTTTTCAGCTTCTTATCCAAGCCTTCCTTTGAAATGTAATTTTTGATTACGCGAGTCATGGCGCTTCTTAGGCCTGTGACGTGCGTTCCTCCGTCTTTTTGAGGAATATTGTTTGTGTAGGCTGTAAGACGTTCGTTATAGGTATCGTTCCACTGCATGGAGACTTCAACTGTCACAGGGACACCTTGAGACTCCACTGTTTTTAAAGCATAAAAAGGTGTTTTATGCAAAACGACACGGTTTTGGTTGATAAATTCAACAAAACCTCTGACACCTCCTTGAGCGTGGAACCGTTCCTCTTTTCCCGTTCTTTGATCAAGCAATAAGATATTGACTCCCGAATTCAGGAAAGAGAGTTCACGCAAGCGCTCGGATAAGCGCTCGAAGCTAAAAGTGATGTCTGAAAAAATTTCTTTATCAGGGTAAAAATGTACCAGCGTTCCCCGTTTATCCGTTTGTCCTAAATCTGACATCGGAGAAACTTCCACCGGGCCGTTAACGGTTTGCAGAACCTCTATCTTACGATTGATCAGTTTGCCACGTTCAAACTCAAGAAAATGGATCCTGTTTTCGCGATAAACCGTAAGTTTGAGCCATGTGGACAGTGCATTGACACAAGAAACACCGACTCCGTGTAAACCGCCGGAGATTTTGTAACTGTTTTCTGAAAACTTACCGCCGGCATGCAACTCGGTGAGCGCAATTTCCGCTGCACTGCGTTTCGGTTCATGCTTATCATCCATTTTGATATCAGTAGGAATGCCTCTTCCATTATCTTCAATCGAAACAGAACCGTCTGTATGCAGGGTGACAATAATCTCATCAGCAAAGCCGGCAAGAGCTTCGTCAATCGAATTATCTACGACTTCATAAATCAGGTGATGTAAACCGGAACCATCAGCGGTGTCACCGATGTACATACCCGGGCGTTTTCTTACGGCTTCAAGGCCTTCCAACACCACAATAGCAGCAGCACCGTAGTCATTAGGATTGAGGGTTTTGTCAGCTTCACTCATAGGTTAATTCTCTTAATTTTCAAAAAAATCAGTCGCTAATTTATCAAAAAAGTCGGTTCTTAATTGTTACTACACCCGCCCCAATATGACTTAGGACGGGTGTGTAATTCGAAAGCTGATGCCGCGCATTCACCCATTAGGTGCGCATCGGCATAACAACGTACTTGAACGAAGAATTGTCCGGCATGGTAATGAGCATGGCTCCTGTGTTGCTATGCAAAGCAAACTGGACTTCCTCGCTTCTTAAGTTGTTTAAGACATCTTGCAGATAGAGGAGATTAAAGCCGATTTCAATATCAATTCCGTTGTAATCAATATCTAACACATCTTTAGCTTCTTCTTGGTCCGAATTGGTACTTTGAATGGTTAAAGTACCATTTTTCAGTTCCCACTTCACTCCGCGAAGCTTCGCATTGGCCAAAATAGCCGTGCGCTTCAACGCACCCAGAAGGACATCACGTTTGATGACAAAGATATTGTTATTGTTAACGGGAATTACTCGGTTGTAATCCGGGAATTTACCTTCAACCAATTTGGATGACAAGGTAATATTGCCCCAGGTAATGCGAATTTCCGTTTCAGAAATAGCAATAGTGATTGCCTCTTCGTTATCAGGAATTAAGCGAAGCATTTCCATGACCGTGCGGCGAGGTACGATGCACTGTACGTTCTGAGCAAGAGGAGCCTCTAACTTACCTTCGCAATAGGCCAGACGATGTCCGTCGGTCGTAACCACTCGAATGACATCCCCTTCAATTGACAACAGCATACCGTTGAGGAAATAACGAATATCCTGTTGGGCCATTGAGAAATGGACTAATTGAAGCAGATGACGTAATTGATTGGCCGCAATAGTGAAACTCTGAGAAAACTGAGCTTGGGGTCTGTTCGGAAATTCATCTGCAGGTAAAGTATTCAGTCTGAATGTACTTTTACCTTGCTTTAGTTCAACCGTGGGATCGGATTGATTCGGTTGGGACAGTGTTACTTCAGAGCCGTGATTTAAGGCGCTGATTAAACTTTGCAACTTTGCAGCATCCACAGTGACGCTGATATCAGGACCTTCAGCACCGATATCAGCGAAGGTCTTGATCTCAATATCCAGATCGGTAGCCGTAAAATCAACTCGAGTGCCTACTTTAGAAATCAAAATATTGGACAAAATAGGCAACGTCTGGCGTTGTTTACCGACAATACCACTGACAGCTTGGACCGGAGTTGCAAAAGCTTCTCGCGGGCTCTTGATGATTAGCATTCCCATATCCTTTAAAAGAATTAGAAACGGATACTCTATCCGCTGTTTAACCACTCCATTTTAGTGGATTTTCTATTGATTTGGTGCGACAAGCGAACCCGGTTTTAACCTAATTTTTTAACATCTGTTCAAGAACGTGAATTTGATAATTCAGATCCTTATCTTTTGCCCGTGCATCGGTAATTTTTTTCACACCGTGCAACACAGTGGTATGGTCTCTTTTACCGAAGCGTTCCCCGATTTCAGCCAGACTGCTTTGAGTTAATTCTTTGCACAGATACATCGCAACCTGCCGGGGTACAGCAATCTTTTTAACTCTTGTTTTTGAGTACATGTCAGCCAGGGAAATTTTGAAATATTCAGCGACAGCACCTTGAATGCGTTCCACAGTCAATTGAGCGGTAGAGGCTACTAACATACCCTGCAGGGCTTCTCTGGCTTTTTCAACGGTTAAACGCTCTTCATTGCTAAATCTTGAAAATGCGATAACACAGTTAAGAGCCCCTTCCAGTTCTCGGACATTGCTTTTAAGGTGACGAGCAATAAAGTAAGCTACATCGTCCGGTAAATCAAAGTGTTGAGCTAAAGATTTCTTTTGCAAAATAGCTACTCTGGTCTCGAGTTCCGGAGGTTCAACCTCTACGGATAAGCCGGATGTAAAACGTGAAATCAGTCTTTCATCCATGTCTTTGAGACTTCTGGCATAAGTATCGCTTGTAAAGATGATTTGTTTGCCGTGAGGGACCAGTTTTTCAAAGACTTCAAAAAGTTTTTGCTGAATCTGTCTTTTTCCTCCCAGGTACTGAATATCATCAATAAAGAGTGCATCCAGATTTTGGTACTTATGATCAAAAGCCGAGTAATTATTTTCTCTTACTGCTGTTGTGAAATCATTAATAAATGTTTGAGTCCCCACGCAAAGGATTCGAGCGTCAGGATTATTTTTTAACATTTGGTTGCCGACAGCATGCATGAGGTGCGTTTTGCCTAAGCCGACCCCGCCGTAAATAAATAGGGGGTTATAGTTTTTTCCGGGATTGTCGCCAACACTTCTGGCAGCCACATAAGCCAATTGATTAGAGGAGCCGGCAACAAAATTTTCGAATGTTTGCTGTGCTCGGAGCCCGCAAGCGTATGCCTGATCTGAAATAGAAGTCTCTTCTTTGGTGGCCGGAACCAACTTCAGTTGACTTTGTGCCGGCTCTACCTGTCCTTCAGTTTGCAAATATCGAACAGTAACAACATCATGAGCAACAGAAGAGGCAACAGAAGCAATCATTGCGTCGAAATGCGCCTCAATTGTTTCAATCGCCTGTAAGGTTTTATGACCCAAAATAAGAATATGATTTTTTTCATCCCAATTGATACAGGAAAGGGTTTTGATCCAACGATCAAAATCCTGCGGTTTCATGATGCTCGATAACTGTATCAAGCACTGTTCCCAGAAGTTCATACAAACACTCCACAAACGGTCTATTACAGATGAATTAGCAGTAGACCAATCAATTTGCTTATAAAGATTGACTCACTAGATTTAATAGCTGTCAATAAGCAAATTCAGTATTTAATCGTTCATCTTTCACTGAGACTAAAATAGCATTCAAAATTAAGGTGAAAGATATAATTTATCTATTGATTTCAACGTATTAACGATCTTTGTGCTGATAATAGTTGAAACGAAAAAGCCTCCTGCATGAACGGAAGCTTTTTTTCATTGTACTGATAAAAGTCAGCTTTGTTTTTGACTGCTTGCTTAAAAAATAAGCACAAAATTGTGGATAACTCAAAATATTTTCTATTAAGGTAAAAAAAACACAAAATATTGGATAAAAATTTTTTTTATCTAAACCTAGTATTTTTCCTACTGACAAAAGTCTCTAAGTGTGCTTCAGGAAGAAATAGGGGGTTGAAAGGAAAAAAACTTGACAAAACATAGGGTTTTGATGTGTAATACCATGTTTTTCACGGATCTGTATGCTCTTCATAAGAGGGGATCGGGAAGGGTCTGTGCTTGAGGATCGAAATTACGGTCCTTATTGATTTTAAATATCAAATACTTTTTAAGGATTTGTCGTCATGGCTACCAAACGTACTTATCAACCGTCTAAGGTCAAGCGCGCTCGTACGCATGGCTTCTTGGTTCGCAGTCGTACCAAGGGCGGTCGTCGTGTCCTGGCTGCTCGTCGCGCCAAGGGTCGTCACGTTCTCGCTCTCTAATTTCCAGAGAGTCTCACGGCGGACGATAGCCGTGAATGTTGCGGTTAAGAAACCGAATGGGCTGCCTCGAAGTATCCGTTTGATAAAATCAACGGAGTTCGGGGCGGTTTTGTCTGCAAATAAAACAAAATTAATTCGGAGTTATTCGGATTTTTTTTCTGTTTCGGCGCTCAAAACTGATAACGTTGGCTGTATACGTTTTGGTTTTACAGTTGGAAAGCAAAACGCTCACCTATCAGTAGAAAGAGCTATGGTTAAAAGACTGTTAAGGGAAAAGGCCCGTCAGTCTCGTTTAATCCTGCTCAATGCGTTAGAAGGTCGAAAATATGGTCTTGATATCAATTTCCGGCTTAAAAGAAAATTACCTGTTTGCAGCTTAAACGGTCTTAGTAAAAAGGCCAGAAAAAAAATGATTCAAAGCGATATTGATAGGCTTTTTGACTATTTTGTCTCAAAGGTATCCTATCAAAGGGCAGGGGATGCAGAGTTTGTCAAAAATTCTGATTGCTGTCATTAGGCTCTACCAGGTGACATTGTCTCCTTGGATGGGCAGAGAGTGCAGATTCTATCCAACGTGCTCTCAATACTCTATAGAGGCTATCAAACGCTTTGGACCGCTTAAGGGAAGTTGGTTGATGGTGGCGCGTATTGTTCGCTGCAACCCTTGGGGAGGTCATGGATTTGATCCGGTTCCCGAATCTTTTCGGTGGTTTCCTTGGAAAAACAACTGATTTTTCATCATTTCAACAATAGATAAGAGAGTCCATATGGGACGCGAATTACAACGTGCTTTTTTGTGGATGATTTTCTTGTTAGGACTTTTCATGCTATGGGATGCATGGCAGGTTCGTAACGGTAATCCTTCCTTTTTCGGTACTCCGGCTCCTGTAGAAGAACAGGTGGTGAGTAATGAAGTAAAGTCTGGAACTGCAGATACGGCTACACAATTGGCCGATAGTAAGGCAGTGGCTTCTGAGGTGAATGTGACTATCACTAAACCGGTAGAAGTAACGACAGACCTCTTTAAGATCACGTTTGATGCAAATGGTGCCTCAGTAGCTCGTGCTGAACTATTGCAAGAGCGTCAAACTCCTGATTGGAAAACACGCGGCTTACCCGGCTTGATTTTCGGTTCTTCCGAACAAGAACAGCAGGATGTGGGTAATGTTGTGCTGTTCGATACATCTGCACAGCACGTTTATAAGGCTGAAACCGGTCTTGTTGGCGGAAACTTCCCCAATCATCGTACGTCATTCCGCTTGGTCAGTGACAATTTGACCATGAAAGACGGTCAAGATACTTTAGAAGTACGCTTTGCTGCCAATCAAGGCAATGTAGAGTTAGTGAAAACGTATACGTTCCACCGTGGTCATTACGGTATTGACGTCAAGCATGAAGTACGAAACAAGGGTAATGTAGCCATTTCTCCTTCTGTTTACATGCAGCTGACCAGAGACGATGGAAAGGTTGCGAGCGACAGTGCTTTTTACAATACCTTTACAGGACCGGCAGCTTATACGGAAGATGAAAAATTCCAGAAAATCGATTTTGACTCTATAGCTGACGAAGATACCGGTTTACCCAGCCGTTCTAACGAAGGTTGGATTGCAATGTTGCAACACTATTTCTTGACAGCGTGGGTGCCTCAGGAAAACAGTGCTCGTGAACTTTACACGCGCCAGTTGGATAAGCATTTGTTTGCTATCGGATCGATTGTTTCTGTGGGTGAAGTTGCTCCGGGAGCTGAAAAAACTGTTGACAGTATGCTCTACGTCGGCCCGCAAGATCAGCGTCGCCTCGAGTATATTGCTCCCAATCTTGACTTGGTGGTTGACTACGGTTGGTTGACATTCTTAGCTAAGCCTATTTACTGGTTATTAGCCTTCTTGCAAGGTTTGGTAGGAAACTGGGGCTGGGCCATTGTTCTGCTCACTGTTTTGGTCAAAGCCATTCTCTATCCGATCTCTGCAGCCGGTTATAAGTCTATGGCCCGTATGCGTGATGTAGCTCCGAGAATGAAAGCTATTCAAGAGAAGTACGGTGACGATAAACAGGCTTTGAATCAGGCTATGATGGAACTGTATCGCCGTGAAAAGATCAATCCGGCAGGGGGATGCTTCCCAATTTTGCTGCAGATTCCTGTGTTCTTAGCTTTGTATTGGGTTCTTTTGGCAACGGTCGAATTGCGCGGTGCAAGTTGGTTACTGTGGGTCAGTGACTTGGCCAGTCCCGATCCCTATCTTATTTTGCCGCTTTTGATGGTCGCTACCATGATCATCCAAATGAAGATCAGTCCGAAACCTACGGATCCGACACAGGCAAAAGTGATGATGTTTATGCCGATTATCTTCGGTGTCATGTTCTTCTTCTTTGCTTCTGGCTTGGTTTTGTACTGGTTAACCAACAACGTTCTGTCTATTTGGCAACAGTGGTATGTCAATAAACAGATTGAGGAAGAAAGAAGGAAAAGAACAATTTCTTAAAAACTTTTGACCTAGGCATGAAGAATAATGGGGGCTACTTAAGCCCCCATTTTTATTATTCACGACTTTTGCCTGCAAGAAGAAGTAATGGCCATAGCCAAACAGAAATAAACCACAGGAGCATGAATTTAATTGATAATTTTTTTCGTTCTGCCTTGTATGTTTTGAAAAATATTGCGATAGCTCCGCAAATAACCCATAAAAGAGTGAGACCATAAACAATGACACGAACAAGATAGGTGTCACCTAGAAATGCCGCTATGTAAGCTGAGACAGGAACTGATGTAGCTATTGCGCAGCATGCTCCGATTAATGCATTTCCGAAAAAAGAGGACTCATCATTTTTTAAAGACATAGCGCTTTAAACTCCTTAGTTTCATTTGGCCTCAATGTAGCAAATTTTTTATTTGAAGTTGAAAAACGCCGGTTTGTCAGTGCGATAATTAACCCATATTTTTAGAGGTTTTTATGCCGATATATTCTGATCGTGATCCAATTGTTGCTATTGCTACAGCCTCCGGTAGGGGAGGTGTCGGAATTATCCGTTTATCGGGCAGTGATAGCTTTATAAGTGGTTTTATTAAGGATTACTTTGGTTCTCAAGAGAAATTAAAACCAAGGTATGCTCACTATCGCCAGTTTAAAGATGATAGGGGGGTTCTTCTTGATGAAGGACTAGCTCTTTATTTCCCGACCCCAAGATCTTATACAGGTGAGTCTGTTCTCGAGTTGCAAGCTCATGGTGGACCGGTTGTGTTGCAGATGCTATTGCATTCTATCTTACGATTGGGCCGCTCAGCGGGTTTGCGTTTGGCTGAACCGGGGGAATTTACCAAACGAGCCTTTTTGAACGGGCGTATTGATCTGTCGCAGGCAGAGGCAGTTGCTGATTTAATTGATGCAACAACAGAAGGGGCTGCCAGAGCGGCTTCTCGTTCTTTAAATGGTGACTTTTCTAAAAGTATTCATGCTGTTGGAGACCAGATTATTGAATTGCGGGCATTGATTGAGGCTATTTTGGATTTTCCGGAAGAAGAGATTGACTTTATAAAGAGTACTCAAGCTCGCGCAAGAATGAGCAAAATCATTGTTGATTTCGAGCATTTGATGCACCAGTCTCAACAGGGTTCAATATTAAGAGAAGGCGTAAAAGTAGTTTTGGTTGGCAGTCCTAATGTCGGAAAGTCATCTTTAATGAATTGTCTAAGCGGATCAGATATTGCTATTGTGACCGATATAGCGGGTACAACTCGGGACAAAATTGAAAACGAAATCAGTATTAATGGCGTCGCATTGCGTCTGGTTGACACTGCAGGGGTACGAGAAACCACAGATAAGGTTGAAAGTATTGGGATTGAAAGGACGCTGCAGGCTGTAGAGGATGCTGATATTGTCTTACATCTGGTCGATGCCACTAATGAGTACTCTGATGAAGAAGGTCAAAAAACACTTCATAAAGTGATGCAAAGAGTTTCCTCTGGGGTGCCGGTGATTCAGGTTTTAAATAAATGTGATCTTGATCATAAGATTCCGGATGACAGTTGGTTACCGATCTCGGCTAAAACAGGAGAGGGGATTGATCGTTTAAAGAATAAACTTCTTGAATTGGTTGGGTGGGAAAATCAACCTGAAAGCACGTTTTTGGCGCGTGAAAGGCATTTACAAGCATTGTCAAATGCTTATGAACATTTAGAATTAGCAAACCAATTTGTGAACATGAGCGATCCTCCTTTGGAGTTGTTGGCAGAAGAATTGCGACTGAGCAATGATGAATTGGGAGTCATACTCGGTGAAACGACTCCGGATGATATTTTAGGTATGATCTTTAGTCGCTTCTGTATTGGTAAGTAATTGATTTTATTGAATAAATAATTTGTTTCACGTGAAACGGGGACTAAAATGGATTATCCTGTTCGTTATGATGTAATTGTTGTTGGTTGTGGTCATGCTGGCGCTGAAGCCTGTTTAGCTGCGGCTAGAATGGGCTGTAAAACTTTATTGATTACACATAATGTAGAAACAATCGGCCAGTTATCATGTAACCCGTCTATTGGTGGTATCGGTAAAAGTCATTTGGTTAAAGAAGTTGACGCTATGGGCGGAGCGATGGCTCAAGTTACGGATGAGGCGGGGATCCAGTTTAGGGTATTAAATAGTTCAAAAGGACCGGCTGTTCGAGCAACCAGAGCGCAAATTGATAGAGAGTTGTATCGGATAGCTATGCGTCGACGTATTGAAAATCAGAAGAATTTATGGGTTTTTCAGCAGGGGGTTGATGACTTAATTGTTGAAAACTATCGTGTAGTTGGGGTTGTTACTCAAACAAATATAAAGATCTATGCAAAAACAGTCGTTATTACAGCTGGTACTTTCTTACATGGTCTCATACACATTGGGTTAGAGCATTATCAAGCCGGCAGAGTGGGAGATCCTGCAAGTATTAAGTTGGCTGAGCGTTTAATTGATTTAGGACTGCCGAAAGGAAGACTGAAGACTGGGACTCCCGCGAGAATTGATGGTAGATCGATCGATTTTGAAAAATGTGAAAAGCAATTGGGAGATTTAGACCCTGTACCTAGTTTTTCATTATTGGAGCCTCAGATTCAACATCCTAAGCAAGTGCCGTGTTGGATCACTAATACAAATACAGAAACTCATAACATCATTCGGGCTAATCTTGATCGGTCACCAATGTTCTCAGGAATAATTGAGGGGATTGGACCTCGTTATTGTCCTTCGATTGAGGATAAAGTGGTACGTTTTGCAGATAAAAACTCCCATCATGTTTTCTTAGAACCTGAGGGGTTGCAAACTAATATTTATTATCCGAATGGAATATCGTCCAGTTTGCCATTTGATGTTCAAGTTGCATTTATGCATACCATACCGGGACTTGAAAATGCTCATTTTGTGAGACCTGCATATGCAATCGAATATGATTATTACGATCCAAGAGAATTAAGAACATCTTTAGAAACAAAACAAATCGAGGGCTTATTTTTTGCAGGTCAGATTAATGGAACAACTGGTTATGAAGAAGCTGCGGCTCAGGGATTGTTAGCCGGTCTAAATGCTGCATTAAAGGTTCAGGGTAAAGAACCATGGGTTCCGCGAAGAGATCAAGCCTATATTGGTGTGATGGTTGACGATTTAATTACAAAGGGCGTAACTGAACCCTATCGAATGTTTACTTCTCGTGCAGAATATCGTTTAAGTCTCAGAGAAGACAATGCGGATGATAGATTGACCGAAATAGGCCGCAAGTTGGGTTTGGTTGATGATATAAGATGGGATTTCTTCAATCGTAAGCGTGATGCGATTGCTAAAGAAATTGAAAGATTGAAAGGAACTTGGGTATATCCTGGACTGATTTCCGGTGAAGAATCACGAAGAGTATTAGGTGGGGATATTGAGCGCGAATATTCACTTTTTAATCTTCTGTCTCGACCCAATGTTTCACATGAAACATTAAAAACTTTGACAAAAAATGATGGTTCATTAGTCGGGCAAGCTCCGCAATTGTCCAATTCTGAAATTGAGCAGATAGAAATAACCGCTAAATATTCTGGTTATATCAATAGGCAAAAGGATGAAGTTCAGAAAATTTTAGAGCATGAAATGACCAGAATTCCTGCTGATTTTGATTATGACAAAGTCAAAGGATTGTCATTTGAAGTACGCCAAAAGCTAAAAGCCCAAAATCCTGAAACGATTGGTCAGGCGGGGAGAATTAGTGGTGTTACGCCTGCAGCAATTAGCCTTCTGTTAATTTTCATCAAATCAAGAAGATAATCCGGGTAAGCTTTATGAGTAATTTTTTGGATTTAAATAGATTGATTAAAGGTTTGGGAGAGTTAAATCTCTCTTTAACAGACAATCAAATTCAACAAATTGATGCTTATGCTGAAATGCTTTTTAAATGGAATAAAACCTTTAACTTAACGTCCATTACAGATAAAGAAGAGGTGTTGACACATCATATTCTTGACTCATTAGCGACTGTTTCTACTTTCTCTCACTATCTTTTACCTGGGAAATCTTTGCTGGATGTTGGTTCCGGTGGGGGGCTTCCGGCTATTCCTTTGGCAATAGTATTTCCAGATTCTTTTGTTTCAATGATTGATCCTGTAGGGAAGAAAACAGCTTTTCTCACTCAAACAGGAGTTTATTTAAAGCTTAAAAATATAAAGGTAATTCATAATCGAGTAGAGAACATCACTGCTCCTTTATACGATGTTATCTCCTCTAGGGCTTTTTCCTCTTTGTCGAGTTTTGTTTCGCTTTCTAATCATTTATTAAAAGATGACGGTATATGGATTGCTCTTAAAGGAAAAAATCCTTCAGCTGAACTCTTAGAGTTAGGTGAGAATTTTACAAATAAAGTAATCTCAGTAAGCGTACCTTTTTTGCCTGAAGAAAGAAATTTAGTCTTGATTAAACGAATTGGTACATTATAGTTCTTATTAATTAATTTTTAAATTGCCCAAATAATGAGCAAATGTAAGAAAAAATCTCATAAAAACAAATAGATAAAACTTATTTTTAATTAAGACGTGAAATTATTAATGCCTACAAT
>ENA-UEQB01000483-UEQB01000483.1-human-gut-metagenome-genome-assembly--contig:-NODE-483-length-37686-cov-6.590949_pt1 | contig 37686 bp, 28 predicted proteins | sample MGYA00242901_ERZ507918 | MGnify/ENA primary metagenome ERZ507918 (study PRJEB26167, sample SAMN06115405) | human gut metagenome | host: Homo sapiens | place: China:Sichuan | collected 2016-04-06... | reverse complement strand
AGGGTGTCCTGCGCCATTGAAATCCTTAGTTTTCAGAACTTTTATAAAGTTCTGAAAACTTGCTCAGCGAGGCGAAAAGACTTTTTCGACACGCTGAGGGGCCGGCGGTTTAAAACCGCCGGCCCTTGCGGAGATCGGTTTTTGCAGCGCCCGCTGGAGACAACTCTGGCGGGTATGGAGATAGGTGCTGTGCGAAATACCATTACTCGATAGGCAGAATGACCTGAGTGATAAACTTTGCAGGGTCCTTATGCTGGGGCGGCCCCTCCAGATAGGTATGGCGCAGGATGCCCTGCGGCGTCAGACCGTGCTCCTTGGCGTAGTTCAGAAGCTGGCGGCCCACGGCGGGGAGCTCCTCATACGCACCGTGGTGATAGATGCAGATGGCCCGCATAGGCGCTGCGGTCTCCACATATTCTCCCTCACTGCCCGGGGGAACGGCCACGCAGAAGGACACCTCGGCCGGGCGGTCGATAGGGAACTGGATGAAGTACATCCGCCGGGTGATATCCGTACCGTGGGCCCGCATAGCCTCCAGAGCTGTGTTGCGGAGCAGAACGGTCTTGTCCGCCACGTTATTGCTGCGGTAGGTGCGGCGGTATATGAGCTGCTGCGGCAGCTCCAGCTCCTTGACCTGAGCGGAGGATACCTTGGCCCGCTCGTACAGCTTTTCGATGTTGAGATTCAGCTGGTCCCGCATTTCCTCCATCCGGCGAATGAGCGGCATCAGATCCGTGGAATCGTTGTAGTAGTCCCGGATCTCATCCAGCGTCAGTCCCAGATTCTGCAGACTGCGGATGCTCCGCAGCTTGGTAAAGGTGTCAATGGTGTAGTAGCGGTTGTTGGTGGCGTCATCCCGCTTATCCGGCTCGATCAGCCCCCGTTCCTCATAGTGAAGGATGATGCGGCGGGTCACGCCCAATGCCTTGGCGATCTCGCCAATGGAAAACAGCTTGTCATCGCGTTTCATAAAAAACCTCGGAGTCAAAAAGAGTTCTCCTGCTGTATATCGGTGTATGGTGTACGGTTTTATGATACAAAAAATGAGGAAAAATGCAAGAAAAAAGTTTGGCTGCCGGGGGAAGCTGCCGCGATTTTCTCCGCTCGCACCGGAGGCGGCAGTGCGCGAAAAAGCGAGATCAAAACCTCTTAAATATAGCCTCTTCGCTCCAACAAAAACTATGCGCAGGGCGGCTGCCCTGCATATAGTCTGCAATTGCGTGTCCAGAAGCCCCTCACAGCGCTTCAAAATGATACCGTGGCTTGCCAAGGCTCTTTTTGCCGTATTCGATGGCCTCTGTGGGGCAGTAGCAGATGCAGGCCATGCAGTGGGTGCAGTTCTGCCCCCAAACGGGCTTCCCGGTTTGCAGGGTGATGTTGTTGAGGGGGCATCGCCGGACGCACTGCCCGCAGCCGGTGCAGGCGTCTCCAGCGGTGAAGGCGTTTGCTTTCACGAAGCAGGAATAGAAGATGGGATTCACCGGCCCGCTCATGAAGCGGTCATAGAACTTCCTCCGGGGCGGGGGAAAGGCCCGGTTTTCCCGGACGGCGGCGATCGCGCCGTCTATGTCCGGCTCCGCTCTGGCCACGATCTGCCGGGCTTCCTCCACCTGAGGGGCGTTGAACATGGCAATGTAGTTCTCCGGCATGACGATCTGCGCCGTGCCCATGCAGGCAAGATCTTTTTCCTGACAGAGACGGCGGTTGTACCGGTCGGCATCGCCGATCTCGCTGCCGCAGGTCATGACGAACCACGCCCGCTTCGCCCCGGTCAGCTCCGTGTGCAGCAGCCAGTCCTCCACGATGCGGGGGATCCGCCAGGCGTAGGTGGGCGTGACGATCACCAGCCGCTCCCCAGTCTCCACCGGGGCGGTATCTCCGGCTTTGATGCGGTCGTTCAGGCACAGCAGCGGCTCGCCCAGCCCATCGGCAATGCGCCGGGCCGCGTAGCCGCTGTTCCCGGTGCCGGAAAAGTAAAGAATCATATCAAAATCCCCTCGCAGTGGTCGATCTCGTGCTGGATGATCTCCGCCGTCCAGCCGGTGAAGGTCTTCAGCCGGGTCTGGAATTGTTCATTCTGCCACTGGACCTTGACGGTCTGGAACCGTTTCGTTTTCCGGACGCCGGAGAGGGAGAGGCAGCCCTCCTGGGTCTCATACGGCCCGGACTGCCGGACGATGACGGGGTTGAACATCACCATGTACGTCCCCTCGTTGTCAAAGGCGATGATGCGCTTACAAACGCCGATCATGTTGGCCGCCATGCCCACGCAGCCGTCCTTATGGGCGGTCAGGGTGTCCAGCAGGTCCTGGGCCGTGGCCAGATCGTCCGCCGTGGCGGGGGCGGCCTTCTGGGCGAGAAACGTCTCATCCCTGCAGATCTCACGAATCATACTGTGTTCCTCCCGGAAGCTTTTTCTGTATTGTATCAGCCAAAGGAAAAACGCGCAAGTGCTCTCACTTGCGCGTTCTTTGCGTGGGAATCAGTCACACATGCCGTTGTGGATCACCTTGCCGATGTTCCACAGGTAGGCAGCCTGACGGGCGGCCTCCAGCCGCTCCTCCGGCGTCTTGTAGCTGACGTGGGCGGTCTCCGTGCCGCAGTTCAAGCAGCATGCATACATGCACCAGCCCTGCTCGTCCTCAATATAACCGGCGCCGCGGCATACGGGGCAGTCCTCCAGTTCGATCTCGTTGATGGGATCCATGGTCATCTCTCCTTTGTTTTGTTTTTTCAACGGGAATAGTATACCACGGTTCCATCGGTATGGCAATGAAAATCGATGGGACTTTGCCGCGGAGGTGACTTCCGGTCAGCACTCCCGCTGTTTTTCTGCTTTTTCGGACAGCTTCACAGGAATTTTCCTATATTTACCCGGTAGGGTACTTGCATATTCCGGGCGGGGGGAGTATGCTATAGGTATCTATCAGCCCTGCAGCGGTAGCGGGGCACATATTTTATACTCATGGGAGGATACAGTATGAAACGAAAATTTCTATCAATTTTGCTGACGCTGGCAATGGCCTTGACGCTGCTGCCGTCAGCGGCAATGGCGGAAGAAGAGACGTCTGACGGCGCGGAACTGGCAGAACTGTTTACCGAAGCCAAAGCAGGTGCAGCCGATTCGGGCGATGTTACCGTTACGCTTGAAAAGGATTATGACCTGACCGGTTATAGCTGGACTTCTCTTACGGTTGATGGCTATCATGGTGCAGGTGTTGTTACTGTGGAGGGTAACAACCACAAAATTACTGGTCTGAATGCACCGCTGTTTGCAGGTGGCTTTGCGGGCACTTCTGGTATCGTTGTCAAGAATTTGACCTTGACTAATGTTACTATCAATGATAGTACGAGTAATCAGGGCATCGGTGCATTTATCAACAATGTTGATTCGATGCCCAAGATCGAACTGGATAACTGCCATCTGACTAATAGTGCAATCACCAGCACAGGCGGTGCTCGTGTTGGTGGCCTGATTGGCTGGACTTCCGGTTACAACAATCCCAACGATGGTCCGGTTGATACCTATATCACAGTTAAAAATTGCTCAGTTGAAAATACAGAGATCACTGCAAAGGGCTCTGTTGGTGGTATTATTGGTCATGCCGGTTGCAACCCCGCAACTTTCCATACCTTTACTGATAATACAGTGACTGACTGCAAATTGAACTCCACCGATGACGGCGGTTGGCGTGTTGGCGTGGTTGTGGGTACGGCTAATGTTGGTGAAATTAGCATTGCTGATACTACTGAAAGCAATAATACCCTGACTCAGGCTGACAAGACAGCTCCTAAGGGCCAGTCTGATTTGTACGGCCGCTTTGTTCCCGGCACAACTGGCAAGCTGGTAATTGACGGTGTAGCTGTTTTCAATTCTGATATCGTTGCTGCAATCGGCAATACCGGTTATAAGACCCTCCCTGAGGCTGTCGCGGCGGCGAAGGACGGCGATACCGTGAAGCTGCTGAAGAGCTGCAACGGCAACGGAATTAAGATCGAGACGCAAGCGTTTAACGACAAGGGCCTGACCGTTGACTTCGGCGGCAATACCTACACCGTCGGCGGTGTGCTGGTCGGCAGCACCGGTACTGGAACGAATGCCTTCCAGCTGCTTAAAGACAACAAGGTCACCTTCCAGAACGGCGAGATCGTCGGCGTGACCGAGGGCACCAAGCCCGCCGAGGACACCCCGGGCTGGCACGGCGCCCCGGCAATAATGATCCAGAACTACTGCGATTTGACGCTCAAGAATATGACCGTCACCGGCGGCGATGAGACCGTTTACACCATGTCCAACAACCACGGCGATGTGGTGATTGAGGACAGCACCATCACGGCTGGCAAGGCGAAGGGCTATTCTTCTCCCGCCATCGCCTTTGGCGTCTGCGGCTACAGCATCTACACCGGCGTTTCCGTCACCGTGAAGGGCAGCAGCACCATCAATGGCGACATTGAGGTCTCCCGCAGCAGCAACAACGCGAAAGACGTCAAGCTGGTGCTTGAGAGCGGCACGATCAATGGCGAGTTGAAGATCGACAGCAGCATCAAGCCCGGCGACGCGACGGCCATCACCAGGACCGAAAACGTTAGCCTGACCGCCCCGAGCGGCTACACATGGGCGGAAGTCGGCAATACCGAGGTTCTTGTTAAAGAGAACTCTGTCGCTGTGGTAAACGGCGTTGGTTACGCGACCCTCGCCGATGCCCTGAACGCAGTCAAGGACGGCGAGACCATTACACTGCTGAAGAATGCCGAACTGCCAAATGCAGAGTATTACATCAATAAATCTGTGACCATCAATGGTTCCGGAAAGATTTCCTGCACAGTAAAAGCGGGTGAAGGCACACGTGCGTTTGTTGTTGAAAACAACGGCAGCTTGACCCTGGATGGCGTGGAATTGGATATTCAGGGTACAAAGAATACTGATACTGCAAAGAAAAATGATGGCACAGGCATTGATGTGCAGTATGGCGGCAGCCTGATCCTGAAGAATCGGGCGGTTCTGAATCTGCATGATCTTGAGCGCGGAACTATTTCCAGCAAACCGGACGGATCTCAGGCGAACCCCGGTCAGTTTGTTATCGACAACAGTACATTTAACAGTACCAATATTGACGGCAACGTGGCCAATGGCGGTGACTGGAAGGTTACCAATGGATCTGTCGATATCAATACTTGCGGTTCTTATGGATTGAGTGTGGACTCCTTGACGACCGAGCAATCCACGGTGAACGTCAGCGGGACAGGTTATTCCGCAATTTATGGAAAGAAGCTGCAATTTAATGATGGCAGTAACGTGCTAATCAGTGGTGCTGGCACTAAACTTCCTCTCCAGAGTCAATGGAGCGATGCAAGATCGCCGATTCAAACCGATAAAAATGGTGGCACTATCGTTGTCGATTCCGGCGCAGTTGTGACCGTTCAGAATTGTGAGAACAAAGAGGGGAAGGCCAACAACACCATTTATCTGCCGAAGAACACAACCTACACGAATAACGGCACCGTGAACGCCACGATCATAACTGATACTGCGCCTGAGGGCTCTTGTGTGGTGACTCTGGTAAGCGACGGCAAGACTATCGGCGTACAGACTGTCTCGAAAGACTTCAAGTTTGCTCTGCCTGAGGCTCCCGCAAAGAACAACTACACTTTCAAGGGCTGGTCTGACGGTTCCGCAACTTACAAAGTAGGCGATGAGGTCGTTATTACCAAGGACACCACCTTTACCGCTCAGTGGAGCTATAACGGCTCTTCTTCCGGCGGCGGTTCCAGCTCTTCCTCCAGACGCTATGACGTCTCCGCGCCCTCTGTCAAGCACGGCGATGTGACCGTCAGCCCCAAGAGCGCCTCCAAGGGCGATACCGTGACCATCACCGTCAAGCCCGACAGCGGCTATGAGCTGGACACCCTGACCGTGAAGGACGCCAGCGGCAGCAAGATCAAGGTGAAGGACAAGGGCGACGGCAAGTTTACCTTTACCATGCCCGCCTCCAAGGTGACGGTTTCCGCTGAATTCGCTGAGATCGAGACGCTGGACTTTGCGGACGTTTCCACCGACGCCTACTACTATGAGGCTGTGAAGTGGGCCGCCAAGAAGGGCATCACCGGCGGTACCGGCGACGGCACCTTCAACCCCAACGGCTCCTGCACCCGCGCCCACATCGTCACCTTCCTGTGGCGCGCCGCCGGCTCTCCCGAGCCTAAGAGCACGGTGAGCTTCGCGGATGTTCCCGCAGGCAGCTACTACGCCAAGGCTGTGGCCTGGGCTGTGGAGAACGGCATCACGCTGGGTACCGGCGACGGCACCTTCAGCCCCAACGCCACCTGCACCCGCGCTCAGAGCGTGACGTTCCTGTACCGCGCACTGGGCACCGCGCCCACCACGGTGAACGGCTTCACCGACGTGACGGCTGATGCTTTCTATGCTGACGCAGTGGCCTGGGCCGTGGAGAGCGGCGTGACCAACGGTACGTCCGCTTCCACCTTCAGCCCCAACAACGGCTGCACCCGCGCCCAGATCGTGACCTTCCTGTATCGCACCATGAAGTAACTTCATACGCAAGCAGCGGGAAACCTCATTCGAGGTTTCCCGCTGTTTTTTCTGCCCGGCCGGGGCGCGGTTTACAGGGACCGACTCATCCGACTTTTGCAAAATGGTAACCGCCAAAGCTGAGGGCGGCTGGACAGACATGGGACAATAGTGGTGGGAAGTTGCGAAACGTTCCACCACTATTAACGTCAGGGGGGATACGCCATGACATCCATAGAGTTGAAGCACCAAGCACGGCTGCAGGAATGGGCGGGAGCCATTCGGGATTGCAGAAGCAGCGGATTGTCAGTCAGGCAGTGGTGCAGGGAGAGAGGAACCACACCAACTACATACTATCGCTGGGAACGTGAGCTATTGTCTGTTGCCAGTACAGCGAAGGCACTGTCTGAAACGCCTGCGGTTGCATTTGCAGAATTACCAGTACCGAAACAGGTGTGCTGCAACGCAACGGAACGTTCCGCTACGCTGCGCGTCGGCAAAGAATGATTACCTACTGTCAAGAGATGGTAGGCAAAAGACGTTCAATGCGGAAATGAAGAAAGCGGAATTGGCCTTCAAGCGTTTTATCCGCTTTTTGCTGGCACGGGCGGCGACGACCTGGGGCGTGGAACTGATGGCAGGAGCCTTTCGAGTATATCAATTCTATCGACAAGGGCGCATGGGGCGTGTTATAATCATGAAAAACGCGGCGAAGGGAGGCGGCGGAGAGATGACAGACGAACTTTTATACCGCCGCTACCTCAGCGGAGACGAGGACGCCTTGGGCGCGCTTATGGAGCGTTACGGCACCAAGCTGACCCTCTATCTGGACGGCTACCTCTGCGACCTTCACGAGGCGGAGGATCTGATGATCGAGGCCTTTGCCTATCTCATCGCCAAAAAGCCCCACATCCGGGACGGCGGCTTTCGCGCCTACCTCTACCAGTCAGCGCGGCACATGGCCCTGCGGCTGCTGCACAAAAAGAGAGCGGGAAACTGCTTTTCGCTGGACGCGCTGACGGAGGAACCGGAGGCCCGGGAGCTGGTGGAGGAAGCCGTGCAGTCGGCGGAGCGGGCGCGGCTCCTGCGGACCTGCATGGCGGAGCTGCACGAGGACTACCGGGAGGCGCTGTTCCTCGTCTATTTTGAGGGACTGAGCCATGCGGAGACCGCTGCCGTCATGGGCAAGCGGGAAAAGCAGGTGGCGGATCTCATTTACCGTGGAAAAATCGCGCTGCGAAAGCGGCTGGAACAGGAGGGGATCACGGATGCGCACAACAGCTGAACGCTTGGCCGCAGCCAAGGAGCGGGCGAGGGAACTGGAGCGGCAGCGGCAGCGCCGCCGCGCCCGTGGGATCTTCTGCGCCGGGACAGCGGCCTGTCTCGCTATAATCGTCTCCCTCGCACTGGCCATGCCCGGCATCACGGAGGGATTTTCCGACACGGCGCTGGGCGGCGGCATGGCCGCCAGCATTTTCAGCGGCCGGAGCCTTGGCTATCTCGTGGTGGGTCTGCTGGCCTTTGCGTTAGGCGTGTGCGTAACGGTGCTGTGCGTCCGCCTGCGTGGGCATGAGCGGGACACGGCGGACGAGGAGCGGCACGATGATTGAATTCTGGGACTATCTCTCGCAGTTTCTCGCCGTAGCGGCGGGCTTTTGCGCCGCTTTGCGGGCGTATCTCAAAAGCCGCGAACAGCCGTGGTTTCTGCTGACCTGTTTCTACGGGACCTTCGCCTTGGGCACCCTCTACTGGACGCTGCACCTGCTGCTGCGGCAGGAGACACCGCAGGTTTTTTACGTCTCCGACCTTGCGTGGCTGGCCAGCTATGTCTTTTTGCTCGCCCTGACGCTGACGCTGCTCGACGCGGGGGAGCGGCAGTCCCGGACGGGGCTATGCTGGCTGGCACCGGTGTTCTGCCTGCCGCAGTTCTTGCTGTACGTCACCCGCGGCGATCTGCTTCTCAACGTCCTCATGTGCGGCTTGACGATGATGCTGGCGTGGTGCGCTGTGCGGGGGCTCGTCTGGGCGAAACGGACGGAAAACGGGCGGCTGCGCCGGTTTCACGGAACGGTGCTGGCCTTCACAGCGCTGGAGTACGCCCTGTGGACGGCCTCCTGCTTCTGGGTGAGCGACACCCTGACGAATCCCTACTTCTGGTTCGATTTCCTGCTGACCCTCGTTTTGCTTTTATTTCTGCCCGCAGTGCGAAAGGCGGTGGAGGCGTGACCTATATCGAAAATGTATTCGTCTGCATGGCGGCTCCGCTGGTGGTGGCGCTGCTGTCCTTAAAGCGGGGGCAGCGCGCCGCGCTGGTGTTCTGCCTTGCGGGGATGGGGGCCTGTCTGCTCTCCGCCTATCTCAACACCTTCTTCGCCCGGCTTTATCAGGCGGACGCCGTCAATGCCGCCACCCAGATTGCGCCGGTGGTGGAGGAGATCATGAAGCTGCTGCCGCTGCTGTTCTTTCTGGCGGTGTTTGAGCCGACCTTCGCCCGCTTCCGGCTGGCCGCCGTCATCGTGGCCGCCAGCTTTGCCACCTTTGAGAATATCTGCTTCCTCACGCAGAACGGCGCGGACCAGATCCTCTTTCTGCTGATCCGGGGCTTCGGCACCGGCGCGATGCACGTGGTCTGCGGGAATGTGTACGGCGGCGTCCTGCGCCCTGTGTGGGACAGCCGCCCCCTGCGGGCGGCCTGCCTGTTTGCGCTTTTGTGCGTGGCCATCATTTACCACGCCATCTACAATCTTCTGGTCAGCGCCGGGGGGACGCCTCAGTTCATCGCCTACTTTGTCCCGCTGCCCACGGCGCTGTGCTTCCGGCTGCTGGCGCGGAAAGCCGAGGCGTAAATACAGTCTCATCGGACCGTCCTGTTGGACGGTCTGATTCAGCGTGTCGAAAAAGTCTTTTCGCCCCGCTGAGCAAGTTTTCAGAACTTTTATAAAGTTCTGAAAACTTAGGATTTCAATGGCGCAGGACACCCTTCTTGGGTTTCCCGCGCACACCCTTCCTTTCCGTTGCGGAAAATCTCCCGCTTTATCGACAGCCTCCATCAGATCGTCCGACAGGACGGTCTGATCTTTTTTGAAATTTTTTCAATTTTTGGTGCATAGTTTTCTCCATTTTTGTCCCTATCAGAGTGTAAGGACTTTTTCGGGGAAGGAGGAAGGGGCATGTATGACACCACGGAGCGCGTCCGGCGTGTGAAGCAGACGGCCCTGCGGCTGATCCAAAAGCGGGAGCGGACGGCGCTGCGGCGGCTGGAAACCCTGTGTACCGCGCTAGCTCTGGGTCTGACCGGCGCACTGGCTCATTTCATCGGCGGGGCACCCGACGCCGCCGTCCAGGGGGCCTACGGCGCGACGCTGCTGGCGGACAGCGCAGGCGGCTATGTGCTGGTGGGTGTGGCGTCCTTTACGGCCGCCGCTGTCCTGACGGTGGTCTGTATGCGCCTGCATGAGCGAGAGAAACGAGAAAAGAACAATGAGACAGACAAGGAGGGAAACGCATCATGAAAAAAACGATCACCCTGTTATTGACGCTGTGCCTGCTGCTGGGTCTGCTGCCCGTGGAGGCTGTGGCCTATTTGGGAGACATCCAGACGGTCGACAGTGGTACCGTGACAGCGAAAAAGCTGAACAGCGGGTCGTGGGAACTGCGAAACGATTATCTTCGCGTGATCGTGCGGAAGGACGGCACGCTTTCCACGGCCCCGGCGGCGGACAGCGCCGACCCCGTAGACAGGCAGACGCCGTTTTGCTATTTCGTCGCATATGGTACGAAACACACCACGTATCCGGCAAATCTACGTCCGAAAAGTGTGGAATTCGTGGACAAAACACCAAACGGCCCGGCAGTAGCCGTCAAGGTGGAGTACGACTTGACAGTCGATTTGAAGAAGCTTACTGCCACCGGAACGACCACGGTCTACTATGAGATCGTGCAGCTCAGGGAGAGCGGGTCCGGCGCATGGGGCGTGCTGACGTCTGTGAACAATATCGTACTGGATATGGAGGACAGCGGTAAGTTTTTTCAGACACTGAAAACCGATGTGGGCGTCTTCTGGGGCTATACTCTCAGCGGCTTTACCGCCATGGGTCACAGAAACGCCGCGGACAGCCCCGCCCTCAAAATGAACCAACTCGTCTACAATAAGGATAAGAACACAGTAATTTCAACCGAAAACTCCGTGATTACAAGCAAGATAGAGGACCTAAGAACATGGAACCCCCTCTCGCAAGGTAATGACTCGTGCTCCAATTACATCACCGAGGTCTATACGGACGGCTACAACTGGGCCAATCCCTTTGTTGGACTGTCGGAATACTATAAAAACGGCACCATCAAGGCCTATCTGCCGGAATGGGTCAGCGTAACGCCGGCCAGCCGCCCCGGCGACACCCGGGTGGAGTGCGGGAACGCTGTGGGCCTTCACTTCAAGGGCAGCACCGACTTAAAGAACCCCCGGCGTTTCCTTTGGGGCTTCCGTGGTTTGCTGAAAGGCACGGACCCAGCTCCCACCAACCCGGACAAGGTCGATCCCGCCATCTATGCCAAGCGGCTGGGCGTTTTCGCCGTCAACGGCGGCGTGACAGTGGAGTATGTGGCGGACGACGCGGCGCTCGAGGCGCTGAAGCGTCAGTACAAGAAGGACCCCATCGCTCTCATCAACGGCGATTATGAGAGCAAAAACGGGGAAGACTTCACCTTTACAGGCGGGGCGGCGCTGCTGTCTCCCTCCGTCACGGCAACGTGGGACAAAAATAGCGGCGGCAAACTCATTATCCACAAGAACGGAACCGTGGAGCAGAGCGGCGTGAGCCTGAGCGCGCCTACCTTCAAGTTCTATCAGCCCAAAACCGGAGAGGGGAGTGCGTTGGGCATCTCCCTTACGAAAAAGGGCTTTGAGTTTGCCATTGAACCGGCCAAAAACGACGCCATCGTCTACGTGGACATCCCCTACGCCACGGTGAAGCTGGAAAACGCCGCCGCCGACGCGGCGGGAAACCTTGTGTTCAGCGGCGAGATCGGCTTTCAGACCATCTTCGAGGGCGCGGAATTCAAGATGGAAAAGCTGGGCTACGGCTTAAAGGGGAATGAATTCAAGGTCAACGGCGTCCACGCCACGGGCAGCTTTACCACCGCGAAGATGATGGCGCTGGAGCTTGCCGATGTCAAGGGCGAGGTCAACACCTTCAAGGATGATGAGCTCTACGCCTTTGAACTGGAGCTGAACGTCTTTGACCTCTTTGAGACCAAGGCGGAGCTGGAGCTGACGCGCAGCAAAAAGGACGGCAGCCTGCTGCCTAACACGCTGTATTTCTATGTCAAGGCAAGCCCCGGCATCCCCCTTATTCCGCCCATTCCCGTTGGTCAGCTCAACGGCGGCGGCGCGGGCTTCATGGATCTGGCAAAAACGGTGAACGGCGATTACTTTGCCATTCCGCCCATCAAGCTGCGCGGCACGCTGACGGGCACCTATCTCCACCTCATCGAGGGCACGGGGGATGTGGTGATCGGCCCCAGTGAGATCTCCCTCACGGCAAGTGACGTGGGCATTGTAGGCGCGAAGTTATCCATCATCGATAGCTTTGGCTACGCCCTCAAGCTCAACGGGCAGGAGCGGACTTATAACGGCACGCCCTACAAGGGCGTCTACCTCGTCGGCTCGGAGGCGCTCGAGCTCAATCTGCCGAGTACAGAGCTTGATGTGATCGTTCTGAAATCCTCCATCGAGCTGGGAGCCTTCGGCGGCGTGAATGAGGGCCAGGACAGATTGTATCTCGGCATCGGCGCCAACGGCAAGGTGCAGGGCATCTTGCAGATCCCCAGTAATTTCTTTATCCCCTGCCTCAGAGGGGCAAAGCTGTCGCAAACGGATATTCAGCTGATCATCGGCGGACAGACCACGGCTCGCATTAGCGGCGTCAGCGTCAGCGAGGGCATGAAGGATGCGTTCAATAACATCGATGTCTACCTCGGCGCGATGGCACAGTCGACGAACTGGCTCTATGATGTGCGCGCGTGGGTCATTCTTCCGAATATCATCAAAACCGACTTCAAAAAGGGCGCGGGATGGGATCTTGAGGGCAAGCTGATCAAAAAGCTGCCCGAGTGGAAATGGGAGGACCACGGCGTGACGCCCGTCGTGCAGGCGGTGTCGCTTGAGGACGGCGAGGAGGCTCTGATGCTGACGGCTCTGGAGCCCGTTGTGCTCACGAACGGCAGCGGTGAAAACTCTAAGACAATTGAGGTAAGAGCCAGTACGGACGAAACGCCGTATATCCTGCTGGCGTTTGACAGCAGCGTGAGCGAGGAGGATATCAAACAAGCTCTGATTGTTACGAAAAAAGATGAGACCAACCGCATCGACATCAACTGGGTAGGCAAGGACGGTGAGATCGATCCCACCGCGGAGATCAACGCAGGCACCGACCTTATCGAGAACGTGGACGGAAACAAATACCGCGTGGTGCTTCTGCGGCTGAAGAAAGGCGGGACTTATGAGGTCAATACGGGCGACCTTAAAATTCTGAAGCAACAAGAGGCCACCGTTACACCGTTTGAAAAGCTGAATTTGAATCTGACTGGCAATGAGGTGTCCGGCGAGGTCGAATACGCCGAAATGAACACAGGGTATACCCTGCGCACCTATCTTGCTGAGAAAGAGGGCGGCGCGGACTACCTGATCGACGAGCAAATTGTGAAGGATACCCAAAACATTTCCGTCACCGTTCCCACCAGCGGCACACACGCGCCCACGGGCAGTTACTATGTGACCTCCTTCCTAATGACGGAAAAGAGCGTTGAGGTCACCGATGAGAACGGAAAGATCGAAACTGTGAACGCCCTTGCCGCCATTGACAGCTGGCAGTCTAAAGACAAGGTGAGCTACACGAACAGCAATCAGCCTGCTGCTCCGGCAAACGTTACGCTGACCTTTGTCGGCAACGAGGTGATGAGGGCTGAATGGGAAGAGGTGTCCAATGTCGACGGCTACCGCGTGACGGTCTATCAGAAAAAGGACGGAAAGTGGGAGGCCACCGGCTCTGGCTATGACCTCAAAAAATCCAAAGATGGGCAGTTGGATAACTCCATCAACATGGCGCTGACCGTGGGCGGAAACGCCGTTAAGGCCAGCGGAGAGAACTCTGCTGTGTCCGTTCCCGCCGAAAATCTCGAGGCGGACAAGGACTACAGAATCGGCGTGAGCGCCTATAGAGAGGTGCCGTACTTCACGGAGAGTACAGGGGCGGGCTCTACAGAGAGCACGGAGACCGGCTCCATGGAAGGCGAGGAGACAAGCGCCGCGGAGGGTACAGAGGGCAGTACTGCGGGGAGCGGGGGAACCAGCGCCCCAAAGGCGCTTACCGCGAAGTATTACAGCAAAGAAACGCAGTCTGCCGACGATGGAGTGTTCCTGCCAGAGTACAAGGAATTGAAGATCTCTCTTAAAGTGGGCGACAAGGAGTGCGACAAAGATAACGGTGTCTTCCACGCCTATGTGGGTGAAAATCCCGGCACGCTCACCGTGATCTGCGATGATCCGGACGCCGATTTTACTGTCACGCGGATGGACGATACAGACTACCCCGTCCAACTGGGAATTAACAGAGAATGGGGAATTCCCACTTTTGAAGGCAGTCTGATGCTCAAGATCGACGGCAAGAAGGACAAGGACGTGACCAGCGAATTCCTGCTGGTGAGCCGCGACGAAACGCCCCCCGTGCTGACCCTCGCCGATCCGGTGTTCTTCGCTGATCGGGACACTGGCGAGTACACCATCACCGGCACGGCGGATGCCGGCAGCGAGATCCTTTACGGCGGAACGGAAAAGATCTATGCCAGCAGCAAGGGCCGCTTTACCGTCCCCGGTACGCTGGATACAAACTCCGGCATCCTCACCCTCTGCGCGAAGGACAGCGCGGGCAACGAATCCGCGCAGCAGCTGGCGCTGATCACCCGGCAGACCCGGTATGCCGTCACTGTGAACGGCAGCTATGCGGATGTCTCCGGTGCGGGAAGCTATGCGGCAGGTAGCGTTGTCACCGTCCGCGCGGGCAGCCGCGGCGGTTACACCTTCAACGGCTGGACGGCCGACAGCAGCGTTGCCTTTGACGATGCCAACGCCGCCGAAACGACCTTCACCATGCCGGACGGCAGCGTGACCGTCACGGCAAACTGGTCGAGGGACGGAGGTTCGCCCTCGTCCGGCCGGGATGACTCTGATCCCCGCTATGCCGTCGGAATTCCGGATAAGACGGAAAACGGCAGCGTGAGCGTCAGCCCGAAGAACGCCAGCCAGGGCGACCGCGTGACCGTCACGGTGAAGCCAGATGCGGGCTACGAGCTGGACAGCCTCAAGGTGTTTGACAAAAACGGCAAGGAGCTTGAACTGACCGACAAGGGCGACGGCAAATTCACCTTCATCATGCCCGCCGGGAAGGTGGAGGTCAAGGCTGCATTCACGGAGGAAGTGAAGATCAGCCCCTTCCGGGATGTTCCCACCGATGCGTATTACTACGAAGCCGTGAAATGGGCGCAGAAGAAGGGCATTACCGGCGGCATCGGCAATGACCTTTTCGGACCGTATCAGCCCTGCACCCGGGCCCAGATCGTTACCTTCCTGTGGCGGGCGGCGGGTTCTCCTGAACCGAAGGGGACTGCAGCCGGAATGACCGATGTGGCCGCCGGCAGCTACTATGAGAAGGCGGTGGCGTGGGCCATTGAGAACGGCATCACCACCGGCACGGCTGACGGCCTGTTCGCCCCCGACGCGACCTGCACCCGGGCCCAGGGCATGACCTTCCTGTTCCGGGCATCCAAGGCGTCTGCCGACGGCATGCCCGCCTTCAGCGACGTGGCCACCAACGCCTACTACGCCGAGGCGGTGAAGTGGGCCACGGACAACGGCATCACCACCGGCACAACGAGCTCCACCTTCAGCCCCGGCAGCGGCTGCACGAGAGCGCAGATCGTGACGTTCCTGTGGCGGCTGTACGCGGAGAAGTGATCGCAATATATGTAAAGTGGACTCCCTTGACTGCAAAAGCGGTCAAGGGAGTCCCTTTTAACCTATAAAACGGATTCTATGATGTGGGTTTGCGGCTTCGGCACCTGCTGTGTATGCCGCGGGTAAGCGGTTGATGTTTTAAAAATCGACTTGCCTAATACACGATCCGAAAGTAATCCAAATATGCTTTACTGGAGTGCTTTGCGCGTCAGTCATCCAACTCCGACTCATGCTTGAGGATCGCGCCGGTGGCGGCGTTGATCTCGTAGTCATATTCCATATTGCCGGATTTGAACTCGACCTCGTAGACGAGTATTCCATCCTCATCGTCCAGTTCGATATCCATGTCATACGCTTCATTTTCACTCACACCTGCGTGATTCAGGGCAATAGATTTTGCCTTGGCGTAGCCAATGTCCTGCGCTGTTCCGGACGGATCGGGCTTCTGATCAGAGGGCTTCGTTGTCACATTTGGCGTGGAAGGCGTGGAAGCAGTGGTCAGCAAGTCCTTCTGTCCGCTGATCACCTTTCCCGTGTAGGCGTCCACCAGATACTCGAACTCGCCCCACGCCGTGTGCAGCTCCACCTCGTAGTGGGCGGGAGATTCGTCCAGTTCGGGATCGACCTCCGCTGTAACGGAATCCACCGCCGTCGTTCCGGCATACTCCTCCGCAGCGGTACGGGCTGCATCCATACCGATCGGCATGGCGGGCGCACCCGCTTCGGCAAGATCCTTGAGTTCTTCAACCGAAAGCTTCGCCAGTGCGTCAAACTTGAGTGCGGAGTTGAGTGCGAGCACGTGGTTCACCAGCGCCGCTTTTCCGGTGGAAATATTGTTTTCCCGGGCCTGCTGTTCCCGCCCTGCGTCCTGCGTCAGCGTCTGCGTCAGGACGGCGGCCTTCGCTTCACTCGTCTGCAGCACACCGTCCACGGTGCTGGTCAGCTCACGCTGGAGCTTTTCCGCACGGGCGGTATCCTTGTCCTCCACCGAGATCATGATGGCGGAGGAAATGCTGTCGAGATAACCGTTGCGCACGAGACTTCCCACGATGGCATTTACCGCCACATCGAGCTTCGCGCCCTTGAGGTCAGCCCCATTGCTCATATCCGCAAGGATGGCATTTGCATCCTCGTTGAGCGGCGTACAGACGAGAACCTTTTCGCTCCGGTTCACCTTCAGCTCAATGCTGGGGTTCACATCCAGCGACACCACGGACGCCACCGCGTTCGCTCGCTGGTAGAACACGCCTCCGCCGCCCAGCAGCATTACAGCAAGGCAGGCGGCAATGAGCGATGTCCATTTTCTATTTGCCGTTTTCTTTGTTGTCATGGGAATTACCGTTCCTTTCCGCTCTTCACAGCGGGAGAGAACGCCGTTCACATCATCCGGCGCGGTCTTTTCAAGCGCCGCAGCCAGCCTCTGCTCCATTTTTTCATTGGTCATCGGGCGTCATCTCCTTCCAGAAAGCTGCGCATCTTTTTCAATGCTCTGTGATATTTCGACAGGACGGTGGGGAGCGGCAGCTCAAGAAGCGCCGCGATCTCCCTGTGCTTCAGGCCCGTAACGGCGTGGAGCAGCACGACGCGCCGCTCCTCGTCAGTGAGGCTTGCCAATGCGCTTTGCAGCAGTGCACGCTCGTCGGCGTCCAGTCCGCACTCCCGCGCGGGAATGGCGTCCCATTCCTCCTCACTGAGGGCGGCATGGCGTTCCTCCCGCCGCAGGCGCATCAGGCAGAGGTTTCGGCATACGGCCAGCAGCCAGCCCATAGGCGATCCGATGAGTCGGTACTGTTCCGCGCGGTCCCACACCTGCACATAGACGTCCTGTGTGAGATCCTGTGCGTCGTGCGCGTTTTTGAGGTACGACAGCGCTAAGCCGTACACCGCCGATCTCGTGCGCTGATACAGCTCCGCCAGCGCTTCGCGCTCACCGCCGGCAATGTGAATCAGCAACTGCTGCAGCTCGTGTCGATCCTCTGCCGGAGCATATTCGGTTGTCATCAGCATACTGAGCATAGGCTTCCATCTCCTGTCATCCGTGTAATGCACGGAAAGGACGATTTATTGCATGAAATTTTTATGATTCTTCAAGTTCAAATTGCCAGTTCTTTTCTGCTGACATAGCTGCACCTCGCTTCTTGCTTAATATGCAATCCTAAAATAATCCAAATACGCTTTATACTTATCCTGTGCGGTCAGGCAGGTATCTGTCAGATAGCCTTTTTCATTGTTCCATTCCTTTAATCCACGGTAATAGAACATCTTCAGATCGTCCTCAATGATGAACGGAACGATATTGTATTTCAGACACTCCTTAAACATGATCAATCTGCCCACACGACCGTTACCGTCCTGGAATGGGTGAATCCGCTCAAATTTCACATGGAAGTCCAGAATATCCTCAAAAGTCTTTTTTTCCTTGGCGTTGTATTCCGTCAGCAAGGCCTTCATTTTATCGGCAACTTCTTCCGGAAGGGCTGTATCTCTGCCGCCGACTTCATTCGGGAGTTTCTTATACTCGCCAACAGCAAACCAATCTTTTCTGGAATCGCTGGTGCCGTTTTTCAAAACCAAGTGAAGTTCTTTGATGAACTTCTCCGTCAGAGCTGCTTTTGCATGATCAATAATCATGTCAATGCAGCGGAAGTGATTTGCTGTTTCGATCACGTCATCCACATTCAGCACTTCTTTTTCTACGCCGATGGTGTTGGTTTCAAAGATATATCGGGTTTGATCGTGTGTCAGGCGGCTTCCTTCCATATGGTTGGAATTGTATGTCAATTCGATCTGTGTTTTATGGTAGATCCCACCGGAACATTTACTTGCCTTCTGTTCTTTCAGAATATCCAACAGAGTAGTCGGTTTATCTTTTCTTTTGTTGGTACGCTCCGGCTTTTCTGCGTTTTCCGGAATGTTCCATGTCTTGCCGGTAAGAAACGCACCGTTCACACGCCCCTGGGCGCAGTAATTTCTAACACTGCGCTCGGACACATCCCATTTTTTCGCTATTTCAGCAACTGAAAGATATCGCATCCATGATCCTCCACCATAAAATCCATCAAAAAACCACGTTAATCTATTACATAGTATACCATGCCATCGGCAAAAATATCAATAGCATTCAAAACGAAATTGTTGCACTTTTTGCCGACACAGGAAATGCTGCTTCTGGATATAGAAATCCGGACTCCATCGAAAATGAAGTCCGGTAAGATATTATCTATAAACTTGACCTCGATCTCAAAATTTTTGTCACATCGAGACTCACTGGTGTAGTAGTGGTGTAGTAGCACTACCTTCAAGCCTGAAAAACATTGATATTACAGGGGATTTTAGAGATTTCTGCAAATAATGCCGTGACACACAAAAAGCAGTTTTGCCAAAACGCAATTCCTCTTATGAGAAATATAAAAATCCGGAATGGGAGCCGCTGCTTATCGGGCGGCCGTGTTCTCCGCCATCAGCCTGCGGCGGTCACGCTCCAGATAAATCAAATGGATCAGGAAAGTCAGGAGCCAGCTGACCGGATAGGACCAGTACATGCTCTCCACGGTGCCCACCGCTTCAAACACGGTGTACCGCCAGACCACCCGCAGCAGACACGCGCCGATGAGGGTGGTGACGGTGGGATTCATGGAGTGACCAAGTCCCCGGAGGGTGCCGCAGGCCGTTTCCATCAAGCCGCCGACCCACTGGAACCGGCTGAGGGCCAGCACCCGGACCACACCGGCGGCGATGACCGCGTCGTAGGCCGGATCGGTGGACTGGACGTACAGTCCCAGCAGGGGCGCCTGAAAGATCTGGGCCAGTGTGCACAGCACAATGCCCAGCCCTGTTGTCAGGGCCAGATTGATCCGAAAGACCCGCACGGCTCGGCGGGGATCGGAGGCCCCGATGCTCTGACCGGTGAAGGTGATGGCGGACTGGTAAAAGGTGTTCAGCGCGGTGTGGATGAAGTTCTCAATGCCGGAGGCGGCGGAGCTGCCTGCTATGACCACGGAGCCGAAGGAATTGATGGCGGACTGGATCATCACGTTTGAGGCGGAGAAGAGAACGCCCTGCAGCCCGGCAGAGAAGCCCAGCCGCAGCATTTGGCCCGTCCGGTCCGGATACAGCCGGAGCTTCCGCAGCTCCAGACGGCACGGCCCCCGGAAGGTACACAGGCGGACCGTCACCAGCACTGCGGAGAGGAGCTGAGAGACAGAGGTGGCAATGGCCACGCCGGCCACGTCCAGAGGGATGACCACCACTAACAGCAGATTCAGCGCGACGTTCAGCGCGCCGGAGACGATCATGAACAGCAGGGGATAAAAAGTGTCGCCCACCGCCCGCAGCAGAGCACTGCCGAAGTTGTAGACCACCAGAGCGGGGACGCCTAAGAAGTAGATCCGCAGATACAGCACCGACAGGGGCAGAACGTCCTCCGGGGCGTCCGCCCAGCGCAGCAGGGGGGTGGAGAGCAGAAGCCCGCACACGCAGGCCAACAGTCCGAGAATAACGCTCAGCAAGGCGGCGCAGTGCACCGTCCGGGACAGGCCCTGTGCATCCTTTGCGCCGAAGTCACGGGCGGCCATGTAGTTCGCACCGATGGAGACGCCGTTGAACAGCGTGATGATGAGGAAAATAATAGAGGTGGTGGAACCGACGGCCGCCAGAGAAGCGTGGCCCGCATAGCGGCCCACGATAATGGAGTCCGCCGTGTTGTACGCCAGCTGTAAGATCCCCGTCAGCATCAGCGGAATGGAAAAGCGAAGAATAGCGGGAAGCAGAGGCGCTTCCCGGGAACACCCAGTTTGTTTCAACATGTTTCCTCCCGTCCGGTCCGGCAGATGCCGAAGCTCCGCCAGCTAAAGATGAGTATTGCAGAAAGGTCGGAGCTTGTCAATAGCCGGGGAAAGAGGGGGAAGCGCCGCAGAAATGGCCGTATCGGCAGATGAACGCCGTATTGACAGGAACGGGCGCGGCCCCTATAATTGTCCGTGAGAGAAATACAACCGGAAAATCGGAAGTTTGTGAAGGAGGTCCTATGAGACTGATTCGTGCGAAAAATTATGATGACATGAGCCTGAAGGCTGCGAACATCATCGCCGCGCAGGTGTCCCTGAACCCCAAGAGTGTGCTGGGCCTTGCCACCGGCTCCACCCCCATCGGCACCTACCGTCATTTGGTTGAGTGGTATCAGAAGGGCGAGCTGGATTTCGGGAAGGCGGTTTCCATCAACCTGGACGAATACTGCGGCCTGTCCGGGGACCATCCCCAGAGCTACCGCCGCTTCATGCGGGAGAATCTCTTCGACCATATCAATATCCCGGCGGACAGAAGCTTTCTGCCGGACGGCACCCAGACCGACAGCGCTTTGGAGTGCGCCCAGTATGACCGGATCATCGAGGAGCATAACGGCATCGACTTGCAGCTGCTGGGCATTGGCCGCAACGCTCACATTGGCTTCAACGAGCCGGACAGCTGCTTTGCCTGCGGCACCCATCAGGTGACCCTGACGGAGAGCACCATCGCCGCCAACACCCGCTTCTTTGAAAATGAGGCGCAGGTGCCCCGGCAGGCGTACTCCATGGGTATGCAGGCCATTATGCAGGCCAAGCGGGTCCTGCTGATCGCCAGCGGCGCGGACAAGGCGGAGGCCATCCGGAACAGCTTCTTCGGCCCCGTGACGCCTCAGGTCCCGGCGTCGATCCTGCAGCTCCACCGGGATGTCATCGTCATCGCCGATGAGGCTGCTCTGGCGGACTGCCCGGCAGAGGCGTAAGTGAATCACTGCCCGTTAAGAGGGCGGTAAACATATAGAGTTTCCCGGCCGGCAGTCACGAACTGCCGGCCGTTTTTTCATGCGGACGCTGTTGCGCACAGGCGTGAGCCGTGGGAAACACCGCACCGGCGGCGGTGGATGCCTTGCGCACCGCTGCTTGCACCTGCGGATAGATCACCATATTCTAGATGCAAAACGGTGAACTGACCGTTGAATTTTTCTTTGTTTTCCCCATATGAGTATGGTAAAATACAAGGGAAACAGAACGCACGAGTGGACCCTTTCTCTAAAAGGAGCGAATTATGGCAGGGCTGACCAATATTAAAAACCAAGCGCTGACAGAGCGTATTGAGGACCATCTTTTCCAGTATATTCTGGATGAACGTCTGGCGGTGGGCGCAAAGCTGCCCAATGAATATGAGCTGGCGGACCGGTTCGGCGTCAGCCGGGGAACGATCCGGGAAGCGGTGAAGCTGCTGGTATCCCGTGGAGTTTTGCGGGTCAAGCACGGCTCCGGTACCTATGTGGCATCGCTGATGCCGCTGAAAGCCGATCCGCTGGGCTTGGACGCCATTGAGGACCGGATCCAGCTGGCGCTGGACCTGACGGACGTGCGGCTGATGCTGGAACCGGCAATCGCGGAGCTGGCTGCCCGGAACCGCACAGAGGAGGAGGCCCAACGGCTGACGGAGTACTGCGATGCTGTGCGGAGAAGGATTCAGGCGGGGGAGGATTACCTGATCGAGGATATGCGGTTTCACTGGTATCTTGCGAAATGCTCCCACAACATGGTGGTAGAGCCGCTGATGCCGATCATCGACGCAGCGGTGGTCTCCATCGCCAATATCACCCGCAAGGAGTTGCTGACCGCGACGGTCGATACCCACCAGGAGATCCTCAACGGCGTTCTGGATCAGGACCCCCAGGCGGCCCGGGCGGCCGTGGCCCTGCATTTGGAGATGAACCGGATCGTGATCAAGCATGCGAAGGAGCGGTCAGAGAAAACAAAATAATATTTGGGAAAGCTGTTTTGGGGTGTGCGATTCTGAGACAGCTTTCTTTTTTTGCCAAAGTCATCGGATGACTTTTCTTTGACCTTTCACGAAAAAACCCGACTTATTAACGGAAATCCATTGCGTCTTTACGGCCTTTCACCGAATTGTGCAAATTTTTGAAAAATTTCTACAAAAAAGTAGAAAGCGTTTTTGACGACTTGTAATACCTCTTTCGAGATTTTATAATGCAGGCAGATAGCAAAAAAGGGAGCTGCCGGCGCTCCCGCATTGCGCAACTACAAAATTCTGATATACGGAATACAGGAGGAACTGCCTTATGTACCGCAGTGAACATATTTTGAAGGGCCTGAGCAACCAGTACTACCGCGCCACCTACAAGTCCATGGGCTTTACCACCGAGGACCTGAAGCGCCCCATCATCGGCATTGCCAACGCATGGAGCGAATGCGTTCCCGGTCACTACAACCTGCGTCAGGTCGCCCAGCGGGTGAAGGACGGCATCTACCGGGCCGGCGGCACCCCCATTGAGTTCGGCGTGATCGGCGGCTGCGACGGTATGGGCCAGGGACATGACGGCATGCACTTCATTATGCCCTCCCGTGAGCTGATCGCCAACTCCATCGAGTCCATGGCCCAGATCAACCTGTTTGACGGTCTGGTGCTGCTGGGAAGCTGCGATAAGATCGTTCCCGGTATGCTGATGGCCGCGGCCCGGCTGGACATTCCCTGCATCTTCCTGCCCGGCGGCCCCATGGAGGGCGGCGTGGAGTTCGATGGCCGTCAGGCCGACCAGACCTCCAGCACTGAGGCTTACGGTATGCTCTCCGCCGGTAAGATCACCGAGGAGGAGTATGTCTCTCTGGAGAACACCGCCTGCCCCGGCTGCGGCTCCTGCTCCTATCTGGGCACCGCCAACACCATGTGCGCGCTGGCCGAGGCTCTGGGCATGACCCTGCCGGACGGCGGCACCGCTCCCGCCACCTCTGCCATCCGCATGATGAAGGCGGAGGAGACCGGTGTGAAGATCATGGAGCTGGTGGAGAAGAACATCACTGCCCGCCAGATCATCACCGACGGCGCTATCCGCAATGCCATCAAGGCCTGCCTCGCCATGAGCGGCTCCACCAACGCCGTCATGCACCTCACTGCCATCGCTTATGAGGCGGAGCTGGGCATCAAGGTGCTGAACGAGTTTGACACCCTCTCCGACACCACGCCCCAGCTTGCCAAAATGAACCCCGCCTGCAAGTACAGCATCGTGGATTTCTATAAGGACGGCGGCGTGCCCCGCCTGATGGAAAACCTCCAGTCCATGCTGGAGACGGACGTTATGACCGTCACCGCCCACACGCTGGCAGAGAATATCCGTGACCACAAGTACCTCTATCCCGCTACGGGCCTTGTCAACCACACGCTGGACGATCCCTTCGGCTATACCGGCGGCGTGGCGGTGCTGCGGGGCAATCTGGCTCCCGACACCGGTATCACCAAGCCCGGCGCGTTCGACAAGAGCCTGCATCATTTCAAGGGCGAGGCCATCTGCTTCGACTCTGAGGAGGCCGCCGAGGAGGCCATTCTGGCCGGTAAGGTCCATGACGGTCATGTGGTGGTCATCCGCTACGAGGGCCCCAAGGGCGGCCCCGGTATGCGCGAGATGTACAAGGCCATGAAGTACCTCTATGGCCGCGGCCTGTCCAAGACCACCGCACTGATCACCGACGGCCGGTTCTCCGGCACCAACAACGGCTGCTTTGTGGGCCATATTTCTCCCGAAGCCGCTGAGGGCGGCCCCATCGCCATCGTCCGTGACGGCGATCTGGTGGAGATCGACGTGGACAGCAAGAAGCTGGAGCTGCTGGTGCCTCAGGAGGAGATCGAGGCCCGTCTGAAGCAGTGGAAGCGTCCCGAGCCCAAATTCAAGAAGGGCTGGCTGGGCCTGTACTGCAAGCTGGCTGCCTCCGGTTCCGAGGGCGGCGTCATGAAGTTTGACCATCTGTAATTTGAATTAGGAGGAGAAACCGACTATGGATGGAGTTACCGTTTCCGTTCTGGGCGCATTGGTGGCCCTTGCCGTCGCCATTGTGCTGATCCTGAAAAAAGTACAGCCCACTTATGCCATGATCTTCGGCGCCGTGATCGGCGGTCTGGTAGGCGGCGCCGGGCTCACCGGCACAGTTAGCTTTATCATCTCCGGCACGCAGGGCATCGTCTCCGCGATCATCCGTATCGTTACGGCCGGTATTCTGGCCGGCGCGCTCATTGAGAGCGGCGCGGCTGAACGCATTGCCGAGTCCATCATCAATAAGATGGGTGCCAAGCGGAGCCTGATCGCCATCACGCTGGCCACATGGCTGCTGACTACCGTGGGCGTGTTCGGCGACGTGGCCTGCATCACCGTGGCTCCCATTGCTCTGCAAATGGCCCGCAGGGCGGGTTATCACAAGATGGGTGTGCTGATGGCGCAGCTGGGCGCCGTCCGCGCGGGCAACGTCATGAGCCCCAACCCCAATGCCATCGCAGCCGCCGAGGCCTTTAATCTGCCCCTGACCTCCATCATCGCCGTGGGCATCATCCCCGCGGTCACCGCGCTGATCGTGACCTCTCTGCTGGCAAAGCGCCTGTCTATGCGGGGCACGGAGATCACCGAGGCTGACATCGGCGGCGAAGCCGCGCAGCATAAGGATTTGCCTCCCCTGTGGGCGGCACTCAGCGGTCCCGTTGTCACCATCGCCATCTTGCTGCTGCGTCCCATTGCCGGGATCACCATTGATCCCCTGATCGCCCTGCCGGTAGGCGGCATCGTGGGCGCTATCGCCATGGGCAAGACCCGGGACATGGGCCACTACTTCAATGCCGGCCTCGCCAAGATGAGCGGCGTCGCCATGCTGCTGGTCGGCACCGGCGCTCTGTCCGGTATCATCTCCAACTCCGGATTGAAGGACGTGATCATTTCCTTCATTGAGACTCTGGGCCTGCCCGGATTCATGCTGGCCCCCATCTCCGGTATGCTGATGGGCGCGGCCACCGCCTCTGCCACGGCCGGTACCACGCTTGCCAGCCAGATCTTTGGGCCCACCGTGGTGGCCAGCGGCGTAACACCTCTGGCAGCTGCCGCCATGACCCACGCGAGCTGCTTCGTCTTTGACGGTCTGCCCCACGGCTCCTTCTTCCATGTCAGCGCCGGCGGCGTCAACATGGAGATCAGCGAGCGGCTGAAGCTGCTGGGCTACGAGGCCATCAACGGCCTTGCCATGATGGCCGTCAGCACACTGGTGTTCGGCGTGCTGAAGCTGGCCGGCTGACCGGGAGGATTTCTATGGCAAAGATCATCGCGCCTGTTGTCACGATCTTCAACGAAGAGGAAAAGCCCGACTACGCAGGCAACAAAAAGGTTATCGATTTCCTAATCGAGGGCGGGCTGGACGGCATTCTTGTGCTAGGCTCCGCCGGAGAGTTCCCGGATCTGAACGAACAGGAGCGTCTGGACTTCTTCCGCTTCTATGCGGAGTATGTCAACGGACGGGTGGAGCTGCTGGCCGGTACCGGCTGCATCCGCTATGCCGATACGCTGGCCCTGTCCAACGCGGTGTATGAGCTGGGCTACACGCCCATGGTCATCAGCCCCTACTATTTCGAGATGGATCAGGAAAAGCTCTTCGTCTACTATGACCGTCTGGCCAAGGACGTGAAGGGGGACCTGTATCTTTACAACTTCCCGCCCCGCACCGGACATTCCATCGCTCCGGAGACGATCCGCCGCCTGATCGATGCGAATCCCAACATCATCGGACTGAAGGATTCCGTGTCCACCCCCGGCCACACCAATATGGTGTGCCGGGCGGTAGAGGGGAAGCCCTTCACCGTCTACTCCGGCTTTGACGACCAGTTCCTCAGCAACATCGCCAACAACGGGGGCGGCGGGTGCATCGGTGCGCTGTCTATCATCGTGCCGGAGATCTGGAGCAGTCTGGTGAAGGCTGCCAACGAAAAGGACTTTGATCGCACCTTCGCCCTGTACCACCTGATCCAGAAGCTGATGCCCATTTACGATATGGACACCAACTGTTCCCTGATCCTCAAAAAGCTGCTGGTGCACCGGGGACTGGAGATCAGCGACCGGGCTGTTTGCCCCTTCAACCAGATGAACGCCGCCATCTATCAGAGCGCCGCAGACCTGCTGGACAGCGTGTTGGCTGAATACCAGTCCATGCGTTGACGGGGAAACCGATTCAAGGCTGGCCCCTCGGTCGGCAAATACAATAACAGTAAAAGGACAGGGCCGGACAGAAATTTTCTGTCCGGCCCTGTTTGCTGTGTTCTTCCTTGCATCGTTTGCGGCAAAGTGAGAGTACGGTCATTGCACCGGAGGGCGGGGCGTTGTCCAACTCGGGCATTGTGAAAAACCGCGGTTTGTGGTAAATTAAGTTCATAAAACAACGGAAAGAGGAATACACATGAAGGATTTCCGGCAGGAATTATATGAAAACGGCTATTTCCGGCAGGAGGAGCTGTGCTTTGCCGACTGTGACCGATATCAGCGGGCAAGGGTCTCCGGCCTTTTGAACAAGGCGGCGGCCTACGCGGGGTATGACTACAACGCCCGGGGCCTGACCCATGACGTGCTGTTTGAAATGGGGGAGGTGTTCCTGCTCTCCCGGCTGGCCATGCGCATCCATCAGATCCCCATGGCGGGGGAGGTGCTGGACATCGCCACCTACGAAAACGGGGTCAAGGGCGCCCACATGCAGCGGGTCTACGAGATGAAGGATCAGGCCGGTGAGGTGCGGGTGTCGGTGAAAAGCGACTGGATCTTAGTGAACCCCACCACCCGGAAGATCATGCGGCCCTCCGCCTTTACCGCCAAGCCCATACAGACCTGCGGCCGGGTCATCGACTGCCCGAACCCGAAAAAGCTCCTGCTGCCCCACGAGGGGGTGGAGGAGCTGGGGACCCGGCAAGTGGTCTGGTCCGATCTGGACGGCAACGGCCACCTTTACAGCGCCAACTACGGCGACATTATCTGGGACTACCTGCCCCGTGACTTGCAGGAGCGGACGCCCCGGGAATTCTACATCAATTACAATCACGAGGCTACCCTTGGCGAAACGTTGCGTCTGGTGGGCTTCCGGAACGGGGACGGCAGCTATCTCATGGAGGCCCTCGGCCCGGACGCCGCCTGCTTCACCGCCCTGTGCGTGTTTTAATTCAAAATCTTTACTGTACGCACAAATGTTTCCGGTAAAAACGCAAAATGTTCTTGCATTATGCGGCGATACCCGATATCATGTTATTATAATAAGTAATACCATTGGGGCGTTTGCACCGCAAAGGTGATGTCAAGCGGGCCTGCCGCCCACCTCTTACAAGTGAATAGGCGCAGGGGGTGCGGTGCGGAAACCGGCGCACCCCCTGTTTAAACTGCGGTCAGCCCCCTGAGGGCTGTGTCGGAATCGGGAGGAACGAACGAGCAGAGAAGCGATCGGCTGCGGAAGAAAGGAGAGGCGCATGAAGAATCTGAAATAGCTGACGATCCTGCACTCGAATGATATGCATGGCGATTTTCTGGCCGAACAGATCGACGAACGGCTGGTGGGCGGCGTGTCGCTGTTGTCGGGCTATGTCAATAAAGTGCGGCGGGAGGAAAAGAACGTGATCTACGCCGTGGCGGGAGATATGTTCCGCGGCAGCGTCATTGATTCGGAGTACAAGGGCACCTCCACCATCGGCATCATGAATCTGGTGGGGCCGGACGTGGCCACCATCGGCAACCACGAGATCGGCTACGGCCTCGCCCATCTGCTGTTTCTGGAAAAGTGCGCGGATTTCCCTATCATCAACGCCAATCTGCACATCAAATCCAACGGACGGCGGATGTTCCGGCCCTTCTGGATCGCGCACATCGACGGCATGAAGATCCTGTTCATCGGTATCATCACGGAGGAGGTGCTGGCTGCCACCAAGACGGACGAGCTGATCGGGTCCTTTGTGGACATCGGGGAGGCGGCCCGGGAGGTGGGCAACATCTGCAACGCCTACAACGCCATCGACATTGATTTCACCGTGCTGCTGACCCACATCGGCTTTGAGGAGGACAAGAAGCTGGCGGCGATGCTGGATCCGGACTGGGGCGTGGACGTCATCATTGGCGGCCACAGCCACACGAAGCTGGAGGAGCCCTTCAAGGTCAACGATATCTACATTGTGCAGGCAGGCACCGGCACCGACGAGATCGGCCGGTTCGACATCATGGTGGACACCGACCTCAACGCCATCGACACCTTTACCTGGCAGATAGTCCCCATCGACGACGCTCACTGTCCCCGGGACGAGGAGGTGGAGAACTTCATTCAGCGCTACAGGAGCGCCACCTCTCAGAAGTATGACCGCATCATCACCCGTCTTTCCTGTGAGCTGACCCATCCCAAGCGCAATCAGGAAACGTCGCTGGGGGACCTCATCGCCGACATTCTGCGGGACAGCTTCGGCATCGACCTGATGCTCATGGGGTCCGGGGCCATCCGCAGCTACGCCCTCGGCCCGGTGGTCCACTACGCAGACCTTGTGGAGTGCCTGCCCTATGATGACGCGGTGTATATGCTCAAGGTCACCGGCACCCAGCTGGAACGGATGATCCGCCATATCCTGCGGGACGAGGCATTCCAGGGGGAGCACACGGAGTTCTACCAGTTCTCCCACGGGACGCACATCGTCTGGTCCCGGAGCGAGCAGGCCTTCCGCACCCTGACACTGGACGGCGAGGCCCTGTACGCTGAGCGGCTCTACACCGTGGCGGTGCAGAAGTACCACTACAACAACCTCAAGCCGTTTTTGGACATCACACTGGAGGAGGTGGAGAAAAACGGCAAGATCCGGGTGCTGTCCACCTCCGCCCGGGACGTGGTGGAGGAATACCTGACGGTGAACCAGCACCTCAGCCGGGAGGTGGAGGGCCGCCTGGTGGTGGAGGACTGAGGGCCGCTCCTGGAAAAGCAAGGGGCATACTAAATGGATCTCCGGAGCAGAAAAACGAAAACAGAACGGCGTTCCCTGTCGGAGAAGGATCTCCGGCGGGGGCGCCGTTTTGGGTGCTGTATAAGTCTGCGGCCCTTTTGCAGAACAGACCCGGGATCGGCTTTTTATGGCAAAAATTTACAATTCCCCTTTTCCGGGATTCCGCAAATTTTTGGAAATGCTACGAAAGATAGGTCGATCTATCAAAACCAGATTGACAAAGCGCTTCGCGAGTGGTACTGTAACCACATCTTACGAGAGGGGATGTGGACAGGATGATGAAGTTGTTCGATCATACTGTCGCAGCGGCTGCCAAGGCAGACGCCGTATCCTCTTGCGCCGCAAGCTCCCGCTCTATGATCGCCATTATTATGGACGCCATTATGGCGTCCATTTTTGTTGCCATTATTTCCATTATTGGCACAATTCAATATGGCTGGCGTGGGGTACAGAACGGTTGAGCTTGTAAGAAAAACGAGCCGAAAGCGGTCCCGCTGGTCAGCGGGGCCGCTTTTTTTTCTACTTGTACGGGGAGGTAATCGACATGAAACTCACAGGCGCGCGGATCTTGATGGAATGTCTGCGGGAACAGAAGGTGGATACCATATTCGGGTATCCCGGCGGCACGATTTTGAACGTGTATGACGCTTTATATGACTGCAAGGAGATCACCCATATTCTGACTTCCCATGAGCAGGGGGCCGCCCACGCGGCGGACGGCTACGCCCGCAGCACCGGCAAGGTGGGCGTGTGCTTCGCCACCTCCGGTCCCGGCGCCACGAACCTGACCACCGGCATCGCCACCGCGTACATGGATTCCTCCTCGGTGGTCTTTATCTCCTGCAACGTGCCCCAGAACCTCATCGGCCGGGACGCGTTTCAGGAGGTGGACATCACCGGCATTACGATGCCCATTACAAAATCCACCTATCTGGTGAGGGACGTGACAAAGCTGGCGGACACGGTGCGGGAGGCCTTCGCGCTGGCCCGCAGCGGCCGCCCCGGTCCGGTGGTCATCGACATCACCCGGGACGTGACCAGCGCCGAGTGCGACTACGAGCCGCTGCCTCTGGAGCAGCACGCTGCCTCCGGGCATCTGGCTTCTCTGATCCGCCGGGCCTACACCAGCAGCCTGAAAATGCCGGAGGCGGATCTGGATGACGTGGAAAAGCTGGTGGAGATGATCGCGGAATCCAAAAAGCCCATGCTGATCTGCGGCGGCGGCGTGGTCCGCAGCCGGGCCCACGAGGAATTCCGACAGTTTGTCCGCCGGATCGACGCGCCGGTGGCCATCACCGTGATGGGTGGCGGCGGCGTTTCCGGCCGGGATGTGATGACCACCGGCATGATCGGGATGCACGGCTCCGTGGCCTCCAACATGGCCTGCGACAACTGCGACCTGCTGATCGCCGTGGGCTGCCGGTTCTCCGACCGGGTGGCACTGAAGCCGGAGACCTTCGCGCATCAGGCCAAGATTGTCCATATCGACATCGACCGGGCGGAGATCAACAAGAACGTCCAGACGGACCATCACATCATCGGCGACGCCAAGCAGGTCCTGAATCTGCTGCTGGAGCGCCTGCCCCAGTACGAGCATAAGGAGTGGAAGGACTTCGTGCTCTCCTTCCCGCGGGAAACGGAGTACGGCGAAAGCGAGAGTGTCCTGACGCCGAAGCAGGTGCTTTCCGCCATCGCCCGGAAATGCCCGCAGGATTCCATCGTGGCCACGGATGTGGGCCAGCACCAGATGTGGGCCATCCAGCACCTGCATTTCGACTATCCCGGCCAGCTCCTGACCTCCGGCGGCTTCGGCACCATGGGCTTCGGCCTGGGGGCCGCCATCGGCGCCAAGCAGGGGAACCCGGACAAAACGGTGATCCACATCACCGGCGACGGCTGCTTCCGCATGAACGGCAACGAGCTGGCTACCGAGGCCTATTACGGGCTGCCGGTCATCACCGTGATCTTCAACAACCGGAATCTGGGCATGGTCCGGCAGTGGCAGAGCCTGATCTACGACCACCGGTATTCCCAGACGTCTCTGGAAAACCGCAGCCCGGACTTCGTGAAGTTCGCGGACGCCTTCGGTCTGAAGGGCCGCCGGGTCACCCAGCCCAGCGAGCTGGAGGAGGCCATCACGGAGGCGCTGGCGGAAAGCGCTCAGGGCCGGGGCTACGTCATCGACTGCGCCATCAACGCTGACGAGATGGTGCACCCTATGGTCAACGGCGGCCATCACATCACGGAATTCCTGCTGAGCTGAGGAGAGGAGGACAACATCATGGAAACGACATTACGCACCTTTTCCGTCCTGGTGGATGACGAGCCCGGCGTGCTCTCCCAGATCTCCCGGCTGTTTTCCCGCAAGGGGTTCAACATCGAGTCTCTGGCCGTCGGCCCCACGGAGGAACGCGGCCTGTCCCGCCTGACGCTGGAGGTCCTGACGGATGACCAGCAGACGGAGCTTTTGTGCAACCAGCTGTCCAAAATGGTGCCGGTACATTCCGTCCGGCTGCTGGCGGAGGAACACTCCATCCGCCGGGAGATGGTGCTCTGCAAGGTCCGGGCGGAGGAGCGGAACGTCCGCAGCGAGCTGATCCAGCTGGCCAACGTGTTCCGGGCCTCCATTCTGGACGTTTCCTCCACCTCCATGACTCTGGCGGTCATCGGGGAGGAATCCAAAAACGAGGCGCTGACGGACCTGCTGCGGGAGTTCGGGATTCTGGAAATGGTCCGCACCGGCATGGTGGCGCTGGAGCGGGGTCGGTATACCATTCAGGACGAGCGGAAGGAAACACTGGAATTCAATCTTGGAAAAATGCTGTAAATTGTGCATTTATCATTCATTTCAACACAAAACCATTATAAAAAGGAGAAATTTACCATGGCTAAAATGTATTATGAAAAGGATTGCGACCTGAACTATCTCAACGGCAAGAAGATCGCCGTGATCGGTTATGGCTCTCAGGGCCATGCCCATGCCCTGAACCTGAAAGACTCCGGCTGCGAGGTCTGCGTGGGCCTGCGGGAAGGCTCCAAGAACTGGGCCCAGGCGGAGGCCGCGGGGCTTACCGTCAAGACCGTTGCCGAGGCCGCCAAATGGGGCGACATCGTGATGATGCTCATTAACGACGAGGTGCAGGCCGACGTTTACAAGAAGGATATCGCCCCCTATCTGGAGGAGGGCAACGCGCTGGCCTTTGCCCACGGCTTCAACATCCGCTACAAGCAGATCGTGCCTCCCGCCGGTGTGGACGTGTTCATGGCGGCGCCCAAGGGCCCCGGCCACACCGTCCGCTCCACCTATGTTTCCGGCAAGGGCGTGCCATGCCTGGTGGCCGTGGAGCAGAACGCCACCGGCCGGGCCTACGAGATCGCTCTGGCCTACATTGCCGGTATCGGCGGCGCCCGGGCGGGCATCATGGAGACCACCTTCCACGATGAGACCGAGACCGACCTCTTCGGCGAGCAGACCGTTCTGTGCGGCGGCGTGGTGGATCTGATGCAGTGCGGCTTCGAGACGCTGGTGGAAGCCGGTTACGCCCCGGAGAACGCCTATTTCGAGTGCATCCACGAGATGAAGCTCATCATCGACCTCATCAACAAGGGCGGCGTGGCCGCCATGAATTACTCCATCTCCGACACCGCCGAGTTCGGCGAGTACGTCTCCGGCCCCCGGGTGCTGCCTCACGAGGAGACCAAGGCCCGGATGCGGGCGGTGCTGGCGGACATTCAGGACGGCACCTTTGCCGGCCGCTGGATCGCGGAGAACAAGAGCCGGGGCCGTACCTTCTTCAACTCCAAGCGGGACCAGCTGGCCAAGCACCCCATGGAACAGGTGGGCGAGGAGCTGCGCCGCAACATGATCTGGGGCGGCGACAAGGATCTGGACACCGCCTCCAACTGACCGAGGGGAGGAGAAGCGTATGCGTTCTGAACAGATCAAGACCGGCGTGGAGCGGACGCCCAACCGCAGTCTGCTTTACGCGCTGGGCTATACCGATGAGGAGCTTGCCCGGCCCCTCATCGGCGTGGTCAGTTCCTATAACGAGATCGTCCCCGGCCACATGGGGCTGGACAAGATCGCCGAGGCTGTAAAGGCCGGTATCCGGGCCGCAGGCGGTACGCCGGTGATGTTTCCGGCCATCGCCGTGTGCGACGGCATCGCCATGGGCCATGTGGGGATGAAGTATTCTCTGGTGACCCGGGATCTCATCGCGGATTCCACGGAGGCCATGGTCATGGCCCACCAGTTTGACGGTCTTGTGATGATCCCCAACTGCGACAAGAACGTGCCGGGCCTGCTGATGGCGGCGGCGCGGCTGAATATCCCCACCATCTTCTGCTCCGGCGGCCCCATGCTGGCGGGCCGCCTCAAGGATGGCCGCCGCACCTGCCTGAGCCATATGTTTGAGGCGGTGGGGGCGTATCACGCCGGAAAGCTGGACGAGGCCGGGGTGGCGGATTATACGGAAAACGCCTGTCCCACCTGCGGCTCCTGCTCCGGGATGTATACCGCCAACTCCATGAACTGCCTGACGGAGGCCATCGGCATGGCCCTCCGGGGCAACGGCACCATTCCCGCCGTGTACTCCGCCCGGCTGCGGCTGGCCAAGCAGACCGGCATGAAGATCATGGAGCTGGTGGAGGAAAACGTCCGGCCACGGGATATTATGACGGAAGCCGCCTTCCACAACGCCGAGACCGTGGACATGGCGCTGGGCTGCTCCACCAACACCATGCTGCACCTGCCCGCCATCGCTCACGAGGCCGGGGTGGAGCTGGATCTGCGCATGGTCAACGGCATCAGCGACAAGACCCCCAACCTCTGCCATCTGGCCCCTGCCGGTGACACCTATATCGAGGATCTGGACCGGGCCGGCGGCGTTTGGGCCGTGATGAAGGAGCTGACCAAGGCCGGTCTGCTGGATACCTCGCTGCCCACCGTGACGGGTAAGACCGTAGGGGAAAATCTGGAAACGGCGGAGAATCTGGACACCAGTCTCATCCGCCCGCTGGAGGAGCCTTATTCCAAGACCGGCGGCATTGCCGCCCTGTTTGGCAATCTGGCCCCGGACGGCTGCGTGGTGAAGCAGAGCGCCGTGGCCCCGGAAATGCTGCGGCACAAGGGTCCCGCCCGGGTGTTCAACAGCGAGGAGGAGGCCATTGCCGTCATCTACGCCGGGGGCATCCGCCCCGGCGACGTGGTGGTGATCTGCTACGAGGGACCCAAGGGCGGCCCCGGTATGCGGGAGATGCTGAACCCCACCTCCGCCATCGCCGGTATGGGACTGGACAAGGACGTGGCCCTCATCACCGACGGCCGGTTCTCCGGCGCGACCCGGGGAGCGTCCATCGGCCACGTCAGCCCGGAGGCTGCCTCCGGCGGCGTGATCGGTCTGGTGCAGGAGGGGGATCTCATTGAGATCGACATTCCCGGCCGGTCCATCCACCTGTGCGTGGAGGACGCGGAGCTGGTGGAGCGCCGGAAAACCTGGGTCTGCCCGGAGCCGAAGATCAAGAGCGGCTATCTGACCCGCTACGCCAAGCTGGTGTCCTCTGCCGACAAGGGCGCTATTCTGCAATGAGGGCGGAACTTATGCACACAGTTGAGGCATTAGACCGTCTGATTTTGTTCGGGCAGAAGCCGGACAGCCTTCTCCGTCGGCTTATGTCATCGGAGGAAGCCGTCCGCGTGGCCGCTCAGGGGGAGCTGGTGGCGCTGGCCGTGGAAAACGGCTGGCAGGGCGACCTGTGGCGCTGCTGCATCGCCCGGGAGCTGGCGTCAAGCGAAAACCCTTTCTCCCTCGCATGGGAGCGGCATTCCGGCGGACAGGACACGCTGAAAGCGCTGGCGCTGGCAGATATGAAGCTCTTTTTTGAGCTGGTGAGCGCACCGCCGGAGGGCGGGGCGTGGCCGCTGCTGCGGAACTTCCGCCACGAGAGCCGCCGTACCGCAGATTGCGCCTCGTTTCTGGCGTTCAGCGGGGAACTGGCCGCCGCCGGTTCTCCGGAGGGGCTGCTGGAACGCCTGACGGCGTTCTACCAGACCCGGGGCGTCGGTCTGCTGGGCATGGGGCAGGTGTTCCGGGCCAGAAGGACAGGGAACGGCGCGGAGCTGGTCCCCGTGGAGGACCGTCCTCCTGTGCGTCTGGCGGATCTGGTGGGCTACCGGCAGCAAAAGGATCTGCTGATCCACAATACGGAAGCCTTTCTGCGGGGGAAGGGCAGCAACAACGTGCTGCTCTACGGTGACGCCGGTACCGGAAAATCCACCAGTATCCAAGCCCTCGTCAACGAGTACGCCGATCAGGGATTGCGGCTCATTGAGCTTTACAAGGAGCAGTATGACCTGATCCCCGACATTCTGCGGCAGGTGAAGGGCCGCAATTATCGCTTCCTTCTGTTTCTGGATGATCTGTCCTTTGAGGAAAACGAGACCTCCTATAAATATCTGAAGGCCGTCATGGAGGGCGGGGCGGAGGCGCCGCCGGAAAACGTGCGGATCTGCGCCACCTCCAACCGCCGCCATCTGGTGCGGGAGGTGTGGAGCGACCGCGGCGATGTGGAGCACAACGGCGACATTCACCGCTCCGACACCGTGGAGGAAAAGCTGTCTCTGGCCAGCCGCTTCGGCTTGCAGATCTTCTACCCGGCTCCCACCTTCGAGGAATACCAGCAGATCGTCTCCGCACTTTCGGAAAAGGCGGGGACAGACCTCTCGCCGGAACAGCTCCGGGCCGCAGCCGCCACCTGGCAGGTCCGCAGCGGCAGCCGTTCCGGACGGACGGCCCGGCAGTTCGTGGACCAGCTGGAGCATTGAACTGATTAGATGTAATTGCGAGGTCCTCTCGGTTCTTATTTCGGTGTATCTGCACGTTTTTTGGGAATGAAAACGTATAAGCATAGAGGGCATAAAAGAAAAACACGGCAAGCCTCCGGTCAATGACCGGAGGCTTGCCGTTATGCGGTTGGTTGATGCCCTTGCGGGAGAATTACATCGCCTTGATGGCAACCTGAGCGGTAGGGGATAATAAAAGGAAATACTATAAAATCAGTATTCCGAGCTAAGCAGGAAGTCCGCTATGTGCATAGTCTTGATGCCCTCGTAATTTCCTCCTGCGAACGCATCGGTTGTGAGAATATATTTGGGGTAGTTGTCGTGGATTTCCAACAAACGCTCATACTCCCGTTTCTCCGTCTTTTCCGAACAAACCTCCTGTGTGACCTGCACATATAGCTTTTCGTTCTGGTGAACCGCCACAAAGTCGATCTCCCCACTGCCGGACTTTCCGACATGGACGGTGTATCCTCTGCGGCAAAGCTCCAAGTACACGACATTCTCAAGGCTGGATGCCACGCTGTCAGCGTTGTAGCCAAGGACGCTGTACCGCAGGGCGGTGTCTGCAAGATAGAATTTCTCCTGCGTTTTCAGGATCTCCTTACCCTGCAAATCAAAACGGGAGCAGCGGTGAAGCAAATAGGCTTTCTCCAATTTTTCCAAGTAGCTGTAAACCGTTTCGTTATCCAACGCACGGTGCTCCGCTTTCAGATAATCCGAAATGGATTTTGCCGAGAAGGTGTTGCCCACATTGTTGAAGGTGTACTTGACCACTCGTTCCAACTGATCGATCTTCCTCACCTGATTGTGCTTGACAATATCGGAAAAAATCGTGGAGTTATAGATATCTCGCACGATGGTGTAGACCTCGTCCTGAGAGTACTCCTGCAAGTGCGTCGCCGGGAAACCGCCCAAGCGCACATAGTTGGCAAGCTCGGCTTTCGGCTCTCCAACCTCAGTATATTGGCTTTTGAACATCAGGTACTCGCCAAAGGACAAGGTAAAGATGCGGAAAGACACATACCGTCCCGTCAGATAGGTTGAGATCTCGGAGGACATCATGCGGGTGTTGGAGCCTGTCACATACAGGTCAACATCGAAGTCCGACGCCAGCGAATTGACGACCTTTTCCCAGCCCTTGATTTCCTGAACCTCATCGAGAAACAGATAGGTTTTTCCATCGGGTGAAAGGCGCTCTTTAAGCTGTGCATACATCTGCTTTGCCGTCATATCCTCGTATTCCATCGAGTCATAGCGGCAGCTGACAATGCGCTCCTCCGGGGTGTTATGCTGCGTTTTTAGCTGCTCCATGATCATTTTCAGGATCGTTGACTTTCCGCTGCGGCGCACTCCTGTAAGGATTTTTACAAATGGCGTATCCACATAAGCCATGATCTTATCGACATACAAAGGTCTGTAAATCATTTTGTCCACCTCCGTCTGTGGATAGTATACCGCAATTCTTGTCAGCGGTCAACCGGTTTTGCGATTACAAACCGCAAAATTTTCAGACAA
>ENA-UEQB01000481-UEQB01000481.1-human-gut-metagenome-genome-assembly--contig:-NODE-481-length-37853-cov-16.465057_pt1 | contig 37853 bp, 38 predicted proteins | sample MGYA00242901_ERZ507918 | MGnify/ENA primary metagenome ERZ507918 (study PRJEB26167, sample SAMN06115405) | human gut metagenome | host: Homo sapiens | place: China:Sichuan | collected 2016-04-06... | reverse complement strand
AATTTAAGCAAAATAAATAAATATAGAAAAATAAATAAACTGTTATGTTTCATGTGAAACACTTCGTCTCGTTTTTGCGAGATTTTTTTTATGAAAATAAATTAATACGGCAGATTTTTTGTTTTAGTTATGTAAAAATGAGTTTGTTCGATTTTTTTTAGATTGAGTGAGGTTTGACGTGCTTGATCAGGTCGTCAGTACATTTTTGTTTGCCTTTGCCTCGTTTATTCCTGTCTTGAATCCTTTTGGTGGGGCGATGTTCTTTCTGGCTTTGACCCCGAATATTGATCAGGAAACCAGAAAAATGATGGTTAATAGAATAGTTTTTTATTCAATGATTATTATGTTGATAAGTTTATTTGCCGGTCATCTTATATTAAGTTTCTTCGGTATTTCTATGGGTGTTCTGCGAGTTGGGGGTGGTTTGGTATTGATTTCAGCCGGTTGGAAGGCACTCAATGAAGCTGCTCACGATGATACGGATAACTCAAATATTGAGCCTCCAAAATCAAGAAAAAAATTACTCTCTATGGCCTTTTATCCGATAACTTTGCCTCTCACAATGGGGCCGGGGATGATTGCTGTTTCCACGGCTATCGGCACAGGTATGATAGGTCATGGAACGGAAAACTTAATCGGTTGTTTGTTGGCTACGGTGGCAACCCTATTAACGGTATATGTGTGCTATAGATACTGCGACCGAGTAAGTCAGGCGGTCGGGGCAACCGGTGCAGATGCTTTGTCAAGGGTATTTGCTTTTATCTTGCTGTGTATCGGTATTTCCATCCTTTGGCAAGGATTTACTGAATTGTGGCTTTCTATGCCAAAAGCGTAAAGGGTTAGATAAAAATGGCTTTAACATTTTGTGTTGCAAATCAAAAGGGTGGTGTCGGAAAGACCACAACTGCTGTTAATTTGTCAGCGGCATTAGCAAAGTTAAAACAAAGGGTATTACTGATTGATTTAGACCCTCAAGGTAATGCTACAACAGGAAGCGGTGTTGGCAAGGATTCGATAACTGAGACGGTTTATCCCTTGTTGTTCGGTCAGGCTTCATTTGAGCAGGTAGTTATTCATACTGAAGAAGCAGGGTACGATATATTGCCCGCTAACCGAGAATTGGCCGGTGCAGAAGTAGAATTGGTTCAGCTCGATGACAGAGATGAACGGTTAAAGAAAATATTGCAGGAACAGGATAAAAATTACGATTTTGTAATTATTGATTGTCCTCCCTCACTTTCTATGCTGACAATTAATGCTCTGTGTTCTGCCAGAGGGGTGATCGTTCCTATGCAATGTGAATACTTCGCGATGGAAGGATTAACCGATTTAATTGGTTCCGTTAGAAGAATTCAGGCGGCCAAAAATCCGGATTTGACATTAATTGGACTGCTAAGGGTTATGTTTGATCCTCGGGTGACCTTACAGCAGCAAGTCAGTGAACAGTTGAAAGAATTTTTTGGTGACAAAGTTTTTAAGACTGTGATTCCAAGAAATGTTAGGCTTGCCGAGGCGCCAAGTTACGGATTGCCGGGAGTTTTGTACGATAAATCCAGCAAAGGTGCAAAAGCCTATTTGGAATTTGGTACCGAATTTCTTAAGAGAATGAAAAAGTATAAGAAGCAAAGCAAGGAGCAATAAGATGGTCGTAAGAAAGAGAAGCGGATTGGGCAAGGGTCTGGATGCTTTGCTCGGAAAGAAAGATGAGGTAGTGATTACTTTGGCTGATGCAAAAGGGGATGATGCCTCAGAGCTTGATTTAGATAAGATTCTGCCGGGGAAATATCAGCCGAGAACAAGGATGGACAAGGAATCTTTAGAGGAATTGGCCCAATCCATTAAAGAACAAGGTTTAATTTCCCCCATTCTTGTTCGTCCGATTGCTAAGAATCGTTATGAAATTATTGCCGGAGAAAGACGTTATCAGGCTTCTAAGTTGGCTGGTTTGAAAAAGGTTCCGGTTCTGATTCGGAAAATATCAAACGAAAAAGCTCTGGCGTGGGCTTTAATTGAAAATATCCAGCGCGAGGATTTAAATCCTTTAGAAGAGGCTGCCGGTATCCAAAGATTATTGGATGAATTCCATATGACGCATGAGACAGCTTCTCAGGCGATTGGCAGAAGTCGAACAGCCACAACGAATCTTTTGCGCCTTTTGAACTTAGCCAAACCCGTACAGGAAAGATTAATGACCAATGAAATTTCTATGGGTCATGCACGTGCTCTTTTAAGTTTAGAGCCTGCCATGCAGGTTGCTGTGGCCAATGAAATTGTGAAGAAAGGGCTTTCGGTTCGGCAAGTTGAAACTTTAGTTGCCGGAATGGCTTTGAAAAAGCTGTCCAAGGGCAAAAATATTAAAAAAACGGCTAAAGATTCAGATACGCTTCGTTTGGAAGAAGATCTGTCTAATTTTTTAGGAGCAACGGTCAGGATTGATACCAATAAAAAAGGAAAGGGGAAACTGATCATTGAGTTTTCGGATTTAGACCAATTTGATGGCATTATTGCTCATTTCGGAAACTTTGATTGACGTATCGTTATATATAGGTTCCTGACCTTCGTCCAGAAAACGAGGTTGGGAATAACCAAAAAAATGTCCGATAGGATTAAGGGTTTACACCGTCAAAACCTTGGTGTAAACCCTTGTTTCTATAAGTAACCTATCGTATAATCCGCACAGAATAATGGTTTGTAGGGGTGACTACTAACTTTTATGAAGAAAATAGTACTTCTACAGATCGTTGCCACTATTGGAGTAGCTGCAATTTCCGCTCTGTTCGGAGGGGAGGGTGCGGCCCTTTCGGCGTTCCTGGCAGGTCTGGCCTGTTTGGTGCCGAATGCGTTGTTTGCGTTGAATCTGAGTGTCTTGGTTCGGCTGAGTCCTTCGTATTCACCGCTTTTCTTCTTTATTGGCGAGTTCGTTAAGATCGTTGCAATCGCGCTGTTGTTATGCCTGATTGTAATGTTGTATGAGGACTTGGTTTGGCCCGCAATGATCGGTTCGGTTATTGTGGTCTTAAATTGTTCCTTTTTGGGACTTCTAACCCGAGAATAAACATGGCAGCTGAAGCTCTCACCGCTACCGAGTATATTACTCACCACCTTCATCACTTGTCGACCGCTGGTGCTGCTGGGCAGTCATCGATTATTGACTTCTCAGTCATCAACATGGACACGTTGGTGTTTTCCATCCTGATGATGGCCTGCGCCCTTTATCTTATGTATAAAGGTGCTAAAAAGGCTACGTCGGGCGTTCCCGGAAAATGGCAATGTGCTGTTGAAATGCTCGTCGAGTTTGTGAATGAACAGGCAAAGTCCATCGTGCACGGAGATCGCACTTTTATTGCTCCGTTAGCATTGACGGTATTTGTTTGGGTGGTTTTGATGAATGCCATTGACTTGATCCCGGTTGATTTATTACCGATGATCGCTGGTTGGTTCGGCATCCATTATTTGCGTCCGCTTCCCACGGCCGACTTGAACGGTACTATGGGTATTTCTGTGGGCGTGCTGTTCCTCATGATTTATTACGGTATCAAAATCAAGGGTTTTGGCGGATTTGGTCGCGAGTTGTTCGTGGCCCCGTTCGGTAATTATCCCTTGCTTTGGCCGTTTAACTTCGCGCTCAATATTATCGAATATTTGGCCAAGTGCGTTTCTTTAGGCATGCGGTTGTTCGGTAATATGTACGCTGGGGAATTGTTGTTCTTCTTGATTGCACTTTTAGGTAGTCTTTGGGTCGGATTCGACGGCCTGAGCATCTTTGGTGTATTCGGACACGCTGTGGCAGGGATCTGCTGGTGGCTCTTCCACGTGTTGATTGTTATCTTACAAGCCTTCATTATGATGATGTTGACCTTGGTCTACATCGGTCAAGCTCATGAAGGTCACTAACACTAGCGTTTTGATTTCTTTACTTTTTTATTAACTTTTACTCCATTTTTAAGGATTAAGGAGTTTTGCAATGACCAACGTCGCTTTTGTTGCCTTGGCTGCTGGCCTCATCATCGGTCTCGGTGCTATCGGTGCTTGTATCGGTATCGGTATCATGGGTTCCAAGTACCTCGAAGCCGCTGCCCGTCAACCTGAATTGATGAATGCCTTGCAAACCAAGATGTTCTTGTTAGCTGGTCTTATCGACGCCGCCTTCTTGATCGGTGTTGGTATCGCCATGATGTTCGCTTTTGCCAATCCGTTCGTCGGCTAATAAAAGCTTTTTAGTTTCTTTTATTAACGACGTCAGCAAGCACTCACGCTAAGAAAGAGCTTGCGAGCTGACATAACGGGGTTCAAATAATGAACATCAACGCTTCTCTGTTTGTACAGATGGCCGTGTTCTTCTTCGGTGCCTGGGTCACGATGAAGTACATTTGGCCGCCGCTTATTCGAGCAATCGAAGAACGGCAAAAGAAGATTGACGAAGGTTTGGCAGCTGCCGACAAAGGTGAAATGGCCTTAGCGGAAGCCCAAAAGGAAGGTCAAGCGATTAAGGCTGAAGCCCGTGCTCAAGCTTTAGCAATTATGAACGACGGTGAAAAGCGCGGTCAGGCTATTGTTGAAGAAGCAAAAGCCCAAGCCCAAATTGAAGCCGATCGTATCATTGAATCGGCTAAGGCTGAAGTAGCTCAAGAGGCTGAACGTTTGCGCGAACAGTTGCGTGAAGAAGTTGCTCGCTTGGCTGTTGCCGGTGCCGAGCAAATCCTTCGTCGCGAAGTTGACACTAAAGTTCACGCTCAAATGCTTGAACAATTGAAGGCTAAGCTTTAATCATGGCTGAACTTTCGACGATTGCCCGTCCCTATGCTCATGCATTGCTTTTGGCTTTGCGAGACGCAAAGAAGGGACCCGAAGAAGCTGCCGATTTGGCTGCTGTTCTGGATGGTATTGCCCAAGTGGTGACCACGCCCGAGTTGGTTTCTGTGATTGGAGATCCGAAACTGAGCTCGGAGCAAATCTACGATCTTATTGTTGCTGGTCTCGGACAGGTGAAGTTGCCTGAAGAGGCTGCAAACTTGCTCAAGGTGGTCGTTGAGAATGGTCGCTTGGAAGCCGTGCCGGAAATCGCACGTCAATTCCGCGAACTTAAAAATCAATCCGAAGGCGTCGCTGACGCCTACATTGAGTCCGCTATGCCGATGACGCAAGCGGAAGTCGATGACTTAGTTGCCAATCTCGGGAAGCGTTTCCCGGGACTGAAGCTCACACCGATTGTCACGATCAACGAAGCTTTGATCGGCGGCGTGCGTGTGCGTGTTGGTGACAGAGTTTTGGACGGATCGATTCAGACGCGACTTGCTCAAATGCAAGAGGCACTCACCGCATAAATTTCGGAGCTGTAAGACATGCAACTCAATCCTAGTGAAATCAGCGATCTGCTGAAAAAGCGTATCGAAGGCCTTGGGGTCTCCGCTGATCTTCGCACCCAAGGTACCGTGGTCTCTGTGACCGACGGTATTTGCCGTGTACACGGTCTTTCTGACGTGATGCAAGGTGAAATGTTGGAATTCCCCAACAGCACGTACGGTTTGGCTTTGAACCTGGAACGTGATTCTGTGGGTGCAGTTATTCTTGGTAATTACGAGCACATTAGTGAAGGCGATACCGTTAAGACGACGGGCCGCATTCTTTCTGTGCCTGTTGGTCCGAAGTTGATTGGCCGCGTGGTCAACGCTTTGGGTCAGCCGATCGATGGTAAGGGACCGATCGACACGGATGAATATGACGTGGTCGAAAAAGTGGCCCCGGGCGTGATCGATCGTCAATCTGTTTCTCAACCGGTGCAAACCGGCTTGAAGTCTATTGATGCTATGGTGCCGATCGGCCGCGGTCAACGTGAGTTGATCATTGGCGACCGTCAAACCGGTAAGACAGCCGTAGCTTTGGATACGATCATTAATCAAAAGGGCAAAGACCTTATCTGCGTGTACGTCGCAATCGGTCAAAAAGCTTCTACGATCGCAAACGTGGTTCGTAAGTTGGAAGAACACGGTGCAATGGAGTACACGATCGTTGTGGCTGCATCTGCCTCTGAATCGGCTGCTTTGCAATACATTGCTCCGTACGCCGGTGCTACGATGGGTGAATACTTCCGTGACCGTGGCCAGGACTCCTTAATCGTTTATGATGACTTGACCAAGCAAGCTTGGGCTTATCGTCAAATCTCCTTGCTGTTGCGCCGTCCGCCTGGACGTGAAGCTTACCCTGGCGACGTGTTCTACTTACACAGCCGTTTGCTCGAACGCGCCGCTCGTGTTAACGCCGACTATGTTGAACGTTTCACGAAGGGTGCTGTGAAGGGTAAGACCGGTTCTATGACGGCTTTGCCGATCATTGAAACGCAGGCCGGTGACGTGACCGCATTCGTGCCGACGAACGTGATTTCTATTACTGACGGCCAGATCTTCTTGGAAACCGACTTGTTTAACGCTGGTATCCGTCCTGCTATTAACCCGGGTATTTCCGTGTCCCGCGTGGGTGGTGCAGCTCAAACGAAGGTTATTAAGAAGTTGGGCGGCGGTGTCCGTTTGGCTTTGGCTCAGTACCGTGAATTGGCAGCTTTCGCACAGTTTGCCTCTGACTTGGACGAAGCAACCCGTAAGCAGTTGGAACGCGGTAAGGTTGTGACTGAATTGATGAAGCAACCTCAATACCAACCGCTGCAAGTGTGGGAAGAAGCTTTGGTGCTCTTCTGCGTTGAACAGGGCATTTATGACGATGTTGACGCTAAGGATGCATTGCGCTTTGAAAAGGCTTGCCGCGAATTTGTAGCAGGTCACCACGCTGATTTGGTTCAACGCATCGAAGAGAAGAAAGAATTGGTCGCTGAAGACAAGGAACTTCTCTTGGCTGCTGTTCAAGAATTTAAGAAAAACGGCACCTACTAATTGTGGAAGTCGATAAACACCTAAGGGGACCACATGCCTAGTACCAAGGAAATTCGCGCCAAGATCAGAAGCGTACAAAATACGCGCAAGATCACCAAGGCGATGGAAATGGTAGCGGCATCCAAGATGCGTAAGGCGCAAGACCGCATGCATGCGGCTCGTCCATACGGAGAAGCTATCCGTAATATCGTGGCTCATTTGGCCACGGCTACGACGAGCTATAAGCATCCCTTCTTGCGTCAGCATCCTACGAGTGCTGCGAAAGTTGGTCTGATCATGGTGACGACGGACAAAGGTTTGGCCGGTGCTTTGAACACAAACATCCAACGTGCTGTGCTTCACAAGGTCAAGGATTGGAACGCTGAAGGTGTATCCGTTTTGGGTACGGCCATCGGTAATAAGGGCCTTGGTTTTATGCAGCATGCCGGCATTGATTTGCTCTCGCATGCTGTGCAGTTGGGTGATCGTCCGCAATTGGAAAAATTGATTGGTGCGATCAATGCTCAAATTGAACAGTACAGCGCCGGAAAGTTGGACAAGGTTTACCTTGCTTATTCGCGTTTTATTAACGCAATGAAGCAAGAACCGGTCATTGAACAGCTTTTGCCCTTGTCGAGTGATCGACTTGAGAAAATTGGCGAAAAACGTCGGGATTATTCGTGGGATTATCTCTACGAACCCAGTGACGCCACGGTTCTCGATGTGCTTTTAAAGCGCTACATCGAAGCTTTAATTTACCAAGCCGTTGCAGAAAACATGGCTTCTGAACAAAGTGCCCGTATGGTGGCTATGAAGGCTGCCAGCGACAACGCTAAGAAGCTTATCGGTGATCTGCAATTGGTTTATAACAAGACCCGTCAAGCGGCCATCACGAAGGAAATTACTGAAATCGTTGGTGGTGCTGCTGCCGTGTCTTAAAGAGGATATCCCATGAGTATCGGACAGATCGTTCAGGTCATTGGCGCCGTGGTGGACATTGAGTTCCCGCGCGATCAAATGCCCAAAGTATACGATGCCCTTATCTTAGAAAAGGATGAAAAGAACACTCTTGCCGAAGAAGGTTTGACTTTCGAAGTGCAGCAACAGTTGGGTGACGGCGTGGTTCGTACCATTGCCATGGGCGCCTCTGAAGGCTTGCAACGCGGCATGAAGGTTCGCAGTACTGGCGCCGGTATTTCGGTGCCTGTCGGCCCGAAGACCTTGGGTCGCATTATGGACGTTTTGGGTCGCCCGATTGATAACTGCGGCCCGATCGGTGAAGAAGAACGTCGTGCTATTCACCAAGAAGCTCCTAAGTTTGACGAATTGAGCCCCTCTGTGGACTTGCTCGAAACCGGTATTAAGGTGATTGACTTGATTTGCCCGTTCGCTAAGGGCGGTAAGGTCGGTCTCTTCGGCGGTGCCGGTGTGGGTAAGACCGTGAACATGATGGAATTGATCAACAATATTGCTAAGGCATATGGTGGTTATTCCGTGTTCGCTGGTGTTGGTGAACGTACCCGTGAAGGTAACGACTTCTACCACGAAATGGAAGAGTCTCACGTGCTCGATAAGGTGGCCATGGTGTTCGGTCAGATGAACGAACCGCCGGGTAACCGTTTGCGTGTGGCTTTGACCGGTTTGACTATGGCTGAAGCTTTCCGTGATGAAGGCCGCGATATTCTGTTGTTCATTGACAACATTTATCGTTACACCTTGGCCGGTACCGAAGTTTCCGCTTTGCTCGGTCGTATGCCGTCTGCCGTGGGTTACCAGCCGACGTTGGCTGAAGAAATGGGTAAGTTGCAAGAACGTATTGCTTCTACGAAGGTTGGTTCTATTACCTCCATTCAAGCTGTGTACGTGCCTGCTGACGACTTGACTGACCCGTCTCCGGCTACTACCTTCGGTCACTTGGACGCAACGGTTGTGTTGTCTCGTGACATCGCTGCTTTGGGTATTTACCCTGCAGTGGACCCGCTTGACTCCACGAGCCGTCAGGTTGACCCGTTGATCATCGGTGAAGAACACTACACGATTTGCCGCCGCGTCCAAGAAACCTTGCAACGTTACAAGGAATTGCGTGACATCATCGCCATTTTGGGTATGGATGAATTGGCTCCGGAAGATAAGCTTACGGTTATGCGTGCTCGTAAGATTCAACGCTTCCTGTCTCAACCGTTCCATGTGGCTGAAGTGTTTACGGGCGCTCCCGGCAAGTATGTTCCGCTTAAGGAAACGATCCGCGGTTTCCGTATGATCGTTGACGGCGAATGCGATGCTTTGCCTGAACAGGCCTTCTACATGGTTGGTACAATCGACGAAGCCTTTGAAAAGGCTAAGACGATGCACTAATCGGGTTTGGTAAATCAGGCAAGACAATTTGCCTGATTACCGAATCACGACCACGGAGCAACTTATGTCTACGATTAAAGTTGACGTCGTTAGCGCCGAAGAGCAGATTTTCTCCGGTGACGCCGAATTTGTCGCCCTGCCGGGTGAATCTGGCGAATTGGGTATTCTGCCGCAACACGCGCCGCTGATTTCGTTGATCAAACCCGGTTTCGTTCGCATTACAATGCCGGGTTCCAAGGAAATCAAGCAAGTGTTTGTTGCCGGTGGCGTGATTGAAGTGCAGCCGCAGCATGTTACGGTTTTGGCTGATACCGCTATTCGTTCCGAAGAGATGGATCGAGCCAAGACGGAAAAGGCGATCGCTGCTGCTCGCGAAGCACGCAGCAAGGCTACGAGCGAGGCCGATTTGGCCAAACTCGATGCGCAGTTGGCTTTCTTGGCAGCTCAGATGGCTGCTATCGAAAAGCTCAAACGCCATCACTAAGCGCGAAAACGACGAAGAAGGACAGATGTTTTTGTGGCATCTGTCCTTTTTTGTTTTGGGTCATAACCTAATGGAAACATTAGGGGTAGGATGAGTACTGTGAGGGGTGTCATTGACGAAACCCTATTGATCGAATGACTTTATGCGAGGATGTATGAAGGTTCTTGTTTGTACGGACGGCTCTAAATTGAGCGAAAAGGCCATTGAAGCTGCAATTGGTGTGGCATTGCCTCTGGAGGCTGAATTAATCGGGATGACAGCCGTAAAGGGAGAAGAGCCTAAGGACGGATTGGCCGGAGAAAGCGCTGATATTCAAAAGCGCTTAAGCGATATCTATGATGCGGCTAAAGCGGCAGGTCTGCCTTGCCGTGTTATGGCTGTTCACGGTGAAGCTCCCTGGCAATGCATCATTGAGCTTGCTAAAGATGAGGACGTCGATTATGTAGTGATGGCAAGCCGCGGCATGGGCAGCATCGGCAGCCTCTTTATCGGCAGTGAAACTCAAAAGACTCTTGCTCAGATTGACCGCCCGGTGTTGGTTGTGCGCTAAAAGAGTATTTCTCGAATCGCTGCATTTAACCCAGAGTTAAGCCCTGGTCACTATAGTGTGGCCAGGATTTTCTTTAGACACTCTGCTTCAGAAATTCCCTTTATCAAAAATCGCTTTTGTCTTGAGGTCTCACCTGAGACAAGGGAGACAGAGGATTTTGACACTGACAGTGTTTTTGCTAAAAAAATGATAAGCGCTGCGTTGGCTTTACCGTCAACCGGGGGCGTGGAAACGGCGATTTTTAAGCGGCTTCCGTACTCACCGACAACAGCCGATCTTTTTGCGCCGGGCTGTGCATGAATATCGATTAAGACGCCTTGCGTTTGACTGATTAACCACGAAGGTGGAGCCATATTGGAATCCAATGACCATGAGACCGAATAATGATACTTTTTTAAAGGCACTTTTGCGAGAAAAATGCGATTTTACGCCCGTATGGTTAATGAGGCAGGCCGGACGGTATTTGGCTGAATATAACGAGACGCGCTCCAAAGCGGGCAGTTTTCTCAAATTGGCTCAATCACCTGCCTTGGCCTGCGAGGTAACACTGCAGCCGGTGGAACGCTTCAATCTGGATGCGGCGATTTTGTTTTCCGACATTTTGACCGTTCCCGATGCAATGGGACTGGACTTGTCGTTTAAGGCCGGAGAAGGTCCCAAATTTGCCAAACCTGTCCGCACAGAGGACGATGTGGCCTCTCTGAGAGTGCCTGACATTGAGAGAAAGCTTCGTTATGTCACAGATGCTGTCAGCGAAATCCGTCGGGCTTTAAATAACTCTGTACCTTTGATCGGTTTTTCAGGCAGTCCGTTTACTCTTGCCTGTTACATGGTTGAAGGCGGTTCAAGCAAAGACTATCGAACGATTAAAACGATGATGTATACACGGCCGGACTTGTTGCACCGCATCTTGTCCGTTAATGCCCAAAGCGTCACAGAGTATTTAAATGCCCAAATTCAGGCAGGAGCTCAGGCTGTGCAGATTTTTGATACCTGGGGCGGGACTTTGTCTGAACCGGCTTTCCGAGAGTTTTCCTTGGCGTACATGCAAAAGATTATTGATGGGTTAATCAAAAATTATGACGGTGAACGTATCCCTGTGATTGTCTTCACAAAAGGAGGCGGTCAATGGTTGGAGTCAATAGCCAGCTGCGGGACAGACGCCGTCGGTTTGGACTGGACAAGTAACTTGGCGAAGGCAAGAAAGCAGACTCAGGATAAAGTGGCGCTGCAGGGCAATCTCGATCCTATGGTTCTTTTTGGCTCTGAGGATCTAATTCGCCAGGAAGTCCGTCGGGTCATTGACGATTTCGGCCCTGTTGCCAACGGCGGCCATGTATTTAATCTTGGGCATGGGATTAATCAATTTACCCCGCCGGAATCGGTCGGTATTTTGGTCGATGAAGTCCACCGCTATAGCGCGTCGTTTCATCGATAATATGCTTGTCCCCAAAGTTATCCACAAAAATGGTGAATATTGAAAAACCTTTGAAAATTAGATGGTTACAGAAATATGACAAATTTAACTATTTGATTTAAAAGGAAAAATGATAAAATCCTCTGATTTCAGTGCCTTATCCTGCAATCAGAGGGTTTTGCTTAAAAAGTAGACAACAGCTGAATTATCCACAAAGTTATCCACATTAATGCACAAAAAAATCCTAATTGGTTGAAAATAATAGAAATTCGCTGGTTTAAGTTTTGCACAGGATCAAATCAGGAGATTTGATTGAAAATGTAATCGTTTTTTCAATCGGAGTAATGGCTCCTATACAATGAGCAACGGATTTCTCAGAGACTTTAAATGTCAGAAACGCCCCCTTTTGTCAGTGTAGTGTTGGATGTCCCATCGCTTCCGGCATTAACCTATCGGGTACCCGAAGGTATGATTGCCCGGATTGGAGATCGGTGCCTTGTGCCCCTTGGCCGCCGCCAGGAGGTGGGTATTATTGTTGCTTTACATAATCAGACTGATATTGCGGAAAATAAGCAAAAATCTTTGATTCGTCTTTTTGATGAAACGGATCCATTGAGTGATACGTGGTTAAAGCTCACTAAATTTGCATCGGATTATTATCAACATAGCTGGGGCGAAGTAGCGATCGCCTCCTTACCTACTTTTTTCCGAAGTAAACCCGGGGTACGGTACCGGCAATCTTTAGATCGGTTGAGAAAGCCCTATAAAGTAAAAAAAACAGAGCCCAATAATGCTTGGCTTAAGCTCAATGAAGAGCAACAAGTGGCTGTTGACGCTGTTGATAGTGCCCAAGGGTTTTCTCCTTTTGTTCTTTATGGTGTCACCGGCAGCGGTAAAACTGAGGCGTATTTAAAGATGATGGCCGATCTTTTTATTCGTAAGCCTCAGGCGCAGGTACTTTTTTTAGTGCCTGAAATAAATCTGACTCCTCAGCTTGAAGAAAGAGTAAGAAGCCACTTCCCCGACAGAAGTGTCGCATCATTGCACTCCGGTCTAGCCAACGGTGAGCGCGCTAAAGCGTGGTTAGCTGGAAAAGAAAAGCGTATCCAGATACTAATCGGTACCCGAATGGCAATATTTGCTGACTTGCCGGATCTTGCCATGATTGTGGTTGATGAGGAGCATGATCTGTCGTACAAGGCCGGAGACGGCATTAGGTATTCAGCCAGAGATTTGGCTGTGAAATTGGCTCAGCTTCGGCAAATTCCGGTTGTTTTAGGATCAGCCACGCCATCACTGGAAACATGGAGCAGAGTAAAAAGCGGACATTACAGCTTATTGAGTTTAACCAAAAGAGCTGTGCCGGGGGCAGTCCTGCCTAGCCTGACAGTCATTAATCCAAAAGATAAAAAGTTGGTCAAAGGACTGGCTCCGGAAGTAATAGATGCCATCAGTGAGACCCTGGAGAAAAAAGAGCAGGTGATTATTTTCCTCAATCGCCGAGGATATGCTCCTGTTTTAACCTGTCCGAGTTGCGGCTGGCTTTCAAAATGTCCTCATTGTTCAACTTATGCTGTTTATCATAAGTTTCACGGGAAACTGATATGCCATCATTGCGGTTGGTCAACGCCGGTTTATAAGAGATGCCCGGACTGCGGCAACGTGGATTTAATTCCGATGGGAGCCGGTACTCAACGCATTGAGGAAACACTGGGACAATTGTGGCCTCAGGCAAGAGTATTGCGTATTGATCGTGATACAACACAGCGCAAAAACGCCGCTAAAGAAGCTTTCGAGGCGGTTCACAGCGGTGAAGTCGATATATTGGTCGGCACACAGATGGTGGCAAAAGGGCATGATTTTCAAAATGTTTCGCTCGTTGTTGTTCTCAATATTGACGCTCAGCTCGTGAGCGCCAATCCCAGAAGTGAGGAAAGAGCCTTTGCTAATTTAATGCAGGTTGCGGGCCGTGCCGGACGGTTCGGACTGCCGGCAAGGATGATTGTTCAGAGTCGGTTCGGTGACAGAGAAATCTTTGCCGCATTGGCTGAGCAAAATTACAATCGCTTTGCTGACTACCTGTTGCAGGTCAGACAGGCAGAAAACAGTGTGCCCTTTGTTTGTCAGGCACTTTTAATGGCCGATGATGCCAATATTAATAAGGCACTGGAGTTTTTGACTTCAGCGATGCAAATCGGTCTGCAGATACTTGAGTCAGAGAATAATCATTCGGTTGTGATCTATGACCCCATTCCGATGGCTCTCATGAAAGTGGCCGATAAGGAACGTGCTCAATTGCTTGTTGAAGCAGCTTCCCGTCAAGTCATGGGACGGTTTTTGCGTCAGTGGTATCAAAAGCTTTGTTTGCTGCCCGGTTCTGTGCACTGGACGATGGATGTCGATCCGATGGATGTTTAATATTACCGAGAAAGCTTGAATGAGTTACGAGGCTAACTATTGGTTTTGAAACACTTCTTAACCCAAAAGACGATAGTTTTTTAAAAAGTTCTTTATAATCATCAGTCCCTGCCTCCGTGGTGAAGTGGATATCATGCGACCCTCCGAAGGTCGCGTCACAGGTTCGATTCCTGTCGGAGGTACCATCCAATCAATTCGGCACAAAGACCATGTTGGTCCCTATAGATATCGCATATCATCGTCAGTCCAGACAGCTTGAACTCATCTACGAAAACGCAAAGAGCTTTTTGTTGCCGGCGGAATTTTTGCGGGTATTGAGCCCATCGGCCGAGGTTCGCGGTCATACGCCTGATCAAGCTCAGTTACCGGTTGGAAAGCGTGATGTTTCTATTGTGGGAATTGAACCCGTTGGTCTTTATGCATTAAAAATAATTTTTTCGGATGGTCATGACTCGGGATTGTACGATTGGGACTATCTGTATCAGTTGGCTACCGACAAAGACAGGCTCTGGCAGCAATATCTGAAACAACTACAGGAGCTTGGAGCCAGCCGCGATCCGAATGATCCGCAAAATGAATCTTTTAAACCGCTAAAACAAAAAACTTGCCACCATTAATATGCAGCAGGATAACCATAAACATGAAACCGATTTCGGTTTCAAGCGAGTTGCTGAAGAAGATAAGGCCAGACAGGTCAGGGAAGTGTTTGACTCTGTTGCGCCCAAATATGATTTGATGAATGATGTACTTTCATTCGGCATGCATCGTCTTTGGAAAAGATATGCCATTTATAAGGCTGATGTCGCCCGAGGAATGAAAGTGTTGGATTTGGCTGCCGGAACGGCAGACCTGTCCCTTCAGTTCGCACAAAAAGTGGGGCGTGACGGAGAGGTTTGGCCCACAGATATCAACCGCTCGATGCTTACGATTGGTGCCCGTCGTATGCGAGAGGCCGGCTTTAATATGCCCGTTGTGCAGTGTGACTGTGAAAAACTCCCCTTTGCTGACGACACCTTTCACGTGGTGATGGTGAGTTTCGGGCTGCGAAATATGACTCACAAGGATAAGGCACTGAGCGAAATGTGCCGGGTTTGCCGTCCGGGCGGTAAAGTGATGGTCCTGGAGTTTTCAAAAGTCAACAGACTTCTGGCACCCTTTTATGATTTTTATTCATTTCATTTAATGCCTTGGCTCGGCGGAAAAATTTCCGGTGACAGTGAAAGCTACCGCTATTTACCGGAGTCTATTCGTATGCATCCGAGCCAGCCGGTCTTGGCTGAAATGATGCGCACCGCAGGGCTTGCTGATGTTCATTGGCATAATTTGACCTTTGGGGTCTGTGCTTTACACATCGGTCAAAAACCTTTGAAATAATTAACAGTAAAAGATTTTCCCTCTTAATCCGAAGAGGTTATCAATTCGGGAACTTTGGAGTTTATCCTATGAAAAAATGGATTGCGATTTTGGCAATTGGTTTGACAATGATGTCTTTGTCGGTATCGGCTGATGCGGCAAGACGTTTCGGCGGCGGCATGAGTTTCGGCCGTTCTGCTCCGACTCTGCAGCATAAGGCTACACCGGCTCCGGCCACAGGTTTACATCAGCAAAAGGCCAATCCCTCTCAGCAGCAGCGTCAGCAACAAGCCGCTCCCAGTCAGCAGCCTCGTACCCCTCAGGCGGCTCCCAGCCCCATGCGCGGTATGTTGATGGGTTTGGCCGCTGCTTTGGGCATTACGGCTTTAGCTCATGCTTTGGGTTTGGGTGAAGGTTTTGCTCAGTTCCTGATGGTTGCTTTGATGGCATTGGCAGCCTTCTATATTGTGCGTTTGCTTTTAGGATTGTTCCTCGTGAAACGTCGTCCTGCCGGGATGCCTGGCGGTCAAAATTCTGATGACCGTCAGGACACTATGCGGACAAGCTACGACTATGCTCAGCCCAAACAGACTCAAACCGCACAAACGGCTTTCAGTTCTGCTTCTCCGATGGCAGGCAGTGTTTTGGATGAACTGAATAATCCGAGCTCGGCCAAAAAGGTTGATTTACCGGCCGATTTCGATGTGGAAGGCTTTTTGAAGGTTGCAGAAGATAATTTTGCTTTGATGCAAAAGGCTTGGGATACGGGTAATGTCACTTCTATTTCGGATTTCACCAGTGATGAAGTTTTCCGTACCGTTACACATCAGCTGCGCGAGCGCGGCGCTCAAAACTACGAAACGGAAATTGTGACTTTGAAATCCGATTTCAGAGGCATCGTTCGTGAAGGCGATGAGTATTTGGTGGGCGTTCATTTCGACGGTACGCTCAATGTCAGCGGAGAAGCCGAACGGGTTGATGAAACCTGGATTTTGGTTAAACCTGTCAATGGCAATTCCGGCTGGCTTTTGGCCGGTATCCATCAGGACTCACCCCAATAAATTGAATTCGCCGCAAAACAAGGGTCGCGTTAAAAGTGCGGCCCTTTTTGTTTCAGGCCATTTCTGTCTCTAAGTCAGCTGAATGAATCGGGTAGAATACGATTAACTGACGTATATCCACAGTTAAGTCGTCTTATGAATATTGTTATCCTTGCCGCCGGCATGGGTAAGCGGATGCGCTCGCGCTTACCTAAGGTTCTCCAACCGATTGCCGATAAACCCATGCTTGAGCACGTCATTGAAAAAGCCCGACTTTTAGGATCCGATCATCGATTAATCGTTGTGATCGGTCATGGTGCCGAAGCGGTGAAGTCCTATTTTGAAAAAGATAAGACAATTACCTTTGCTCTGCAGGCTGAGCAATTGGGAACAGGCCATGCCTTACTTCAGGCCCTGCCTTACTGCGATCAGAATCAACCCACCTTGGTGCTTTTAGGCGATGTGCCGCTGATTCGCCCGCAAACCCTCAAGAATTTAATTCAGGCGGCCGGCAATGATGTAGGTCTTTTGACCGTTTGCCTGGATGATCCTAAAGGCTACGGCCGCATTGTGCGCGAGAACGGAAAGGTCTGCGCTATTGTAGAAGAAAAGGATGCAACGCAAGCACAGCGCGAGATCAGGGAAGTCAATACCGGCATTATGGTTTTACCGACTCGTTATTTGGACTCTTGGCTCAACGAGCTGGGTAATCAGAATGCTCAGGGTGAATACTATCTCACGGACGTAATTGCGCGGGCCGTGTCTGAAGGTATTCATGTGAATTCCGCCTTGGCTGAAAGTGAAACGGAAGTGCAGGGCGTTAACAATAAAGTTCAGCTGGCAGCGCTCGAGCGGGCTTATCAGACAGAGAAAGCTTTGCAGCTGATGAATGACGGAGTGACCGTTATTGATCCGGCAAGAATTGATATTCGGGGTGAGCTCATTTGCGGCAAAGATGTCACGATTGATGTCGGATGCATTTTCAGCGGCAAAGTCATCTTAGGTGACGGCGTGAGAGTCGGTGCTTATTGCGTACTCAAGGATGTTGAAATTGGCAATGAGACTGAAGTTTTGCCGTTCTGCCACTTCGATGGAGCTCGTGTGGGTGAAAATGCCCGTTTAGGTCCGTACAGCCGTTTGCGTCCCGGCACGACCTTGGCAGATCAAACCCATATCGGTAATTTCGTTGAAATTAAAAAATCTGTTATCGGTTTAGGCAGTAAAGTCAATCACCTCTCTTACATCGGCGATACGGATATGGGAGCTCGGGTTAACATCGGTGCGGGAACCATAACCTGTAATTACGACGGTGTGAATAAGTTCAGAACCACCATTATGGATGATGCTTTTATCGGTTCGGATACCCAGCTTGTGGCTCCGGTCACCGTGGGTCAGGGCGCAACCCTTGGTGCGGGTACAACACTGACGAAAAATGCTCCGGACGGTGAATTGACTTTAGCCAGAGCACGCCAGGTAACGATTAAAGGTTGGAAACGTCCAACGAAAAAAGAATAAAGGATTTAATTATGTGCGGTATTGTTGCGGCAACCTCTAAACATCGAAACATTGTTCCGCTTCTGGTTCAAGGCTTAAAGCGCTTGGAATATCGCGGCTATGACAGCTGCGGCGTAGCTGTTTGGGATCAGGGGCTAAAGCGTGTCAGAAGTGTCTCTCGGGTCTCGGAACTATCCGATCAGATTGAAAAAGAGGGTCTGAAGGGTTTTATGGGCATCGCCCATACTCGTTGGGCCACACACGGAGAACCCGTTGTCTGTAATGCTCATCCGCACTTTGCAGGTGACCAGATCGCCCTGATTCACAACGGCATCATTGAAAATTACGAAGAAATTCGTGAAGAGCTCAAGGCAAAGGGTATTCAGTTTGCCAGTCAGACTGACTCGGAAGTTTTGGCTCATTTGGTACGTGATTGCTACAAAGGTGATTTGCTCAAGGCGGTTGAAGAGGCTCTTAATCGTGTTCGGGGGGCTTACGCTATTGCTGTTTTCTCTAAAGAGAATCCGCATCGTGTGGTGGTTGCCCGCCAAGGCTCGCCTTTGGTTTTGGGAATCGGTGAGCAAGAAATGTTTGCCGCATCCGATACGATGGCTTTGGCAGGTGAGACCAACCGCTTCATTTATATGGAAGACGGTGACGTTGCCGATCTGACGGAGGACTCTTACGCGATTTATTCGCATCAGGGGCAAACATTCGTGCCCGTTGAGCGTGAAATCCGCCAAGTAGAGGCTTTCAGCAATGCGGTAGAACTGGGACCCTATCGCCATTACATGCAAAAGGAAATTTTCGAGCAGCCCCGGGCGATTGCTGATACGCTCGAAGCAGTCAAAGAAGTGAAGGCTTCGCTTTTTGGACAAGACGCTCAGGAAGTGTTCGAGAATGTTGACCGAGTGCTTATGATTGCCTGCGGGACAAGTTACTATGCGGCGCTGACTTCTAAATACTGGTTGGAGGCAATTGCGGGCATTCCGTGTGATGTCGAAATCGCAAGCGAATACCGTTATCGTAAAAGCGTTCCCAATCCGAAGACACTGGTCGTGACCATCTCTCAGTCAGGTGAGACAGCCGATACGTTGGCGGCACTTAAGCATGCCCGAGAGCTTGGCATGACAAAAACGCTGACGATCTGCAACGTTGCCACGAGTGCCATGGTTCGCGAAAGCCTGCTGCGTTTTATTACTCGGGCCGGTGTGGAAATCGGCGTGGCCTCCACAAAGGCTTTTACCACGCAGCTCACGGCGCTTTTCCTTTTGACGCTCAGTTTGGCAAAGGTGAAGGGGCGCCTGGATCCTAAGGATGAGGCTGAGTACATGCGGCTGCTGCGTCACGTTCCTAAAGCTGTCAGCGCTGTTTTGGCTCTGGAGCCACAAGTTATGGCTTGGGCAGAACGTTTTGCAAGTAAGCAGCATGCACTCTTCTTAGGCCGCGGCATTCACTATCCGATCGCTCTGGAAGGGGCGCTCAAACTTAAAGAAATTTCTTATATTCATGCCGAAGCTTATCCGGCAGGAGAGCTCAAGCACGGTCCGCTGGCTCTGGTCGATGAGTCTATTCCTGTGGTGACCGTGGCGCCCAATGATGAGCTTTTGGAAAAACTCAAGAGCAATATGAAGGAAGTGGAGGCCCGTAAGGGTGAACTTTATGTGTTTGCCGACGCGGATACGGGGTTAGAGTCAAGCGAACACATTCATGTGATTCGTATGCCTGAAAACTACGGTCCCTTGTCACCGATTCTTCACGTGATTCCGCTGCAGCTTCTGGCTTACCATACGGCTTTTATCCGCGGCAACGATGTGGATAAGCCGAGAAATTTGGCTAAAAGTGTCACTGTTGAATAGCATCGGCTGACTGATAAGCCTGAAAAAAAAGCCTCCCGTTCAAACAATGAGGGGAGGCTTTTTAGCAAGGTTTTTAGGTTACATGCCGGTGGCAAAAGCTCTGATACCTGAGCCGATAAACTGTACGCCGATACAAACCAGTAAGAACCCCATTAATTTGCTGATCACAATCGTGCCTGACGGACCGAGTTTACGGCCGCAGAAATCCGCTGACCGCATAACGGCCCAACAGACCATACTGCAGAAAATGATGGCTAAAGTCATCATAAAGAAAGTTGCCACCTGATCCTGCCAATGGGGATATTCGGCAATTTCAGTTGAAAAACCGATAATCACAGCCATGGTTCCAGGGCCTGCAATCATAGGCATGGCAATGGGAAAGAAGGCGTAGTCTTCCCGGTCACGTCTAACCAGAGGGGCTTTGTTGGGAGACGGGGTCTGTTGGCTAAAAAGCATTTGGTAGCCGATCACCGCTACCATAAAGCCGCCGGCAATACGCAGAGCACCGTAGGAAATGCCGAAAAAGGCAAGCAACAGATTGCCCGCCAGTAAACTGACAAACATGATAATGGCCGCATAAATGGCCGCCCAACGAGCCTGAGCTTTTCGCTGTTCCGGGTCCATGCCCTGGGTCAGACTGATAAACAGCGGGATCTTCGAGGGGGGATTGGTGATAACCAACAAACTCACAAGTCCGGCCAGAAAATACTGCAGATGGAAGATCTCAAGAGACATGATGAACAGAACGAAAGTGAAAATTTGATGAATTTTTCTCCATTAATAAAAAAAGATCATTAGGTACAAACCCTAATATAAGTTACATTTTGAAATAATTTTTACCTTAAAGAATTTTTAAAAAGACCTATTTTCTTGGGAATTCTGAGACAATGAACGAGCTTTCACTATTTGACTGAATGAACGTTCAGTCATTTTTGGTTTTTTACGTGTCGGTCATCATCGGCACCGATGTTTGGAGAATGGTAAAAGATGTATTCGAAGTTTGCACCCAAGTACGCAGCACTAGCTATGTCTGTCGTAGCCGCGATCTCCCTTGCCGGCTGTAAAGAGCAGGCCGCAGCTGTCCAAAGCGGTCCTCAAGAGGTTGGCGTCGTGATGGTAGAAACCTCCAGTCCGATCATCACAACTGAATTGTCGGGCCGTACCAGTGCTTATCAGGTAGCAGAGGTGCGTCCGCAAATCAGCGGCATCATTCAAAAGAGAATTTTTACAGAAGGTCAAATGGTCAAAGAGGGTGAGCAACTCTACCAAATTGATCCGGCTTTATATGAAGCAGCCTATGAAGAAGCGGTTGCCAATTATGAGCTCGCCCGTGCCAATGCCAGACGTTCTGCCCAATTGGTTAAGGTTAATGCGGTCAGTAAGCAGGATAATGACGCCGCTCAGGCACAGATGAAAACGGCCCGTGCAGCCATGAAGACCGCCAAGACCAATCTGGACTATACCAAGGTGCAAAGTCCGATTTCGGGACGTGTCGGTCGCTCTGAAGTGACGCCGGGCGCATTGGTGAATGCTTATCAAACCTTTATGACAACGGTGCAGCAACTCGATCCTATTTATGTGGACGTGCGTCAGACAAGCTCTGAAATGCTTCGTTTAAAGCATGAAATTGCTGCCGGCAAAGTCAAAGCAAATAAAGACGGAGCGATGGAAGTCACGCTTTTGATGGAAGACGGTTCTGTTTATCCCCAAAAGGGCAAACTCACCTTTACCGGTGAAGAAGTCGATGAAGGAACGGGCATGGTGAATTTGCGCGCTATTTTCCCCAATCCCGACGGAGATTTGTTGCCGGGGATGTTTGTGCGTGCCCGTCTGGAAGAAGGTGCCCGACCGGATTCCGTGGTCATTTCGCAGCGCTGTGTGATGCGCGATCCGAAGGGACAGGCTTATGTTTATGTTGTGACTCCGGAAAATACGATTGAACAGCGCAATGTCACTGCCAATCGTGTGATCGGAAACAACTGGTTGATTGAGTCCGGTTTGAAAGCCGGTGAAAAGGTGGTGATTGACGGCATCGGCAAAGTGCGAATCGGCGCTAAAGTGACGATTGCTCAACCTGCTGCCGCCGCTCCTGCCGCACAAGCCACAGCGAAGTAATTAGACAAGGCAAAGGAAATAGTTTATGTCTCGATTCTTTCTAGGACGGCCGATTTTTGCCTGGGTGATCGCTATTGTGATCATGTTGGCCGGTATCTTGTCAATTACAAGACTGCCGGTGTCGCAGTATCCGCAAATTGCGCCTCCTCAAGTGACGATTACCGCCACTTATCCGGGTGCATCGGCTGAAACCATCGAAAACACGATTACTCAGCAGATTGAACAGGCGATGACCGGTTTGGACGGCTACCTTTATATGACGTCCAATTCGGACTCTTCCGGCCGTGTTTCCATTGATATTACGTTTGAAGCAGGAACAAACCCGGATATTGCCCAGGTTCAGGTGCAAAACCGCCTCAAAACGGTTGAAAACAGCTTGCCGCAAGTGGTGCAGCAGTTGGGTGTGAACGTGGATAAATCGGCTGCCAACTTCCTGATGGTGGTGGGCTTTGTCGATAAAAACGGAAAGATGAGCTCTGCTGACCTGTCTGACTACTTGGTCAATAATGTTCAGGAACCGCTTTCTCGTATTACCGGTGTCGGTGAAGTGGAAGTCTTCGGTAGCTCCTACTCCATGCGTATTTGGCTTGATCCGGAGAAACTGCATAAATATTCACTCTCAACCGATGAAATTGTTGCAGCTATTGAAGAACAAAACGTTCAGGTTTCTTCCGGCGCTATCGGTAATTTGCCCTCAAATACCCGCTACGAGTTAAACGCCACGATTAATTCAATGTCGCTTTTGGAAACGGTAGCAGACTTTGAAAACATCATGGTTAAAACCTCCATGGACGGTTCACGTGTTTTGATTAAAGACGTAGCTCGTGTGGAGATGGGGGAAGAAAGCTATAACGTCATTGCTCTTTATAACGGCAGACAATCGACCGGTATGGCTATTAGCTTGGCTTCTGGCGCCAACGCTATGGCTACAAGCGATCGTGTGAAAGCACGGCTTAACGAAATGCAGGTGAACTTCCCGGACGGAATGGAGTGGGTGGTGCCGTTTGATACGACACCTTTCGTCCGTATTTCTATTCAGGAAGTGGTCCGTACGCTTTTTGAAGCCATTGTGCTTGTGGTCTGCGTGATGTTCTTATTCCTGCAGAACTGGCGTGCAACGCTTATTCCGACGATTGCTGTGCCGGTGGTGCTTTTGGGAACGTTCGGTGTGCTTCAGGCAATGGGCTACTCCATTAACGTGCTCACGATGTTTGCTATGGTGCTTGCCATTGGGTTGCTGGTGGACGACGCTATTGTGGTGGTGGAAAACGTCGAACGCGTGATGCGAACAGAAGGACTCACACCACGAGAGGCAACAGAAAAATCAATGGGCCAGATCCAGGGTGCTTTGGTGGGTATTGCCATGGTTTTGGCTGCTGTGTTCGTTCCGATGGCATTCTTTGGCGGCTCGACCGGTATTATTTACCGTCAGTTCTCCGTGACGATTGTCTCGGCTATGGTGCTGTCAGTGTTGGTGGCTTTGATTTTGACGCCGGTGCTTTGCGCTTCGCTCTTAAAGCCCATTGATTCTGAACACCACGAAAATAAGCAGGGATTTTTCGGCCGCTTTAACCGCGGATTTGAAAAGTTCTCCCTGTGGATTCGCACCGTGGTTGGACAAGCTATTCCGCACACGCTTCGAACGATTTTGGTTTATGCCATTATCGTGGGCGGTGTGGTCTTCGGCTTCTGGAAATTGCCCTCAAGCTTTATGCCTGGTGAAGACCAGGGTGTGTTGCTTGCTCAGGTGATTACCCCTGCCGGTACCTCTCAGCAAAGAACGCAGGAAGTCTTGAATCGTATGAGTCAGTACTTCCAGACTAAAGAAACCGAAAACGTCGAATCTGTGTTTACGGTCTCGGGCTTTTCTTTCGGTGGTACGGGTCAAAATACCGGTTTGATGTTCGTGCGTTTGAAGGACTGGGGTGAACGTGAAGGTGACGGCCAGGATGTCAATTCCATCACGGCTCGTGCCATGGCAGAGTTTTCTCAGTACAAAGACGCCAATGCCTACGCTTTCCCGCCGCCCGCAGTGCCTGAATTGGGTATTGCAGATGGTTTTGATATTTTCCTGCAGGCCAGTGCCGGCCAAACCCACGAAGAGCTGATGGCTGTTCGTAACCAGTTCTTAGGCTTGGGTAATGCCCACCCGCATTTGACGGCTGTGCGCCCCAACGGTATGGAAGATACGCCGCAGCTGCACTTGGAAATTGACACTGAAAAAGCTCGTGCATTGGGTGTTTCAATTAATTCCATTAATTCAACACTGGCCACAGCTTGGGGTAGTACTTATGTCAATGACTTCCTCGATCGCGGCCGTGTGAAGAAAGTCTATGTCCAAGGCGACAGTCAGTTCAGACAAAAGCCTGAGGATTTGGGCAAGTGGTATGTGAAAAACAGTGCAGGTGAGATGGTTCCGTTCTCAGCTTTCTCCTCGACTTCCTGGAAGTACGGTTCACCGCGTCTGGAACGTTTTAACGGTTTGTCAGCCGTGAACATTCAGGGTAATCCGAGAACGGGCTTTAGCTCCGGTGACGCGTTGGCTGCCGTGGCAGAGATTGCTGAAAAACTTCCGGCAGGCTACAGCGTGGCCTATACCGGTGTGTCCTATCAGGAACGGGAAGCCGGCGGACAGGCAGCACCTTTGTACGCATTGTCGATTTTGGTGGTGTTCCTCTGCCTGGCAGCCTTATATGAAAGCTGGTCAATTCCTATCGCTGTGATTTTGGTTATTCCGATGGGTGTGATCGGTGCTTTGGCGCTGACAGGCTTAAGAGGATTAAATAACGATATTTACTTCCAGGTGGGCCTGATTACCACAATCGGTTTGGTGAGCAAAAATGCCATTTTGATCGTGGAATTCGCGAAAGACTTACACGATAGCGGAGAGGATATCGTCCATGCGGCTATTGATGCAGTGCGCTTGCGTCTTCGTCCGATTGTGATGACTTCTCTGGCCTTCGGTCTGGGTGTGTTACCCTTGGCATTGGCTCACGGTGCCGGTTCCGGTGCTCAGAATGCTATCGGCTGGGGCGTGTTGGGCGGTATGATTACCGGTACGCTTTTGTGCGTGCTCTTTGTTCCGCTCTTCTACGTCATGATTATGCGGGTCTCGGGCAGCGCCAATGAGCGTAATGTTGACTTGCAGGCAGCCGCAGCCGAAACCGCCTTTGAAGCCAAAGCTTTGAAAGAAGGTGAACTCACGTTCTATGAACGTGAAGAAGAAAATAAGGATACTGCTCAGTCTTCGTCTCAAGACAGCGGTTCTGAGGGCGAAAACACATCAAAAGCCGATAAGAAGGGAGAATAAGCATGCAAAAGACTTTTAAGTTTTTACCGTTGGTGGCCGCTTTGGCGTTGACTGGTTGCATGTCGATGGCTCCCAGCTATGAAAGACCTCAGGCGCCCATTCTCAATGTCTGGCCTTCGGGCGAGGCTTATGCTGATGCGAAGTTAAATCAGCAGGCTCTGCCCGATTGGCGTGAGTTTTTTACCGATGAACGTTTGCGCAAGGTAATCGAACTTACGTTAGACAATAACCGTGACTATCGTGTCGCAATGCTCAACGTTCAGCGTATGCGCTACGCCTATAACATTCAGCGTTCTGAATTCCTGCCCAGTATCTCTGCTGCGGGATCAGGCGAGCATTCCGGTACACCCAGAACGCTGAGCGCAACCGGCCAGGACACGGTGAGCCACGTTTACTCGGCTAATTTGGCAATGGCCTCATATGAGCTTGATCTCTTCGGACGTATCCGCAGCTTAAGCGATGAGGCGCTCAATCAGTACTTTGCCACTGAAGAAGCAAGAAAGAGCTCTCGAGTTACTCTGATTGCTGAAACCGCCAATTTGTGGCTGCAGTTGGGAGCCGACAGATCGTTATTGGCTTTTGCCAAAGAAACGTTGGACAGCCAGGAGCAGTCTTATAAACTGTCTGAAGCAAGCTACAAGGCCGGTGCCATCAATTTGCTTGAATTAAATCAAGCCAAGCAAATGTATGCGAGCGCTCAGGCTTCCTACGCTTCCACTCAACGGGCTGTCGCTCAGGATTTAAATGCCTTGGCGCTTTTGGTAGGAACCGAAGTGCCCGAGTCGCTTTTGCCGACAAAGGTTGAGGTGGTGACTTTGGCCGGCATGCTGCCTCAAGGCGTGCCCTCAGAAGTGCTTTTAAATCGTCCGGATATTGCTCAGGCTGAGTACACATTGATGGCTGCCAATGCCGATATCGGAGCGGCCAGAGCGAATTTCTTCCCGAGAATTACCCTAGTGGCATCGGGCGGAACCGGTGCAACCGAGCTAGATGATCTGTTCTCCGGCGGCACCCGTCTGTGGAGTTTCTCGCCCTCGATCTCTTTGCCGATTTTCACGGGCGGTGCAAACTGGGCAACGTTGCGTGTGTCTGAAACCGAAAGAGACATTGCAGTAGCCGATTATGAAAAGGCGATTCAAACCGCTTTCCGCGAAGTCGCTGATGCCTTGGCAACAGAAGGCACCATTGAGCGGGAACTCAAGGCTACGCAGGATTATGCTGAAGCGACCAAGCAGGCCTATGAATTAGCCCAGGCCCGTTATCGTCATGGCTCAGAAAGTTTCCTCACGGTTCTGGATTCTCAACGCCAGTACGTCAGTGCCCAGACGCAACTGGCAGTCGCCCAACAAGCCCGAGCAATGAGTTTGGTGACTTTGTATAAAGTCTTGGGCGGCGGTGCTGTCGACTTAGATAAAAAGTCTGACGATAAAGCTGCTCAAACGGCAGAAGTGAAAAGCGAGGCTTAAAGCATGTCAAAAAATCTCGCCCAACAGCGCCGTGAAGAAATTATCAATGCGGCGCACAAGTGTTTCATTGCCAAGGGGTTTCACGCTACCGGAATGGCTGGTATTGCTCGGGAGTTCGGCATGAGTGCCGGTCATATTTATAACTATTTCCCGAGTAAAACAGCCATTATCGAAGAGGTGATCTCTCGAGGGATGGAAGATTTCTACAAAAACTCCTGTGCGCTTCAGGAAAATCAGGGCAGCTATGAGGAGACACTTCAGCAGGTCAGACGGGTATTCGGCGATTGTTTCAAAAGAGAAAGAATCGTTTTGTCGCTTGAACTTCTGACCGAGGCAGCGCACGATCCCGAATTGGAAAAAGTCCTCCAGAAAGCTGATGTGAAGGCCCGCACTCATCTCAAAGAGATTTGCTATCCTGAAAGCGATGATCCGAGCGATTGGATTCGTGTCGAATTGGGGATGGCAACGATAGAGGGAATCGGGTTGCGGTTTCTGCGTAACCCGAATTTAAATTTTGATCTTGTTTGTGAGCTGCTTGCAGAGCGGATTTATACGCCTCGGGAAAAACTGAAGCAAAAAATAAAAGAGCTAGAATCAAAAGCCGCCTAAAGAAAAAACAGCCAGCTTCCGTTAAGAAGACTGGCTGTTTGGTTCTTAGGAGGTTATTACTTTAGGTCAACCGCAATAAAGATGCGGGAATTTTGACGCTGGACCAGTAAAGCCACTTTATCGGCACCGGATACTGCGCGCCGCAAATCACCGACCGTTTTTACGCTCTTACCGTTGGCACTTAAAATAATGTCCCGAGGCATGAGACCGGCACGGGCAGCGGCCGCACGAACTTCCGTGACGAGCAAACCGTTGGTGAGATCCAATTCCTTTAATTCTTCTTCACTTAAGGCCCGGACAGAGACACCCAGTTTACCTTGAGTTTGTTTGACTTCATTGGGGCTGGCACTTTCTTCCGGGTTTTCTGCCACCGTAACCGTGATGTCTTTTTCTTTGCCGTCGCGCAAAACGGTCAGTTTTACCTTTGTGCCGGGCTTCATAGCAGAGATTTTGACCGGAAGATCATTGGCGCTGTTGATGGTTTGACCATTTAACGCCACGACGATATCACCTACCTTTAAGCCGGCTTTTTCACCGGGTTGTCCTTTTTCAAGCTGAGTAATGACAGCGCCGCGCGGAGCCTTCATACCGAAAGCTTCTGCCAAATCCTGGGTGACAGCTTGAATGCCTACGCCGATGCGGCCACGGATGACCCGACCGTTTTCAATCAGTTGATCTTTAATCTGGATGGCCAGATCAATTGGAATGGAGAAGGACAAGCCCATAAAACCGCCTGAAGTGGAGAAGATTTGTGAGTTAATCCCCACTACTTCACCCTTCATATTAAAAAGCGGACCGCCTGAGTTGCCGGGGTTGACTGCAACGTCCGTTTGAATGAAGGGGACGTATTCTTCAGAGGGCAGGGCACGGCTTTTAGCCGAAACAATACCGGCCGTGACCGTGTTATCCAATCCGAAGGGCGAGCCGATAGCAGCAACCCATTCACCGACCTTTAACTTTTCAGAAGAACCGATTTTCAAAACCGGCAAATCTTTTGCATCAATTTTGACGACGGCAATGTCGGTCTTTTTATCCAGACCCAGTACCTTGCCTGAGAACTCCCGGTTATCGGTCAGACGAATGCGGATTTCATCGGCGCCTTCAACCACGTGAGCATTGGTGAGAATGACGCCGTCAGAGGAAATGATGAAACCCGAGCCCGTACCGCGCTGTTCAGGCACACGTTGTTCTTGGGGGCCGAAAGGCACGATGGGGAAACCGAAGCGGCGGAAAAGCTCAGCGGTTCGATCATCCAACCCGGGGAAAGGTGATTGAATCGTTTGTGTTCTGGCATTTCGAATCGTAGAGATATTTACAACACCCTTGCCGTTTTCTTCAACAAGTTTGGTAAAGTCCGGCAATGTAACTTGAGAGCCGGAATCCTCAGAGGAGAAAAACGGGACTTCGGCCTGAGCCACAGGGGCAATACTCAAAGCTGCAGCTAATGCAGCGGCCAGAACGGTTGATTTCAATACACTCTTTTTAACCATAACTAAAAACTCCGAATGAAATTCTTTAAAGGCAATTCATTGATTGGTTTGCCAAACATTGAAACGATAATCAAAAACAGGCAACTTTTGTTTGTCGGGTTGTTTCGATCCACCTTTATTTGTAACAAAGACTAGCGATGCGAGACCGGCAGCGGCAAATTAATCCGCATAGTCGTTCCTTTGCCGTCTAAACCGTCATCAACGGTTATCTGTCCGTGATGAATTTCCACAATACGTTTAACAATAGCTAAGCCTAAACCATGTCCCTGAGCCTTAGTGCCCAGAGCTCTGTAGAAGCGGTCAAAGACTCGTTCACGCTCTTGCGGCGCAATGCCCGGCCCATTGTCACTGACTTCAATGACAGCGCAATGATTTTCCTCTTTGACAGAAAGACGGATACGACCGCCTTCCTGAGTGTAACGGATGGCATTGTCGGTCAAATTCGTTACGAGAAGTTTTAATGCATCTTCCATGCCGTCAACGGTTATGTGTGATGCGGAAGTCTCCAGCATGATGTTTTTTTGCTGAGCAAGAACCGTTAATTCATCGCAAACGCTTTTAATGACTTGATCAAGATGCACTTTAACAAAAGGCTTTTTGTGAGCATCGGGGTCAAGCCGCGCTATGACTAACAGTTGCTGAACGAGGCCTGTCGCACGGTCAATGCCTGCGTGAAGGCGGTTAAAAGCTTTCTGACGGCCCTCTTCAGTTTTGGCTCGCTCGGCCAATTGAACCTGAAGCTTGAGTGCGGTGAGCGGCGTTCTCAGTTCGTGGGCCGCATCAGAGGCAAAGCGTTTTTGAGCTTCAAGACTTTGAGCGAGCTTGGCGAGCAGATCATTGAGTGCCACTACCAACTGTTTGACTTCAACGGGCAGTGCCTTAACGGGTAAGGGTTCCAGCGACGTGGAAGAGCGCGTTGAGACAATTTTGGCAGTTCGGTTAAGGCTTGCTAAGCCTTGTCCCACTAAAAGCCAAACCGCGACAACCAAAAAAGGTAAAAGCAGTACCAAAGGCTGAAGAATATGAAGTGCGGAACTGAAAGCGAGCTTAACGCGTACATCGACGGGCTGCGCAGTAATAATGAGAAGGTCTTGATCGGTTTTAAGACTATAGATTCGCCAGGTCTGACCTTCGTGACGGATATTGGCAAAGCCAGCGGCAGCAGGGGGAGGGAAGGCTGAGGCAAGGCTGCTTGATAAATGAGTCTGACCGGTTTGAGTATCGGTTAATTGAACTACAATGTGCTGCTCATCCGATCCCGTGGGTTTCATTGACGGTAATTGACCGTCAGTGTGAGCACTTAAAGAGATTGCGATTTGCTGTAGTTCAGTGTCTAAAAAGCGGTCAACTTCCCCTCTGGCTGAAACAAACGTCATATAAGTTGCAGCCACACCGGCTAAAAGAAGCGCGATACAAAATGTCCAAAGCAGTCTGTCTCGGATGGAATACATAGTAAAAATCAGGTCTCAAGAATGTAGCCCACGCCGCGAACGGTTTTGATTGCGTCTTCACTGAGTTTTTTTCTCAGATGGTGAATATGTACTTCGATTGCGTTGCTGCCGATGGAGGAGTCCCAGTTGTAGAGTTTCTCTTCTAACTGAGAGCGGGATAAAACCAAGCCGGGACGTTCAGCCAAGGCTAAAAGCAGGGCAAATTCTTTGCTCGACAATAAGATGGATTCGCCGTTATAGATCACTTCGTGTGTGGCGGGTTTAATTTGTAATTTGCCGCGCTCAATCATGGGTTCTGCGCGTCCGGCAGAGCGACGTAATAGGGCTCTGACTCGGGCAAAGAGTTCATCGAGGTCAAAGGGCTTGATTAAATAGTCATCGGCTCCGGCATCGAGCCCCTTGATGCGGTCTTCAACCGTATCACGCGCCGTGGTGACCAGTACCGGCGTCAGATTGCGTTCGGCTCTCATTTCTTCGAGCACTTTGATGCCGTCTTTGCCGGGCAGACCCAAGTCCAAAATGACCAGAGAAAATTCCGTGGTGCGAAGAGCTAAAAGAGCCGAATGGCCGTCCTGCACCCAATCGACCGCATAGCCTTCATCGGTGAGGCCATCGACAACGCTTTCCCCAATCATCGGATCGTCTTCAACCAATAAAAGTCTCACGGCTAATCTCCTTAATCAAAATGATCTCTGCAGGATGAAAATGTACAAAAACTTAAAACTTTCGCAAGAAAATTCATAAGTGTGCTAAGTTTGAATGCAAGGAAAATTATAAAGAGAAGGAAAACTAAAAATGTCAGATTTAACCTCGTATGATCAACAGGGACCGAAAAAGAGTTTGTTGTTCATCACTCAGTTGGTCTACATTTTGCATGGTTTAAGCATTGTGATCGGGGTGATGACGGGCGCTACCATCATTTCGGCTTTTCTTTTCGGCTGGCCCTCCATTGCGGCAGTCATTCTAAATTACATCATGGCTCCCGATGCCCGTGGAACTTTCCTTCAGTCACACTTTTCCTGGCAAATCAGAACATTTTGGTACGGGATGGTGTGGACCCTCTTGGTCGCCATCGTTGGAGTTGTTCTGACACCTCTGGTAATCGGCCCCTTTATTTGGTTGGGCGGTTTTGTCGTTTTAGGCATCTGGGTGGCTTACCGCATTGCTATCGGCTGGGTGCGACTTCGCCAGTACCGTCCTATCTACACGGATTAACATTGTCGATTTAACTTTTAAGCAGATTAAGCCGTTTAGGGTACTATTAGGGTTTATACCTATAAAAATCGTAAAAAATCGCAACAAAAAATCCGCAAAATTCCTCCGTTCGGAAGCGTAAAGGTTCTGTTCCTGCTTGTTCCAAAACCTTTACGCTTTTCGTTTTGCAATTTTTTCCCATTTTGGAGAGAAAAAAAGATGTCCTTTATGAATAAGAGTGCTGCTGCGTTAGTGTTGACTGGCGTCTCCGTTGCAGTGTCTACGGCTTTTGCTGCCGGTTTCCAATTAACGGAACAATCCTCTTTGGGCGCCGGCCGCGCGTATGCCGGTGCCGGTATTGTCGGTGATGACTTGTCTGCTGTGCATTACAACCCTGCCGGTATGACGTTGTTGGAAGGTACGCGTTTCCAGGCCGGTGGTGTTTGGATCGGTCTTAATGCTGACTTTAATGGTGATGATGGTGTATCTGAAAACGGTCGTTTGAAGGGTCAAATGATTCCTGCCGGCTATGTGACTCACCAGGTTAACGATAAGGTGTGGTTAGGCTTTGCCATGACCGTACCTTTTGGAATGGGCACTGAATATGACCGCAATTGGGCACACGCTAATCGTGGTAGTTCTGCCAAGATCTACACTTTTGATATGAACCCGAGTATTGCCTACAAAGTGAGTGATTTCATTAGTCTCGGCGCGGGTGTTTCTGTCCAATATGCTAAGGCTGATTTAGGTATGCGTATGGATGCCATGGGTGCCAGTTTGGCCCATGGGAAGGTTGAGGCTGATAGTTGGGATTGGGGCTATAACTTAGGCATTATGGTTAGTCCCACGGATAAGCTTCGTTTTGGTTTGGCTTACCGTTCAGCCATTAAACACGAAGCTGATGGCGATGTAACTCTGTCCAATGTCAATTCGGATTTAATCGGTGGTTTGATTGGTGATCCTCAAATGGCCAGTTTGATGGATGGAACGATGTTAGGAACGAACGCCACCATTAAAACACCTGACACGGTTATGTTGACTGGTACTTGGGAAGCTACTGATAAATTGCGTTTATCTGGCTTGATCCGCTGGGCTAATTGGTCTAACTTCAAAGATTTGACTCTTGATAACGAAATCCCTGCCGGAATGCAAAATGCTTTAGGCCAGATCATTGCTCAACTTAAGCAAACGAATCCTCAACAAGCTGCCATGGTCGCTGGTGTTGTTGGTGGTATGAAAGAAGTAACAATTGAAAACGATTGGCAAGATACTTGGCTTTTCTCTGTCGGTGCTGATTACAAGATTAATGATGCCTTCACTGTTCGTGGCGGTCTCGCATATGAAACCAGTCCGATCGATGATCAATCTACCCGTATGGCAGTAATTCCCGATACTGACCGTGTTTGGTTCTCTTTAGGTGGTTCTTGGTATCCCACAAATGACCTTCAATTTGACGTGGGCGCTACCTACCTGATGGGTGTGGGTAATAAAGACTTGTACAGCAATCTTAAATCCGAAGGCGGTAAAAAAGTTGGTAAGTACGACTCTTTAGACGCTTATCTTATTGGCGTTCAGATGCAGTACCGCTTCTAATCTGAAGTCTGTCTGAACCAGCAAAAGCCGGCTTCTCAAATCTTTGAGGGCTGGCTTTTCTTTTAGGCGCGTAATAACATAATGCGCGATTGATTAGTGAGGTTAATTTATGGCGCTGGGTGCAACAATTTACAAAGCAAATATTGATATTTCAGATGTCGATCGCGGATATTACGGCTCGCACCTCTGCACTCTGGCGCGGCACCCTTCGGAAACAGAAGAGCGCCTGGCTATTCGAATGTTGGCCTTCTGTCTTTACGTCGGAGAAACCGATATGAGACTGGAATTTGGCAGAGGATTATCAATGGAAGGTGAGCCCGCTCTTTGGGAAATCGATGACACAGGAGCGATAGCGCGTTGGATTGATGTCGGAGTGCCCGATATTCGACAAGTCAGAAAAGCAGCCGGACGCAGCAATGAAGAAATCGTTATTGCTTACGGAGAAGATCGGATTGAGCCCTGGTGGAAACAAAATATGTCGGACATGAGAAAAGTTGAAAAACTTTCCGTGGCCATGCTCAAAGATGCTGAAGTGGCACAAATGCTTCCGCTGATGAACCGGACAATGCATTTGACCGTAACGGTTCAGGACGGTGTTGTGTGGTTATCAGATAGCGTTAATACGGCGCAGGTCCAGATGCACTGGCTTTTAAGAAGAGATTAGGCGGCAATCATCAAAGCCCCGATAATCATCAAAGGCCACGCAATGACGGGCGAAAAGAGGATGCGAAGCGTTTTATTTTCCGGGATAAAGCCGAAACCGTAGACGTAAGAAAAACTCATTCCGGCCAATAAACAGACAAGCCAGCCGTGCGGGACGCTGTGCATGTCGACAGCGACCAATCGCGGAAAACAAACGACTGCCACCGTGACGGCGAAAGCCGCCACGATGGAAAGCACACGAGTGAAAAGCAAAACTCCTTTAGACATTATTTATTTTGAGCGGAGTCTTCTTTTTTCAATTCATACATTGCTGCCATTAAGACTGCGAAAACAATCGCCAGCAGCAACCCGACAAACCAATAAATGTAAAACATAATGAGTCACTCCGATTAGTAAAGCGATTTATCGTTTTCTTTAATGTATTGAGCTGTCATCTTGCCGCTCATCACTTTGTAAGCCCAGCCAGTGTAGATCAACACAATCGGCAGGAAAATCAAGGTGACAATAAACATCACCTGAAGCGTGAGCTGAGAACTGGTGCAGTCCCACATTGTCAAAGACGAGACGGGGTGGCTCGAAGAAGGCAATACAAACGGGAACATGGCAATTAAGGGCGTGAGCACAATGCAAAGAATACTCACGGCACTGGCCAATACCGATGTAAGGGGCCGCCAGACATAGACACAAAGCACACCGACTACAGCGGCAGCAATAGCCAAAAGAGGCACTGCAAAGAGAACCGGATAATTAAAGAAATTGGTAAACCAGGCTCCCTGGCTCATCTGCACGTTCTTTAATAACGGGTTGGCAACGCCTGCCGGATCAATGCCGCTTGCCACATAGCCCTGAATGCCGAAATAAACCCAAATGCCGCCCAACAAAAATAAGACAGCAGTGGCTGCGCCGGCAATCATTCCCACTTTTCGGGCTCTGGCCTGAAGCTCGCCCGTGGTGCGAAGAAGGAGGTAGTTGGCGCCGTGGAAAATAATCATGGCAATTGAAATGATGCCGCACAGCAGCGCAAAGGGATTTAACAGTGCCCAGAAGCTGCCCGTGTAGGTGGAGCGAAGGGTTTCATCAAAGTGGAAGGGGACCCCTTGGAGCATATTGCCGAAAGCGACTCCGAAAATAATCGGCGGGACAAAGCTGCCGATAAAAAGGGCCCAATCCCATGAAGAGCGCCACTTTTCAGCCGGAACACGGCTTCTGTAGTCAAAGGCAACCGGTCTTAAAATCAGGGCGGATAAAACAATAAACAAAGCCCAGTAAAGACCGGAGAAGGCCGTGGCGTACACCAAAGGCCAGGCAGCAAAAATCGCGCCGCCGCCCGTTAAAAGCCAAACCTGATTGCCGTCCCAGTGCGGGGCAACCGTATTGATCATGACGCGGCGCTCGGTGTCATTTTTTCCGAGGAAGGGTAACAGAGAGCCCACGCCCATATCCTGGCCGTCCATGACGGCAAAGCCGACCAAAAGCACACCGACAAAGAGCCACCAGATGAGTTTGAGGATTTCATAATCGATCATGATGCATTACTCCTTATCGCTTGTTTGATTGCGTTCGAAGAAATATCGGCCCGTGCCTAAATAACTGGGGCCGGTTTTGATTAATTTCACCATCAGCCACATTTCTACAACCAACAAAGCGGAGTACAACAGAACAAAACCGATGAGAGAGCCCATGACACTGCCGACCGACAAAGTGGAAGTCGAGAGGTGCACCGGCAGAATTTCATAAATGCTCCAGGGCTGACGACCGTATTCGGCAACCATCCATCCCAGTTCACAGGCAATCCAGGGTAAAGGCAGGGCAAAGAAACTTGCCTTAAGAAGCCAGCGGCGGGAGGTAATCAGATCTTTGGCCGAGTAGTAGAGGCTGAAAGCAAAAATGAAAAGCAGTGCAAGACCGCAGCCCACCATGGCACGGAAGCTCCAGAACATGATATTGACGCCGGGGATTGTGTCCTGGGCGGCTTGAGCGATCATTTCAGGAGTAGCCCGAGAAGGGTCATCGGTGTATTTGCGCAAAAGCATCCCGTAGCCCAAATCAGCTTTGAGGCTGTTGAATTGATTTTGCAATTCGGTATTGCCGGGATCTTTGCGCAAGGCGCTCAATGTTTGCATGGCAACAATACCGTTTTCAATTCGTTTGGTATTTTGCTCAATCAAGTCCTTGATGCCCGGAATCGGCGTATCGAGCGAGCGGGTGGCAATAATGCCGAAAAGCCACGGAATCTCGATATTGGCGCGAGTCACCTGATTTTCTTCATCAGGCAAGCCAAAGACTGTCATCGGAGCCGGAGCGGGGGCGGTTTCCCAAGCCGCTTCCATAGCTGCCATCTTTGCAGGTTGGTCTTTGGCAACAAGATAACCGGACTCATCGCCTAAGTGAATGGTGAAGATAGAAACCACGAGACCGAAGGCAGCGGCCACTCTGAATGAGCGCTTGGCAAACTCCAGATCGCGGCCTTTGAGCATATACCAGGCAGAAACCGCGAGAACAAAAAGAGCACCGGTAACGTAGCCTGCGGCAATCGTGTGACCGAATTTAGCCTGAGCCCAGGGACTTAAAACCACGTCAAAGAAATTGGTCATTTCCATGCGCATGGTTTCAAAGCTAAAGTCTGCACCGATTGGGTACTGCATCCAGGCATTGGCAATGAGAATCCACAAAGCGGACAAGTTGGAGCCCAAGGCCATGCAAATTGTCACGATTAAGTGAGTGGACTTTTTCAGACGCTTCCAACCGAAGAAAAAGAGCCCGATGAAAGTTGACTCAAGGAAAAATGCCATGAGCCCTTCAATCGCTAAGGGCGCTCCGAAGATATCGCCGACATAGTGCGAGTAATAGGCCCAGTTTGTGCCGAACTGAAACTCCATCGTGATACCGGTAGCAACACCTAAGGCGAAATTGACGCCGAAGAGCTTGCCCCAGAATTTAGTCATGTCTTTGTAGACTTCTTTGCCGGTCACAACATAGCAAGCTTCCATCACAACCAGCATGAAGGACAGACCCAGGGTAAGAGGCACGAAAATGAAGTGATACATAGATGTCAGCGCAAACTGCCATCTTGAGAGATCAACTAATTCGGTCGAAATCATAAGAAAACCTTTCGAAGAGATAAGGCGCAGAGGAAATTTTTATGGTTTTTTCTCTGCGCATGTGTTTGCCGCAGTGTCAGCCAGAATAACCTGACCCACGCTTTGGGCATTTGTCTCAACACGATTGTCAGAGCCGAAAAAAAGAAAACCCAGACAAACAATAACCGCAATCTTGCAGGCCAAAGTGAGAGCCACTTTGACAGCCAATTGCCGGTCACTGAGAGAAGAGGATTTATTGAGTTCTGACATGTCAAGTGTAAGGATACTGACTGCTTGAGGATTTTGATAGAGCCGATAGGAGAAAAGCTATCAACTCCATAAAAAAGCGAGTCGCGCAGGACTCGCTTTTGGGCAAAGAGGTTCGGATTACTTCTTTGCTGCCGGTTTCGTATCATCGATGAGTTCGATGACATCTTCATCGCGGCTTTTCATTGAAATGCGAACAACAGGCGGCGGAGCTTTGGCATCTTCTTCAGTGACACCCCAAATTTCAAGCATCTGAGCCTGAGTCGGCACTTCGCCGCCGGCTACGCGGGCACGACGGGCAGTGACGGAATCACGGACAATTTTCTCAATGTTATCAAGGGGGATGCGGTTTAAGTCACTGAATAAAATACTGCGGTGTACCATATCCACCTGCAGCTTGTCCTTGAATGTTTCAAGAACAGCTTCTTCAGCAACGTACAAGGTCATGGATTTCTCGCCGGATTCCAAAGCAAAAAGCGGTCCCTGGAGTTCATAAAAAGCTAAAGCGTGACGCATGCTTTCACGCACGCCACGGGCTGAACGACGAATAAGACTGCAGATTTTCGCCATCGCCACTCGACGATCAGGCGGAAGGTTTTGCAGGTAATCACCAACTGTCGACATGAAAAAATCCCCTAAAATCTGGGAAAAACAAGGTTCTAATTTTACACTTAAATCCTGTTTAACTCCAGTATTTACCGCATTTTTGTTACGCCACAGCGATTATGTCACGTCGCCCACAGCGAATTTGTCACATTCGACAAAGCGACTTTGTCATAGGG
>ENA-UEQB01000478-UEQB01000478.1-human-gut-metagenome-genome-assembly--contig:-NODE-478-length-37917-cov-31.198229_pt1 | contig 37917 bp, 49 predicted proteins | sample MGYA00242901_ERZ507918 | MGnify/ENA primary metagenome ERZ507918 (study PRJEB26167, sample SAMN06115405) | human gut metagenome | host: Homo sapiens | place: China:Sichuan | collected 2016-04-06... | reverse complement strand
ATCTTGGTCTGAGACATAATAATTTATAGAGTGATGTTTATACAGAAAAACAGCTCTTTCAAAGTAGTATGATGACCAGCTCTTTTTCAAACGGCCTATGAAGGCTGATGAAGATTTCTTATCGGGCAGCAATAATAACTGTAATGTCAAAATGAAAAACGTGTTGCTCGATGTATGAAAAAAGAAAGAGGACAATCCTCGGAAGAGAATTGTCCTCTCATATAACTCTTAGGTATAGAGTGTTAGTCTAAATTATTTGTCGCCACGGATAGCTGCGATACCCGGAAGGATTTTACCTTCGATAGCTTCCAACAAAGCACCACCACCAGTAGAGATGTAAGAAACCTGATCAGCCATACCAAACTTGTTGATACAAGCTACAGAGTCACCACCACCGATCAATGAGAATGCACCTTCTTTTGTAGCTTCAGCAATAGCTTCTGCAATTACTTTAGAACCACCTGCGAAGTTGTCCATTTCGAATACACCAGCAGGACCATTCCACAAAATAGTCTTTGCACCCTTGATAGCTGCTTTGAATTCTTCACGAGTCTTAGGACCTGCATCCAATCCCATCCATCCGTCAGGAATGTTCTTGTCGTCGCAAACCTGAGTGTGTGCGTCGTTTGCAAATGCATCAGCAGCTACACAGTCGCAACCCAAAACCAAGTTAACACCTTTAGCTTTAGCTTTAGCCATGATGTCAAGAGCTAAGTCAAGTTTGTCATCTTCAACCAATGAGTTACCGATCTTACCACCCTGAGCTTTTGCAAAAGTAAATGCCATACCACCGCAAAGGATCAAGTTATCTACTTTGTCCATCAAGTTTTCGATGATACCGATCTTAGTAGAAACTTTAGAACCACCCATGATAGCAGTAAACGGACGTTTGATATCTTTCAAAACGTTGTCTACAGCCTGAACTTCTTTTTCCATCAGGTAACCCAACATCTTGTGATCAGCATCGAAGTAGTCAGCGATAACTGCAGTAGAAGCGTGTTTACGGTGAGCTGTACCGAATGCATCCATTACATAGCAGTCTGCGTAAGAAGCCAAAGTTTTAGCAAATTCTTTCTGAGAAGCTTTCATAGCTTTCTTTGCATCTTCGTAAGCAGGATCTTCTTTTTCGATACCTACAGGTTTTCCTTCTTCTTCAGGATAGAAACGCAAGTTTTCGAGCAACAGAACTTCACCTGGTTTCAAAGCAGCAGCAGCTTCCTGAGCTTTAGCGCAATCTGGAGCAAACTGAACTGGAGTACCCAAAGCAGCAGCAACAGCGTCTACAATCTGGCTCAGAGAATATTTAGCGTTTACTTTGCCTTTTGGTTTACCCATGTGTGACATGATAATGAGAGCACCACCATCAGCCAATACTTTTTTCAAAGTAGGCAGAGCACCACGGATACGAGTATCGTCAGTAATTTTACCTTCTTCGTTCAAAGGTACGTTGAAGTCAACGCGAACGATTGCCTTTTTTCCGGCCTGTTTAACCGCGCCTGTCCTTATAACGACAAGATTTATGATAAATGCTGCGATGCCGCTTACATTTACACTCCGGCAAGCTGTTCTTCACCGCGTACCCTCAGTGTTGACGTCTGCGGCGGCAAACATCGCTGTTACTGTGACACCGCGCAGTATCCTTTTGCCTCCTGTGACGCACCCAGAATTAAAGGTGAGGCCTGCTCCGACGACAACGGCACCAGATATGCTGCTTGCGTCTGCCCCGAGGACAACAACGGCCCATGGGGATGCAAAGAATATTATCCGGCTCCCTGCGCTTCCGTCTGCAAAACACCCTATCCCGATAACTGCCACAAGAGAGAAGACGTTGCGCTGCCGCAAAACAGCTATTGCTCCGAGCATTATGATGACTGTGCCTCAAAATGCCGGAGCTGGGTTTGCAAATCCGGCTATACCAATATTTCAGACTGCGCCTGGATGAAATGCTGGATCAAACTCTGATTTTGTTATCTAACCGTTATTATGGAGAATATCTATGAAACCTATCATCTTTTTTGCCGCCGCTCTTTGGGCCTCTCTCGCTCCCCTCTATGCCAAAGCCCAATGTGCCGTTCAGCCCTCATGCTCAAGCCTCGGATATACTTATACCGGCTCAACTTCAGACTGTGTCAATACCCCGATGAAGTGCCCCTTTAACACATCATATTTTAACTGCACTAAAAAAGCAGATGTCATCAAACAATTTAAACCCAATTGGTCAGGAAAAAGAACTGTCAGCAAAGGAAGCTTTTATCCCTCATCAAGCGGATTTATCTTTGGCAAATTTTTTGACATTAATAAATATGGTGCATTCGTCACCGTTAACGGTACAAAAATTGGTTCCATTACCGGACTTCAAAAACAGGGAACTACTTTCTTTCTGATGGTCGCATCCGGCGACAGCATTAATATTGACGCAGACAACGTACAATTATATTTTGTTCCCTTTGCCGGAAACTAAAAAAAAACAGCCTCGGTAACCGAGGCTGTTTTTTCATACTCCGACAAAATCAAAAGCCGAGTTTTTCTTTAATCTGACGGGCAACAGCCAAATAAGCATTGGCATAAGCACTACCCGGCATGGAGTAGACCACCGGTGTTCCCGCATCCGAGTTTTCGCGGATGGCAATATGCAGCGGAATTTCGCCCAAAAAAGTCTCTCCCAGTTTCTCTGCCGTCTTGCGGGCACCCTCATGGCCAAAAATATCAGCCCGGGCACCGCAATGCTCGCAAATATAATAGCTCATATTTTCCACAATGCCCAAAATCGGCACATTAACTTTTTTGAACATATTAACGCCTTTTACCGCATCAATCAGCGCAATATCCTGCGGGGTAGAAACAATAACCGCACCGGCAAAATCCAGTTTCTGCGACAACGTAATCTGAATATCTCCGGTTCCCGGCGGCATATCGATAACCAGCACATCCGTTCCGCCCCAGTTAACCTCGGTCAAAAGCTGCTGAATGGCCCCGCAGGCTTTGGCCCCGCGCCAAATCAACGGAACATCCTTGTCAATCAGCGTACCGATGGACATCGACTTAATGCCCAGATATTGAAACGGTTCAAAAGTCTTGCCGTCATAAGACACTGGTGCCACCCCCTCATATCCCAGCATCGTCGGAACCGACGGCCCGTAAATATCGGCATCAAACAAAGCCGTTTTAAGTCCGGTTTGGGCTAAAGCCAAAGCCAGATTGACCGAAGTTGTCGATTTACCGACCCCGCCTTTTCCCGAAGCCACGGCAATAATCTTCTTCACGCCCGGAACCAGCCATTTTTCTTCCTCAGGTTTCAGCGACGGGGCTGCCTTTTCACCGGTATGAATCACCGAAATTCTGCGCTCCCCGGCCAACGCTGACAACCGCTGCTTCAGCGCCTCGTCTTTATCGGAATTTTCATTGCCGTTCCGTAAAGTTACGATAATCCGTTTATCATTGACTTTAACGCTTTCAATATCTGCGGCATTGAAATATTCGCCGGCAATCCGGCTGATTTCACTTTCCATAATGCGCTCCTCTGCCTGTTGATAGTTTTATCATCAATTGTTTTTAGCTGATATTTATATTATATATGAGAACAAAGCAATTAATAAAATAGACAGAGGTGCAAAATATGGCAAAAAATCAAGGACCATGGGGAAACAATGACAATGCAAACCCCTGGGGCGACAATGAAGAAACCTTAAACAGTCCTAAAGTCGTCGATTTCAGCGTGCTGGAGCGCATAAAAAAAGACGACGGATTTGATTTCAAAATCCGCTGGGCGCTTCTTGCGCTGCTGGTTATTTGGCTGCTTTCAGGCTTTTATCAAATTCAGCCCAGCGAACAGGGCGTCGTTCTGCGTTTCGGCGCTTATGCCTACACGACCGATGCCGGCCTGCACTACCATCTGCCCTACCCGATTGAAAGCGTCGAAAAAGTCAGCATCACTCAGGAAAGAAGCATCACCATCGGCGAAGCCGCTTACAGCAGCGGCAGCAACTCTTTCACCGAAAGCCACATGCTGACCGGTGACGAAAACATCGTTGACATCAACCTGACTGTTGTCTGGCGCATTAAAAATGCCAAAGACTACCTCTTCAACATGCGCAGCCCGGACATCACCGTTCAGGTCGCCGCCCAGTCGGTTCTGCGCGAAATTGTCGGACAGTCGGAAATGCAGCCGATTATCACCGGTGACCGCGGCAAAGTTGAAGACGAAACCAAGGCCGAACTGCAGAAAGTGCTTGACGAATTCGGCTCCGGCATAGAAATCGTCCGTGTCAAACTGCAAAAGGCCGATCCGCCCAAACAGGTTGTCGATGCCTTCAACGAAGTTCAGCGCGCCAAAGCGGATATGGAACGTTTCAAAAACGAGGCTGAAGCCTATCGCAACGAAATTCTGCCCAAGGCTCGCGGCGAAGCCTCCCAGCGCCTGCAAAACGCTCAGGCTTACAAAGAAGCCGTGGTTAACAAAGCCAAAGGTGACGCCGAACGTTTTATCTCGGTCTATAACGCCTATAAACAGGGCAAAGAAGTTACCAGCAAACGCCTGTATCTCGAAACGATGGAAAACGTCCTGAACAAATCAAACAAGATTATTCTCGACCAGTCGGCCAAAGGCAACAATGTGCTGCCCCTGCTGCCGCTGAACACCAATACGTCAACCGTTGCAACCGAGAAATAGGAGAATGCCCATGTTTAATCGTTACAAATATTATCTTCTGGCGGTTCTGGCTGTCGTTTTGTTTGTCGGTGCCAATTCCGTTTATATCGTTGCCCAGCCGGAACAGGCGATTGTCCTCCAGTTCGGCGAACCGATGCGCCTGGTCAAGGAACCGGGACTGAAATTCAAAGTGCCGTTTATTCAAAACGTGGTCATTTACGACACACGTTTGTTAAACCTTGACCCGCCGGCACAGGAAATCGTCCTTAATGACAAAAAACGTCTCGACGTTGACAGTTTCACCCGCTATAAAATCGTTGATCCGCTGCGTTTTTACAAGACCGTCCGCACCGAAGAGCAGGCCCGCGGCAAACTGGCGGAAATCGTCAATTCTTCCGTCCGTAAAATTCTCGGCCGCATTACTCTGCCGGAACTGCTCTCCCAGAAACGGACCCAGATTATGAGCGACATCAGTTCGGCTGTCAAAAGCGATGCCGCCCAAATCGGCGTCAGCGTCGCTGACGTGCGTATCCGCCGGGCAGATTTGCCGCTTCAGGTTCTGCAGGCGATTAACGCCCGCATGAAAACCGAACGCGAACGCGATGCCAAAGAATTCCGCGCTCAGGGGCAGCAGCAGGCACAGCAGATTCGCGCCAAAGCCGAAAAAGAACGCACCATCATCATCGCCGAAGCTGAAAAACAGGCGCAGATTACCCGCGGTCAGGGTGACGAACAGGCCATTAAAATCTGGAATGACGCAGCCAACCTCGACCCGCAGTTTTACGCCTTCTACCGTTCGCTGGAAGCCTACAAAAACGCCTTGGCTGACGGCAGCGCTTCTTTGGTCTTGTCTCCGGACTCCGAATTTTTTGAATACTTCGGAAATTCCGCCCCGAAAAGGAAATAAGCCTGATGCGGATAAAACCGGTTCTGTTTGCTTTTTTCATTGCGTCCCTCGGCTTCAGCGGTGAAGCCGGGGCGCAGTTTCCCTCCTTTGCCGACCTGGCAGAAAAACTGACCCCGAGCGTGGTCAATATTTCCAGCTTCAGTCAAAGCGAAACGGAAAACGGCGAAGGGAACACGCCCTTGTCGGAATCTCTCGGTTCCGGTTTTATCATAGACGGAAACGGCTACATCATCACTAACAACCACGTGGTTGACAAAGCCGAAAGCATCAGCATCACCCTCTCGGACAACACCAAAACCGAAGCCAGAGTCATCGGCAAAGATCCCAAAACCGACCTGGCTCTGATTAAAATCGAAACGAAACGCCCCTTAAATGCGGTTAAATTCGGCGATTCGGACAAGATTCGCGTCGGCGACTGGGTTTTGGCCATCGGCAATCCTTTCGGCCTCGGCAGCAGTGTTACCGCCGGCATTGTTTCAGCCAAATCACGGGATATTGAATCCGGCCCATACGACAGTTTTATCCAAACCGATGCTTCTATTAACCAGGGCAACTCCGGCGGCCCGATGTTTAATCTGCAAGGTGAAGTCATCGGCATCAGCAGCGCCATTTTTTCGACCACCGGCGCAAGTCAGGGCGTCGGCTTTGCCATTCCCGCCAATTTGGCCGGATGGGTTATCAGTCAGCTGAAAGAACACGGCGAAGTCAAACGCGGCTGGATTGGCATTAAAATTCAGCCCAACACGCCGGAAATCGCCGACAGCCTGGGTATCAGCGCCAATCAGGGCGTGGTCGTCTCCGGGGTAACCGAACAGGGACCGGCACAAAAAGCAGGTCTTCAGGCCGGTGACATCGTCTTAAGTTTCAACCGTCAGCCGATTGACAACACCAAAAATCTTTCCCGCCTGATTGCCGAAACCAAAATCGGCACACCGGCCCCGATTGAGATATGGCGCAGCGGACAAAAACAAACCCTCACCGTTCCGATAGAACTGATGCCGGAAGAAACGCCGCTTTCCGCAGCCAAAGAAACAGCTTCAGACGCCGCAGAAACGCCGGATAACGGCGAAAGCCTGAATATCATCGGCTTTACCGTCAAGGAAATTTCTCCCGAACTGGCCGAACGTTACAAACTGGCCCCGTCAACATCGGGAGTGGTCGTCACTGATATTCTGCCCAATTCCGATGCATCATGCAAAGGCATCAAAATCGGTGATATTATCGTTAAAATCGATAAACGCAACATCATCGGCGAAAGCGCGTTTCATGAATATGTCAACGATGCCCGGCGCGAAAACAACCGTCCGGTCTTACTGGCCATTCAGGGACAGGAAGCCCTTCACTTTGTAGCCGTAAAGTTAATGAGCCATGACTAGAGTAGATTTTTACCACCTGCAAAAACAAACACTGGAACAGGTCTTGCCCAAATTGCTGGAAAAAGCCTATTCAACCGGAAAAAACATCAAAATCAAAGTCGGCAACGAAATGCGCGTCGAATTCATCAACTCGCACTTATGGACCTTTGACGACACCTCCTTCATTCCCCACGGAAGCAAAAAAGACGGCTTTGCCGAACTGCAGCCGATTTGGCTAAGCTCCGACAACGACAACCCCAACCACGCCGCCCTCCTTTTTTTGGTCGACGGAGCCGCCGTCAGCGCAGATGATGCCGGCGCTTATGAACGTATTTTCAATATTTTCGACGGTAATCTTGAAACTGCAGTTGAACAATCCCGCGGTCTGTGGAAAGAATTTAAAGCTGCCGGAATGGAAACTTATTACTGGCAGCAGGAAGAAAACGGAAGATGGATTCAAAAAGCCTAGAACAACAGCTTCAAGACGCCGGGTTGGTCGAAATAAAAGACCCGCATTTCATCATTGACCTGATGTACGCCCGCGCGAACAATATGTCCGGCTGTGCCGCCTACCGGGAAATCGGCCTGGGCAACCGGGCTTTCGTCCGTACCGCACTTTACGGCCGGCTGCTGAACCTGGTACCCGAACTGGAAGCCATGCGGCTGAAAATGAGAATTTGCGATGCCTATCGTCCGCCGCTGGCTCATACGATTATGCTGAAAAAAGTTGCCATTCCGGGCCTGTTTGCAGCCAATTATCAGCTTTCCAACCATTGCCACGGCACCGCGGTTGACGTCTGCCTGACCGATTTGGACGGCAAAAATCTTGAATACCCTACCGCCGTTGATGCCTACACGCCGGAAATTTTTCAGGCTTTGCAACAGGGCAATGAAGCCCCTTTCCGTGAAAATCTTACCCGAGCCCGTCACGATTATTTGCAGGCTTCTCCGGCCGCTTTGGCCAACCGCGCCCTGCTCAAAGATCTGATGTGCCGCCACGGGTTTGAACCGATTCCGCACGAATGGTGGCACTACAATTTGAACGGATTCGAACGCTATCCGGTAGTAGAACCGGCCTGTTTTAAGAATTACAGTCTCTAACTTCCGCTTTTGCTCTCCGATTGAAATTTAACTGTTTCGCTTCTTTAAACCATGCGGCAGAGGCGTGTTTTTTTTATGGAAAACGTCTTGACTTTTTTGCCTGAAAAAGGCACTATTTTGTCTAATAAATCATTATTATAAATTTCAAATAATTTTTAAGCCATGGAGTTATTATTTATCCTTGCCGCTGTTCTTCTCATCGAGATGACGGCCGAGCACGAACAGAAATTGCTGGATTACCGCAATTGTTACATTTATTCGCTGCCGCAGGAAGTTCGGTATCACTTTCCCGCTTCCCTATTCGGAACTGTCTGCAAACGCCTGTTTGACATCATCGTTTCACTGGCTGTCTTGTTGACTGTCTTCCCGCTCATTTTCCTGATTGCGGCACCGCTGATAAAACTGACGTCTTCCGGCCCGATATTCTTTACACAAAAAAGATTAGGGCTGTATGCCGAACTGTTTGACTGTTACAAGTTTCGCACCATGTACACAAATCCCGGAGCTGAACCTGTACGAAAAAATGACAGCAGAGTAACCCCGGTCGGCAGATTTCTGCGCAAAACACATCTTGATGAATTTCCGCAGTTCTTTAACGTGCTGATCGGCGATATGAGCATCGTCGGCCCCAGACCGTTTCCGGCAGAAGTCTATCGGGAATTTTCCTCTTACTACAAGGGTTTTCTGCGGCTGGTTGTCCGGCCCGGCATAACCGGACTCGCACAGCTTAACGTTCCCCGCAACACAAATCCCGGACAGGTCATCAAGAATGACCTCTATTACATCCGCAGGCTGTCCTTGTATCGGGACTTTAACATCATTTGCCGGACATTGCTGTTAAGAGACCATTCATTCTGAAACAATAAAAAGAGCTTCCTTTTCAGGAAGCTCTTTTTATCTCTCACGGGAATTTCCGTCATTGTCGTATTCCAGCAGGCGCGTAATATTCCGTTCCACCTGACGGTCTATCTGATTTGAAGGAACCTGCTTCGGAGCATACTTTCCGTTCGGCGCAAACAGCATATCTATCAGTTCCATCGGATTTCTTCCCTCCAGCATTTGCTGTTTGGTCATCTCCACCGCCACCTGCTGCACCATCGCATTGCGGAAAGCATCCTGTGCGGCCAGCCGGCTCTGCTCCTGCTGCCGATGCTCTTTTTCGGTATATTTGCGATGAAAACGGGCAAATTCATAAACGGGATCGCCTCCCCGGCTGAAATCGGGCAACCCGACTAAATTGGTCTTGGTGTCAATCAACGTCTTGATACCCATACCGTTCCTGTCCCGATAAATCATCCAGTCATTAATAATTTCCGGAAAAATTGCCTCTCGCACATTATCGGCTCCGGCCATGCCGAAATCAATCCGGTCCCAGTCTCTGTCAGCCGTTGCCACCTGAATATTATTCATAAAATACTCTTTATTCTCTGCCTGCCGCCGCGCCGGATTAGTCAAAGCCTGCGCCAGACAAATCGCCACCAGCGAATATTTGAGTTCCTGCGCCGTTTTATAACGCAGTTTGCGCGGATCACGCCGCACTTCCGCATCATCCAAAGCCTGATTCAAACAATGGTTGCGCAGCACCTGCAAGGCCTCAAGCTGCTCCTGCGCCAGCTCCACATTGGCAATAACCCGCACCGAAGCCACTTTGTTAACCAAGGCTTCCAATTTAAGCTGTAAACTCTGACCTGTCATTTTCTCTCCGCTGTCACAAAATCTGTCCTTAATATATCACAAAATCCCGCCGGCAACAAGTCCCTCGCTGCATGACGGGTTATAATTTTTAACAAAACTTTTACAATTTTGTCTATTGCGTCCTTTTGCAAAATGTGATATGTTTTATTTCAGACAAACCAATTAATTTATATAAATTATGAAAAATTTAGCTTTGCCGTCAGAATTGATGGCTTTTATCAATGAGAGTGGAAAATTCGTTTTCATCGACGATTTTTCCGGATGGGGTGAAGAAGCTCAGTTGAAAAACTTTCGTTTCGGTCCCGCCATGGAAGGCAATAAACTGATTGCCGACACCGGAGAAGAATTCGGTTTCCAATATGTATCCATGCGCAGGGGCAATCATCTCACCGTTCAGCTTCGCGACCACCGGGAAAAAAGCTGTCAGCAGCTCAAATTGGCCGACCTGCCGATTTTCCGAGAGTTCGACGTCGTTATCTGGACCAGCGGAGAGTCGCTTCAGGGTTTTGCTCCCGTCTGCGGAAACAAATTCGAACTGGCCGTTTTTCTGCAAAATCTGGAAGACTACGACGCTCCGGATGATTACCGCTGGTCAAGAACAAAAGCCGAAATGGCTTCTCTCGCCAAGTTCTTGTACAAGAACAACCCCAACAAAACCAAATCCATTCTGGACGATTTGGATTAAAAAAATTATTAACCGTTTTTCAACCCGGCCTCACCGCCGGGTTTTTTATTTTCAAATTCACCTTAACTGGCTGTCTTTGCTGCCGCGGCGGTTATACAGGCTGACAGCCCTATTTTGCTTGTCGGCTTCTTCCTGACAATCCACGCAGAGACGCACGCCGGGCATGGCTTTTCGCCGTGCCTCGGGAATTTCTTCGCCGCATTCCTCGCAATAAAGCAGGCTTTCCCCTTGCGGAACGTTTCGCCTTGCCCGATGAATTTCATCATTCACCGTATCCTGAATTTGATCCAGAACGGCATCGTCATCTGTCCATCCGACTGCCATATCTCCTCCTCTTTGCTTTATAATATAAATCAGCCGAAAACAAAAATAAACCCCGGATTTCTCCGGGGCCGTTATCTTCAATACACAAAAACTATTTTTCCCACTTGTCCAGATAAGTTTCGAACTCTTTCCGGTTATTGCGGAAGAACAAAGCCGTCAGCGCCCGGTTGCCAAGCTTTCCGATAGCGATTCTTTTCATCACTTCCTCATGGGAACCGTTTTTCATCAACTCAATATCCTCTTTCTTTTCATCAAAAGGACAGGATATTCTCAAGAAACAGGACGTCAGAGCCTCATAATCCAGCGGCCGTACTTTGAACATCGCCCACAAAAAGCCGTTTATGTCACAATACGGACAATCAAGATAAAACATTTTATCCTCATGCGTACCTTTCCGGGCCAAAACAGAAGCCCCGCCATAATCCAAATACGGATGCCGGGCCAGATAATAGCGGACTTCGGACATCAGACGATACTCTGCCAAATCAGCGTGCGTATCTTTCCACAATCCGTATTTGTCAACGTAAGCCTGAAACTCCGGTGTCAAAACCTCCCTCAGCATCCGATGCTGATATTTGACCGGAAGCTCCCGCAGAGAAATATAAGTATGATATTCCCGCAGACTTTCCTGATTTCCTTTTCCAAGGCCGTCAAACATTTCTTCCAGCAGTTCATCTGCCCAACCGTGCTTGCGAATATGCAGATTTATCTCTTCCGCATTGCCGCGTTTACGCAGCTGCCGCTGATGCAGGGCATCAAAACCGTGACGCTCCATATAGCGCATAAGCTCGCTATGGTCGCCGCGATCCAGAATAACGCCCTGGGCCAACTTGTCAAATCCCTGATAAGAACAATAAGCGTTCATTTCCTCGGGATTATTTCGCTGCGCAATGATAACCTGTACTTTCTCCGGCAAAATACAATTGCGAATCTCCCGCAGAAAGCTTCTTTTCTCCGGCGGACAGTTTGCCTTTCCGTACTGGTGAATCATAAACATGATTTCATCATGATTTCCTCTTTCGGCAATTTCGATTGCCCGGGTATGCGGCAATTCCTGAATTGCCCAGACATAAACATAACCGTTAATCTGAAAATACGAATCCACATATCCGTGAACGCTTTCCAAATCCCTCATAACCTGTTCGCGAGTCTCTTTTTCCTGCCAAGCCGCAGCTCCTTGAGCCACACACTTGTTGTCATTAATAACTTCCATAATCTCAAAAAAATAATTGGTTAATGGTTTTTTCTTATCACTTTTCAGCCAAAAATCAACTAAAAAGAAAAGCGGCTTAACCTGCCGCTTTTGAAACTAAATCCCCTCAATCTTGAGAATTTTCTGCAACGGATACCAAATTGTGGCAAACAGCAGCAGCGTAACCAGCATTGTCCAATAAATTCCCCAACCGTCCAACAGCGGTTTCATCAGCATAAGCATTCCGCCCTGTATCATTGTCGCATACATTGAACTGACGGAAATAACCGTGCCCCGCTCAGAAGAAGCGGTACGATGATGAATCAGCGAGCTGAAAACCAGCGCATACATTTTCTGCATGGCCGCCACCACGGCAATAACCGCACAGCATAAATAAACAAAAGCCATATTTTTAACCAGCAAAGCCCCATACACGGCTGCAACAGCCGTGACCACCGCCGCCACGGACAAAAAGAGTATTTTTCGGATTCCCAACCGCTCATAAGCCGAATGGGCAAACTTTGAGAAAAGAATTCGCGAAAACTGATTAAGCCCCACAAAAAAACCAAACAAAGCAACCGCCACACCGGCATCCTCCATCGTCGGCTGCAGAATCCACAGCAAAACAATGGTAAAAGCCCCGAACAATGCCGGAAACAACATAAACAGATTTATTTCCGGATGCTTAACCGACATTTTGACTATTTTTGCCACATCCTGCATCGGGCTGCTTTCCGGTGCAATTTTCCGCCGCACTTCTTTCAGCTCCGGCAACAAAAAGGTACAAATCACGGCCAGCAGAGCGGCAACCGTTTCAACCGCAATAATACCGTTGCCCAAAACAGGATAAAGAATACCGCCGGCTATCGTCGCGGTAAAACTTGCCGTCGAAGCATAAGTCGCAATACTGCCGTTTTCTTGCAAAAACTGCTTTTCCCGTTTCATCCTCTTCAACAAATCATAAGCATAAGCCTCTTTGGTTCCGGAAAATAAGGCCGCGGCAAAGCCAAAAGACATTTCGCACAAGGCAATCTGCCAAAAGCCATAGGCAAAATACAACCCGACATTTCCGGCCAGCCAAATAAGCGCTCCGATGAACAAAACCTTTCTCCGGCTGAAAACGTCGGAAACATACCCGCTGGGAATTTCCAATGCAAACGCCGCAATTCTGAACAACCCCTGAATCAAAAAGAAATCGCCCAGCGTTATTCCTTTATCCTGATACAGCAAAACCGCCACCGGAATAATCAGCATAAACATCAGAAAAAATTCGCTCCACTTCAAAAGCCGAAGCGCCGTCTCATCCGATACTCCGCAAACAAACCGCAATTTTTTCTCCCGGGCAAGTCATGACAAACAGGTTATTCTAGACATATTAACCGCTAAAAGTAAACCGTTAAATAGAACTCAGCTTTGAAAAATGTCCATTCCCAGTCGCGTTCCCCAGACCAGCAGAGCATAACGGGCCAGTTTTCCGGCAAACATTGCCGCCGCCGTCACACTGCCGCTTGCCCGCATATAGCCGAGCACAAAGGGAATAACGTCCCCGACTGCCGGCAAAAAACTGAAAAAAGCGCTTAACGCCCCTTTATAGCGCAGCTGCTCCTGCACCCCCGCCATTTTTGCCGCACTGAACTTTAAATGCTTCTCCAGCCACTCGGTTTTGCCCAAACGCCCGAGATAATAATTAGTCATTCCGCCCAGCGTATTGCCCAGCGAAGCCCACCATAAACACCAACCGGCAGGGTATCCTGCCGCAATCATCGCCATAAAAAACACCTCCGAGCCGACCGGAAGAATTGTCGCCGCCAGAAAAGAAATAACCGCCAGCCCGACATAACCGTATTCAATATAATTTTCCATTTCTGTCTTTCCGTCTCCCTGCCCGCAAACACACTTCACTCGGCCTGCCGGAGACAAGCCCGAATAATTTAGACAAAATTATCAATATTTTATTGAAAAACGTAAAAAAATATGATATGCTGTTTGCATTGCAATAAGAATATGTTTTATTATTTTGGAAGGTTTTCATGGTTATGATTTGAAGTTTGTTTCAGATTATAGTTATGTTCTGCCGGAATAATAAAATATAATTTTATTCTAAAGAAATTAACTAATAATAACAATCAAAAACAAAAAAAATCATGAAAAGTTTTATCTTCAACCCAAGCGAAAAATGGTTCAAAGGCGAAATTATCCTTCGCTACAACCTCAAAACCCTGCTGAAACTAATCCTGTTCATCATCATTCTGCCGTTTGCCGTTCTCTACTACCTCGGCAAAGCATTGTGGCAAAGTGCATGTTGGCTGGGAAAAAATCTCTGGCAGGGCATTTGCTGGCTGGGACGCAAACTCTGGCCGGTCATCTGCGGACTGGGCCTCCTGCTGCTGGCTTTCTGGATTTGGCTCAAAGGCCTGTTCCGCAAAAAAGCCAAACCGGCAGAAGATCCGCAAACCGCGACATCTGACCGCAGACGAAACTGGATGTGGCTGCTTATCCTGTTGTTATTGCTGCTTGGCGGCATTCTGACTTGGAGAAGCTGCACTTCAAAAAACAATGCGGACGGACCGTCTGCTGCTCCCGCTCAGGTTTATGACAACTCCTTTGACCGGGTGATTGTCGCCAGAGCTTATTTGGACGGCGTTCAAACCACGGTCTCAAAGGACTGCCCGCGGGCACTGGTAGGTTTCAAATTCATCAATAACCAACCGGTTAAAGACTTCAACTTCACGGGAATGACTTATGAACAGGCCATTCAAGTTGTTGCCGAAGACTGGAAACCCTTGGTTGTTGATAACCTGTCGGCGGACGTAAAACTTTCCGAGCAGCAAATGGCCGTAGTAACTTTGGTTGCCATGCGCATGGGCAAAAACGGATTTCCGCGTTCAACCTTCCTCCAAAAGGTAAACGAAGGAGATTTCGATGCTGCGGGAAAATGGCTGCTGCTTCAGAAGAAAAACGGCGAAATACGCAAAGTCGGCGAAGAACCGACCCAGTATTTCTACATGCTGAAACTGCTCTGGAACAATCAGCTGCAAATTGACGACCTGCTGGATTTGCCGATGTTCTCTTATCGTGCCCTGCCGCTCGACAGCCTCTACCACGCTGACGGCAGCTGCAACTTTAACGAACACATTCAACAAATGTTAAAGAAAGGCAATTTCACCACACCGCGCACCGCTTTGGAGCTCTAAAAACCCGGAAAACCTGAAAAAAATTCCTCCCTGCCGCAAGGCTCGGAGGAATTTTTTTGTACTTATCTTCCGCTTGTCTTTTTAAGGTTGCTTTTTATTCTCTCTGCTTGTAGCATGGTTCCACATTATGGCTGACATAATGTAAGACTAACTATCGAAAGGACTGTAAAATGAAAAAATTAGCTATTCTTGCTGTATTGTTCGCTTTGTCTGCCTGCACCGGCACCCGCGGCACCATCGGCGGACAAAAAGTCTGCACCAATGACTATCTGTTGGGTGTTCTCTCTCTGTCCGAGATTGTTTCTCCTTGCAGCAAATAAAACGGTTGATTTAGAAGTTTTAAGTCCTTCTCCGAACGGAAGGACTTTTTTTATGCCCTTCGGCGGTCACACATGCCGCAGTCGGAACAGCCGTTGCAAATCAGCCGGCTGCCGCAGCTGCTGCATCTTTCGCGAAATTTTTTATGATAAACAATCGGCTCGTCAAACAAACTTTTCCCTTCCGGGCGCTGCAACTTGAATTTTATTTCCTTTCCCGGATGCTGCAGCCCTGATTTATAGGCCATCCGACTCTGCAAAGATTTGTCCGGCAGATGATAAACCTTGCCGTCCTTCTCAAAATTGGTTCCGGTTTCGATAAAGCAGAAACGGACATCGGCCGCAGCACATTCCTGATATAACTGCCGCACCCACTCATATTTCAACGGCCGCGAACCGTCATAATTCTCCCCGCCGGCAATAACCTGCTCAATCTGCCCCGAAGACAGATAATCTTTAAGGCTCACGGCTCCGATAAACGGAGCTGCCATAATTCCTTTATGCTTAAACGGCAAACGCAGCAGCAACGGCACCCGTTCGTCAGCCCGCCGTTGATTTTCACAGGTCACATTGAAAAAAATATTCTCCCAGCCTTCGCCCCAATCCGGCGGCAGACAGGCGCTCACCCGTTCCGGCCGCTTGGTCAGCAAAAAGAAAACCACGTCAGGACGCTGTTTCATCATTGCCCAGGCCTCAGAGCGCCAGGCATCTGCCTCCTCCACAAAAAAATCAGACGTCATACAGACACGGATATGTTCGCCGCTCTGAATTTTATAATTGCCGTTTTTGTCCTTCTGCAAAGGATAGTTAAAATTATTCTTAACCTTGTAAACCCAGCTGCCGTCCTGCCCGCGCTGCTTGTCGAGAAAATACATATAACAGTTTGCGCAGCCTTCGCTTTTTTTCACACAGCCATGCCAGGGATTCCAAATATCATGCATTACCCTTCCCCCGCCGATTAAACCGCTTTTCCCTCAATATACGGCAAAGACAAGCCGAAATGCAAAAAGTTTTTGCCTTCGGCTGCAAAATTATATCTTGACCATCACATGATGAATAAAATCCAGCATTTTCTTAATCTTTTCGGTATTTCTGTCATCATAATGGGAAACGACCCAGCAGGAATGATGCAGCCGGAGTCCCAAGTCCAGATAGACCCAGTTCTCCCGCTGCAGGCCATATTGCAGCGGCTGCAAAGAAGCGGCCAACCCAAAATCCGTCGCCTGAATCAGCAAATTGGACGAATCGAAATGGGCGACCGGTTTCTTTGCCTCTGCCATCATTTGCCGCCATTCCTCCCAATTTTCATTATATTCACGTCGGTTGCACAGGTCATAATTAGCCAGCAGATCGTCAATATTCTTCGGCATCCCGTACTTTTTGATATAGGGAATGGAAGCAAACAGCCCGAATTCCCGCTTATATTCCTTAACCACCAGCGAATTGTCTTTCTGCGGATACTGATAAACGATTGCAATGTCCGCTTTTCTGGCTTTCAGATTAACCTCGTTGTGATTCGAGATCACATCGACACAAACTTTCGGATAGAGTTCATGGAATTCCACCAAATGCGGCATTATATAAATTCCGATTCCGTCTGTCATGGATATTTTCAAATGGCCGGAAATGCTGTGCTCTGCCAGAGAATAATTTTCCAACTCATAAAACAGGGTATCCAGACGTTCCGCCTGTTTGTAAATTTCCATCCCTTCGTGCGTGGGCGTCATGCCGCGGGAACAACGAGACAGCAGTTTTGTCTTCATGGTTTTCTCAAAAGCCTTGATTTCTTTAGAAAGGCGAGATTCCGTCGTTCCCAAGTATTCTGCGGCTTTTGTATAGCTTCCGAGATCTATCGTCGCCTTCAGATAAGTAAGCGGAGCGATGAGCGATTTCTTGCGGGTTATATCCATAGGGGCATACCTGTTATGTTAATTAAGCTTCTTCTAAATTAGAAATTTTTGTAAATACTATAGCCCATAGCCGGTTTATTGCAACAAAAAACAAAATGGAGAAGAAATGAAAGTTACAGTTGCCAGAACATTAGATGATTTTATGAAAGTTATGGTCATCAGGGGCATTATATTTATCGGTGAGCACGGCCACCGTTACAATATGGAATTCGACGAACATGAATTAAGCAACCGCACTCACATGCTGGCGCTTGACGACACCAACGAACCCATCGGCATCATGCGGGTACTCAAGGACGGCAAAGATGCCAAATTTGAACGTTTGGCCGTTATGCCCGAATATCGCAAAAAAGGCGTTGCCGTAAACATCGTCAAAGCAGGCATTGAATACTGCAAAACTCAGGGAATTGAAAACATTTACCTGTTCTGCGAACCTCAGCTCGAAAAATATTGGAGCAAGCAGAACTTCACCCGCATCTGCGGCGGAAAGATTTTAAAATATCGCGGACTTGATCTGGTTCCGGTCATGAAAAAAGTAAATGAAAGCACTCCGATTACCGCAGCCGAAAGAAACAAAATTCCGCCTATTTTGCTTCAGCAGAAAGGAGAATGGGTCCTTCCTCCGGAAGAAAAAATGAAACTGCTGATTATCAAAAAACAAAGGAAACAACATCTCTGACTAAGGACTGACTATGATTAAAAACAACCTCTCCCAGCGGCATTTTCTGGAACAAAACAACAAGGTCAACAATCTTTTCGAACATCTTCTGCAACAGATGCGGACGCTGGGCTATCCTGAAACCCGCCTCTGGATAAACGTTGCCAGGCAGTCCTTTGAACACGAGCTTTTCAAACAAATAAAGAAAAACTGACCGACACCAGAAACCGGCCTCAAACTCAGCTTCCGCAAAATTTATGCAAAAAAAAGCACCCTGACGGGTGCTTTTTTTTGATAAATTCAGACGATTTTCAAATCTTTCGCCATATAGAGGGCAAAAGCCCTGTCTTCTGCCGTAAGTTTGCAGGTCAGTGTTTTCTTCACCTTTCGTGTTGACACCTGAAAGCCAAGTAGCTCTTTCCTTTCATCCTGATAAAGAATCAAGAGGGAATTATCTATTTGCTTTCTTTTCATCTCAGCCAATCTGATATTCAGTTTCTCTCTGTATTTAACAAGCTTTATACATTCTTGAAACGTAAGAAAGCGCCACCCGTCCTTAATCTTGGCACACGATTCGAATGACGTAAAATCTGCACCGACATACTTCAGAAGCGTAATTCTATCCTCGGAATGGGACAGAATAATTCCCCGAATGTTCACACCCGGCAAAGCCCTGTGAAGCGGAAGAATATCCCCCGTGGTATAAACATACGCTCCAACAGTCACATTCTTAACCTGAGAGGGCTTAATCAAAATCGTACCCCGGGTAAACGACGTTTCCCGCGGACAGGAACATACACCTTCGGAAACGGTTTCCGGCTTTCTCTCCTCCTCGTCATCTTTCCCGGTAGAAGGCGGCAAACTGTCAGTTTCCATTTCGGGAACTTTTTCTTCCGATTCCGAAAGCTCCGGCACATGCCGCTTTTCTTCCGGCTGCGAAACAGACTGCATTAAATCAGCCTTTACCACATCACCGTTTTTATAGGCAATGCTGACGGTTATATTTTTTATTTCCCCGGTCGTTATCCAGTTCATAAAAATATCTAAAGGAGATATCCCAAGCTTTTGCACCATGTCATTTATGAGCACGGCGTCGGATAAATTTCTCTGCTCCATATCTTTTTTTTGATTTTAATTGATATTAAGTACCCTCACGCAATATGAACCCGACACGGCAGATTTTGCCGGCAGCTTTTCCGTCGTTCCCTGTTTCAGGTTGAAAATACAGGCTGTCGTTTTCGGACAATCCTGTGCCTCATAGAAAAACTTTTCCATGCCTCTGAAATTGATATGCTGTTTTCTGAACGCCTCATGCAGAAGCTCCTGATAAACAAACATCTTTTCACAGTCTTCATGACACGGGAAACGACAGCCGGACGGCAGCTTTTTCAAAGCTCTTCCGTATCCGCTGCGCGGTTCGCAAACCCTTAAGGCCAGCAGCTTGTCTTCCTGCCGGTCAAAAAGCACTCCCGCAGGAACAAGATTTTGTCCCCGCAGTTGTTTTTGAGACAAGGGGTTGGGGCTGATAATAACTTTCGCCCCCTGCACATAGGCAAACATACCGCATCTGACCGAAAAGACTGTCTCGGCATTGAGCTCAAACTCTCTGCCCGACTCGCCCCAGTCTCCGTCATAGAAAACATTTTTTCCGGAAGGATCATCGGCCGAAAGCTTTTGTTCCGCCTCTTTGTTCTGAGAACCGAAAATCTGCGGCACCTGTACCTCTGCGGAACTTGAAGCAACCTCTTCCTCCCGCGGTAACGAAACAGCATGTCCGGCAGCCGCAGGAAGCAGCTCCAAAGAAACAAAAGTTCCGACTAAACGCTGTTCCGGCTCGTCTTGATGCGAACTTCGGGCCAAACAGGCAAAAGACAGCACTTGCTCTTGCAGCCAGTTCATCGTCAGAGCACTCGGACTGACATCTAACCGCTTCATCATTGAGGCGATTAAATCAAATTTAGATAAATTTGTGTTCATCTGAATAAGTGTTAATTAGACAAATAAATAATACTTTCACTCATGATAATAATTGTTTATCACTTGTATATTCGAATTTTCAGCAACAGTCAATCTTTTAATTTTTGTCAATAAAAGCCTGTAAGATATTCGCGGCCCAATACCCGCAGCCTATAGGGCGGTCCCCTTTTGTGGGCGAAACAGGCCGGACATATCAACGCCTTCGAGCTCCAACAATTTGATTTTGGTTTCCAAACCGCCGGCATATCCCGTTAAACTGCCGTTGCTGCCTACTACCCGGTGACAGGGAATGATAATTGAAATCGGATTATGCCCGACGGCACCGCCGACAGCCTGCGCCGACATTGTTTTCTTTCCCGTTCTTGCAGCAATTATCGCGGCTATCCCGCCGTAGGTCCACACCTGTCCCGAAGGAATTTCACAAAGAATCTTCCAAACCATCTGCCTGAACTCCCCGCCCTTCGGAGCCAGCGGCAGTTCGGAAATTTCCGGTTTTTCGCCGCGAAAATACCTGTCCAGCCAGTTCTTCGCCTTCTGAAACACCGGTAAATAATCATTTTGAAACATTTTTTCCTTGACCGTATCGGCAAAATATTTTTGCCCTTTTATCCATAACCCCACAATATGTTCTCCGTCGGCTCCCAAAGTGATATTGCCGACCGGCGAATTATAATCTGTTTTATAAAACATGTTATTCTCCTCCCGTCAAAATCAGCAAACTAACGGTCTCGTCCGTTTTCTCCCTTTCCGAACATCATAAACAATTACGATTTACAGTAAAGAATATTTTCACCGGCTCAAAAATCATCAAAATTATAACCGTATAATCCAAACAACCGCCACATCACCATTACCCTTGATAAAAAAACAAATATATTCTATAAATAACACCGATAATAAAGTATTATGTCTAACCTTTAAAAAATATCATTATGGAACAACAAGCGATTAATCAGGCAATTGACCTGTTTCAAATTCGATTTGGCATACCCCCGCAGGAAAGCCGCTATCCGATAATTGACATTTACGAAAAGCAACATGCTTATTTGTATGCAGAAACCGAAGAAGCAATAGCCGCTTACAAAACACATCAAAACATCATTCGATGGATAATGTGCTTTTATTTATGGCCGCTGGCTGCCAACACAATACTCCTTTTCTATGCGGCCGCCAAATTTCAAAAACTTGAACATCCTCTGGTCATCGGCGGCATTGTTTTTTATGCCTGCTGGAGCATTCTGTTGCTTTTCCTTTCCTATAAGGTATTCAAAGCAAATAAGAAACAAAAAAACAAGATAATCTGGCTGAACTATTAATTCAGATGAATTTATCATTTTTAAACGGCACCTTTAACAAGGTGCCGTTCCGATATTCCGACAAACCGTTTTGTTCAGTCTGCCTCAAAATTTACAAATAGTATTTATTTTTCAAATGCCTCTTTTACTCTTGCCAACATTCTGTCTTTAAAAGTTAAAACGCTCCCTTTTGAAGTGTCTTTCGTCATATCATACGAAGCATTTCCGTCTTTGTCTTCTTCTCGGCCATATTTTTTTGCCACAATATCCTTTAAACGTTTTATCTTCTCCAATCTGTGCAAATAGTCTTCCGTGTTGTCCCTGCCTTCTTTTGTCAGATGCCGATATGAGGTTATTTCGTCTGTTTCGTCTTTAACTATCACATGTTCTTTGCAATGACTGTCACCATAGTAAAAATATTCTTTTGCTCCCAAAGAGTCTTTTTCCTTAATAAGACGCCCCAATGAATCATAGATATATTCACCGCCATAGGGAATAAACTCCCGTCTTAACGTTCCTTCCTCGTCATATTCCTGTATCGTACCGGTAACATTCGTAACACTTTTTGTCTTGCCGTCTTCATAATATTCATAATGATAACCGTATGCGTTTTTCTCTTTAACTTGCCCGTTAGAATAAGTTGCCAGAACTTTTTCCGGCTCAGATGCCTTTTTCAACGCACTTTCTTTTATTCGGTTATATTCAGCCGTTTCCTGCTCTATCCTGGCACGCTCTTTCGCTTCTCTACGAGCACGTTCCTCCGCCGCTCTTCTCTGTTGAAGCATCATATTTACAACTGCTATAAAAGCAAAATTAGCTGCTGACATATTATACCGCCTTTCAAAAGCATTTTACTGCTTTACATTATAATATATAATGTATATACTTTCAATATAATTTTTTCTAAAAGAAAATAATCTTTTTTATTATTAATCTGCTTTTTACAAACATTCATATAGAATGATTCAGAATAAAATTCACACAAAGGATCGCCCGATGAAGGTACACGGCCAAAATAATGAAATCACCTTTCTTGATGAAAACGGTAAAAAAATAAAAAAGATTAAAGGACTTGAGTTGACCATAATCGGCAATTGCAACAAAGTCATCATCAATACCCCGACGGATTTCACCGACTTTAGCGTCTGGATTGAAGGAAACTGCGGAACTTTCATTTTTGAAGGCTCCAAAAATTATATCAAAAACTCCATGGTAAAAATACTGGACGGAGGTTACGTCAAAATCGGACAGGATACTTCCATGATAAACAAAGCTTTCCTCTGTTCAAAAGGCGGCAAAATAATCCTCGGCAAAGATTGCATGCTGGCTTCCGACGTTACAATCCGTGACAACGATGCGCATGACATCATAAACAAATCCGGAGAAATTACCAACCATCCTCAACAAGTAATAATCGGAGACCACGTCTGGATCGGAATGCGCGCAATAATTCTTAAAAACTCTGAAATCGGCTCTGACTGTATAATCGGCGCCGGAAGTGTCGTCGTCAAAAAATTTCCGGAAAATAACCTGATGATCGCGGGAAACCCAGCCAAAGTCGTAAAAAAAGACATCAACTGGATAAGATAAACATCAATAAAAAAATCCTCTGTTTTACAGAGGATTTTTTTATTGATGAAACCGGATATACAAATTACCGCTTTCTGACCTTACATATCCCAAAAGCCAACAGTTGAACCGATGAAACACTCTGAAGGAACCGGATGTTTTGTATTAAAATAGTCATCATCTTCCATAAACTTCTGAACACAAATTTTAATCATTGCAGCATAGGCTAACAGCATTTCCGAAGTTTCAATTACTTTCACGATAGTTTCCAATGACGCCCAGCTAAAATCCAAATCAGCCTCGTCCCATTTAAACTTTGCCCCATAAATACAAGGGTTGGAACAATTATAACCACCTAACTTCACAGGATGCGGTTCACATAAAAAAGATAACTCTGTTCTGCGAAAGTTTCTCAAAGCTTCTTTATACTTCCAGTCATTAAATATCTGAAAAAGATTATCCTGACTATTAGCGACATAACTTGAAGAACAAATTTTAAACAAGAACCAAACATTCTCTTGTTTTCTTCCAAATGCACCTTTAAACCATCCAGACGTGTGCTTCTTTTTTTCCCATAAGGTATAAAAAAACAACAATTCTTCACAAATATAGCGCTTGACCACATTTCCCGCCTCCACTTTTGCAAGGCATCTATCAATCATATTTGTTTCCATAATAAAAATTTAAAATTGTTAAACATAATCATATAATTTTGCCACGATTATAAATACCCCAAAACAAATGTAAAGCTTTTTATATAAACGAGTTCGGAAACTTCTCCCCAAACACGTTTTTTAATCGAACTCAGTTAAGCAACTGATTTATAAAAGAAAAACGGCAGTTTCAATACCTGCCGTTTGCATTGGTGATGCTTAACTCACAATTCACGAGCCATTTAAATTAAAAATCACAAAGAGAAATTCAATCTAACTCTTTCAAGGCCTCATCTAAAACGATAAAACCCTTGTCTATAAACTTATTAGTGGGTTCAATATGTTTCCAAAATAACAATTTTCCTTTTAAACTTGGAATAAATAGCGGATTTAATTGTTTAGTATTTTCCATATGCTTCAACAAGCCAAATTTTTGTATCATATTAATTTCTTGCCGCCAAGCTCGCTTTGTTTGCCTTGGTAACATAGGGCTTCCTGAAGAAATAGATATACCAGTGATAATTTTTTTACTTTTAGGCCCATAAAAATGTGTTTTCTTATAATTTAACTCCATATTATGCTCAGCCAAAAGCCTTGCTATTTCTTTTTCTAAATTTTTATCAATTTGTTTCGTTGAGGAAATTGTAATATCATCTGCATATCGTGTATAAACTAACTCTTTTTCTTTGCATAAGTTCATAATTTTTTCATCAATTTTATGTAAAATCATATTGCTTATCATTGGGCTTGTTGGCGCTCCTTGAGGAAGGCAATAATTTTTACAACACAATTTAGCTAATATCCTACTAACCTCACACGAATATCCTAATTCAAGGAAAAGTTGTTGCACCTTCTTTAAACTTATTGAAGGAAAGAAATCCTTTATATCGGTCTTAAAAATGAAATCTCTTTTTAGATGTGGACGTACATTATCTAAGATACTTTTATCAGAAACGAACCCAACACAACAATCCAAAGGAGCGAAGTTTGGTTTTAAGATATAATTTAAAATAGAGCGCTGAATTGCCATAAGCCTTAAAGATGGAGCAGATAATTTCCTATACCCCCCACTTCTTTTTGGTATTTTGTATGTACAATAAAATATATCTGGATTTTTGGTTAATAAATAAAAATCACTAACTTTCATTCCAAATAATTCTGCAATTGACCTAAAGCTATCACTATTAAACATCACGCAAACATTTAGGTGATAACAACTACATAATACTTGATTTTCTTGTAACCTATAAGATTACTTTTTTTCATTTAAATAAAAGCGTTAGATTTTATTTAAATGTGGAAGCGTCAGCTGGAACATGCATTGATATAAAGAATTTATATCAATGCGTGAACCTTTAACATCAGCTTAAACTATCGAAGCGAAACCACTTCATTTCTAGCCATTATCACCTAAAACCTTTCAATTCTTTTTCTAGAGTATTCGTTATATTTTTATAATAATCAATTTTATTTTTCCAGTTTTCCTCAATTCCACAAAAAAAATCTCTATATTTTTTCAAAATTGTAATCTTCTTAGCTTCTTCAATATATACTTTTTGCCCATCTTGTGCAACCAATCCCAAAGATGATAAATATTTTACTGCTTTATAAATTTGGGCAACTGATAATCCTTTATATTGGTGAAACCAAAACAACTCTATACCATTTTTTTGAGAAAATAACTCTTTTAATATAACTCTTTCTTCACTATCTATCATTTTCTTCTCCGAAAAAACTTTTCAAAATTATTATCATTCTCCCCCCAAAATATAGGAAATACATTATTAGGAATATTACGATTTTTATATGAAAATAAAGCTTCAGCTTCACCGACTCCAAGATAATGTATTCTTTTTTTCAGTCTATAACTATTTGTTAAATCTTGCAGTGTTCCTTTTCGATCGTCTGCATCGCTATAATAATCAGAAACAGCTTTTTCCAAACGTTTGGAAACGAAGAAACCAATATCCGGAAAATTGTCCTCTAGGTATCTTATACCAGCATTCATACCTACAGGGCAAACGCAATATATTTTTTTACATACAGAATGTTCTTTTGCATATTTTAATTTTCTTGAAAGTTTATGTCCTGAACCAATAAAATCATCAACAATTATTAGATATTTATCTTCTCCGCATAAACTGGTGTCATTACAATACATTAAATGATTCAAAAGTTTTTTAGACGAAATAACATCAGGTAAATTCTGCTTTAATGAATCTAAAATCCACAAAGAACCATCCAATTCTTCCTTATATGCAATTGGAAGAAACACTATATTTTCAGGTGGTAATTGCCATACATTCAAAATTTGATTAAAAATATCCCTCTCTAATGGCCGCCTAGTATCTTCAGTAATCAATTGAAACCGTTTCAAAAGATCTATAATTAGAATTTTTTTCTTATCATCATCGCATATTGACCATAAATCTTCTAATGCTTTTTGTTTCTCTAATATCCATGGATGTTCGCTTAAAAGATTATACAGATGATAAAAATATTTCTTAGATAATGCTTGTTTCCATTTTTGCATCTATTATCCCATTATATTAAGTTAAACCTGACCACTATGATAAATACACTAAAATTAAAAACAAAACATTTATATATTTATTAAACTACTTTTTACCTTCACACACTCACTCAATCTTATACATCTGCACTTTCTCAGCCATGGTTTCATATTCCTCGATGTCTGATTTATAAAAATCAAACCAGGTACTGGCATTTTTGAGGTTAATCAGTTTGTCAAAAGGTTTTCTCAACTTATAAATTAACCTTTGACCGTCAAGATAACATTGATTTAACAGTTTATTTTGCTGAATAGGATCTGCTTTTTTCATAATATCAGAAACATTTGCCGCAATATCTAAAATCTCATTAACCGTTGCTTGAATATCTTTGCTTATATCGGCGTATTTTTCAGCTGTTCTTTGTAATTCTTCCCGTTTAGCGACAATATTGGCTTTTTCTTCCTGCCATTCCTCACGGGTAATATCGCAGTCGCCCCCATACTTTCCTTAGGTAATAATGCGTACCAAATCTTCCAGAGTTCGAAAGTAGAAACAAAAAGAGAGATTTTACACATCTTACTTTCGAACTTGAAATTGCAAGACCGCAAAATCTCTTATACGCTTAGAAAACCTTACGATTACATCAGGTCTTTAAACAAAAAAATACCCTCAAAAACTGAGGGTATCGCGATTGGTGATGCTTAACTCACGATTTCCGAGCCGGTTTTTATAATATTTAACAATATATTTCTTGAAAAGCATTTTTATTAAAATATGATATATGTAATACTTTAACATATAGAAAGAAGTAATATAAATTATGTTAATAGCTGAAGTTGATGGTAAACGTTGTAAAGCAACAAAAAATGCGAAAGGAATATGTCCTTATTGTAAATCTGAAGTTATAGCTAAATGTGGAGAACAAAAAATTGCACATTGGGCACATAAATCATGTAAAATGTGTGATAGTTGGCATGATAAAGAAACAGAATGGCATTTGATGTGGAAAAATTATTTTCCGGAATCTTGGCAAGAGATTATAAAATATGATGCAACAACAGGAGAAAAACATATTGCCGACGTCTGTACAGAAAAGGGATTTGTATTAGAATTTCAACATTCCGCCATAAACCAAGAAGAACGCCAATCCAGAGAAAATTTCTATAAGAATATGAATTGGGTTGTTGATGGTACAAGGCTAAAAAATGATTTCAAAAGGTTTGTAAAGATTATTGATAACATCAGTATGGCCAGAGTTATATTTCCAATAACAATACCTAATCAAAATAATAGACAGGTCGGGAATATTATTGAAGTTAATTATCCAGAGGAGATTTTCCCAAAAAATTGGCTTAACAGTGCAGTTTCTGTTGTTTTTGATTTCAAAGGATTAGCCTCAATAGATGTCCCCTCAGATATAAGGCACTATATTTTTTGTTTGTTACCTATAAAAAATGCTTATAAAAGGTATGTAATACAAGTATCAAGGTTAGATTTTATCGAAAATGCTAAGACCGGTTCTTGGGAATTTTTTATAAATCGCGAAATGGGTACTTTAGAAAAAATCATAAGAAGATGAATGATTATCTAAATAGTAATTCTTTGCCATGTTTCCCTCTCGACCTTATACATCTGCACTTTCTCGGCCATTGTTTCATATTCCTTTATGTCGGATTTATCAAAATCAAACCAAGTGTTGGCATTTTTGAGGTTAACCAGCTTGTCAAAAGGCTTTTGCAATTTATAAATCAGCTTCTGTCCGTCAAGATAACATTCCGAAAGCATAAGAGTTAACAATTTATTTTGCTGAGTAGGGTCAGCTTTTTTCATAATATCGGAAACAGTTGCTGCAATATCTAAAATTTCATTAACAGTTACTTGAATGTCTTTGCTAATATCGGCATATTTTTCCGCTGTTCTTTGTAATTCTTCTCTCTTGGCAGCAATAATGGCTTTTTCTTCCTGCCATTCATCTCTGGTTATATCTCCCTCAAAAAATGAATCCTTAACCCGTCTTTCTTTGGCTTCAAGATTGTTTAATTCCATAGTAATCTTGCGTTTCATAACCATATTGGCATCAGATTCTTCAATCAATTTTTTCTGTACACATTTTTTCAAAGGTTCCAAGATATTACAGCTAAGTCTAATTTTACTAAAAACTTCATCATCCAACTGTTGCAACAAAAGGTTTTCGCTGACTAACCCCTGATGACAACAACCGTTTGAGTGTGTACAACGCAAATAAGTATATTTTCTGCCACTTTTCTTAAAATGCTGTTCTGATGAGATGGTGCCGTCACATTCTGCACATTTTACCAATCCGCGAAACACAAAAGGAATTCCGGCATATTCTCGTATTTTTGTATGTATTTTACCGCCAGAACGTACTTCTTGAACTTTATCATATAATGATTTTGAAATAAGAGGTTCGCTAGCGTGTGGCATTTTTTCACCCCGAATAACCATTTCACCATAATAAAACGGATTTTTTAACATTGCATATATGGTTTCACGTCCTAATGGTTTATTTGTCTTAGAGTGAGAAGAGCATAAATTCATTTCTTCTGCAAAATTTTGTAAGCTTTTGATAGAGTACAATCCGGTAGCATACATCTCAAACATCTTTTTAACAAATGGTGCCCGTTCCGGATCCACAATAATATCTTTGTTAATATTCAAATATCCAACCGGAGCCTTTGTCTGATATTTTCCAATCGACCAGTTATAATTCATACCTCTGTTAACATTATCACGCAGATTTGCCACATACATTTTGCCGGATAAAATGCCCATATCCCAACGCATAATATCAGAAGACGGACTGTTTTTAGTGAGAATTAACCCTTCTTTGCAAAAATGCAGATCGGTTTTATCATCCAACAAAATCTCTTCAACTTCCACACATTCATTAAAACGTCTTTGAAAACGGTCAATACAATGAACAACAATCGCGGTTTTCTTCTTCTGTTTCCTGACATAGTCTAACATTTCATTGAATTTTGTGCGGTTGCCGTTAGTAGAGCTTTCAATTGCTCTGTATTTCTGAACAATAGGAAGTCCCTTTTTATTACAATAATCTTCCATTGCTTCTTTTTGAGCCTTTAGAGAAGCACCTGGTTCTTGCTCCTTAGTAGATACTCGTGCAAATATGACAGCTTGAACGCATGGTGCCGCTTTTGCATATCTGTATTTCTTTGCCATTTTTAACTACTCCATTGATTTAACACAATATTATTATGCCGCGTCATTTTGGGAATGTACGCAAAAAAATGCACTTTCAGGCAACTTTTTTACTAATATTTTACTGATTTTTCAAGCTATTAACCTAATGTATAAAATAAATGAGGTTATGAAGAAAAGTTATTGTCATCAACGACAAATTCTTTTGCGTCCGGTGTTTCATATTCCATAACGGCTTTCACGGCTGTTGTATAAAAATCAATCAGGTTGCTTGTCATTTCATTTAATTCAATATCCGTAACGTCGGGATACAGAACTGATAACTCTTTTTTGAGTTGGCTATACGTATTTGTCATACATTATAGAAGTATGATTCAAGCTATTTTCTACTAAATTTTTTGAAATAAATTTTCCAAATAGTAAATGTTTCAACTTTTGACATAGCAATGTTAAAGGTTACATCATTCTTTCAATAAACCGTCTGAGTGTGCTGCGTTGAACACCGAGGATTTGGGCAATTTGTGTTTTGGAAATGCCTTTGGCTAGTAAATTCTTTATTTTTTTAGCATTTTTGGAGAGTTTCAGCTTTTTTGATTCTGCTGAAAACGGGCGTCCGAGCTTTTTGCCGGATGCTTTGAGATTAGCAAGTGATGATTTTGTGCGTTGAGAAATAAGGTTTCTTTCAATTTCCGCTGCCAAACCAAAAGCAAAGGCTAAAACTTTACTCTGTATATCATTTCCTAAGCGATAATTTTCTTTCAATGTCCAGACTTGGCAATTTTTATTAAGACATGTTTCCAAAATCCGCATAACTTCAAGCAAAGACCGGCCTAATCGGGAGATTTCACAAGAAATAAGGATGTCATTTTCCTGCAAATTGTCTAATAAAGCACCAAGTTTGCGGTTTTTTAATGCCTTTCGGGAGGATATTTTTTCTTCGACCCAATCATCAACTTTCAATTTGTGTTTTTTCGCATACTGTTCAATCTCAAAGCGTTGATGTTCAAGGGTTTGCTTGGCGGAACTCACCCGAATATAACCAATAACAGCCATTGTTTTCTCCTTAAAATTTCTTAAAAAATCCGGTCAATTTATTAGAACGATAAAATCAACCGTTTTTTGTAAGTTTCGCACTTTTTCTTTTCAAAATAAAAAATGAGTAAAATTAAGGACTAAATAGAGATTGGTTTTCCTTGTGTTAATTATGAAAACATCATTTTACCAATCGGCCACAATCGTTGGTTTTAGTATGGTTAAATTGAGATTTACAAACTACATTGGAGAGACTAATGAAAAAAGTATTAACTATGTTATTAATTGCAACAACTTTAAGCGGCTGTTCTTCTATAGTTAAAGGAAGCCGCCAAACTATAAACATTTCTACAAGTACAGGAAAACAGGCTGATGCTGTTATAACAACATCTACCGGTCAACAAAATATTGTTTTACCTCAAGCTGTTTCTGTCAAAGATGATAATATGGATATTACAGTAAGTGTAAAGGAAACACGTTGTAATAATGCTTCTACAACAATAGTTCAATCAAGATTACATCCGTGGTTTTGGGGAAATATTATCTTAGGTGGTTTATTTGGATCAACAACTGATTCTGTGACAGGATCAATGTGGACGTATGATGAATCTGTGATTGTTAATGTAACAGAAAAAGACCAATGTAAGGTAAAGTAGGATAATTTCATGAAAAAAATATATTGTTTATTTCTGTTTATTTTTCTTTGCGGATGTGCAGGATTTAGAGAAGGGAAAATTTCTTCTATTAAATCATTTCCTCAAACAACAGATAAGGCTAGTTTAGGCATTTCATTAGATTTTATAGTTAATTTCAATGGGAATAGAATAACCAACGAAAATGCTAAAAATAAAATCCAGTCTAAAATTGTTGAGCGTTTCAATAAAACAGGATTATTTTCAAATGTCGTGATTGATTCCTATAGCGAAGATTATACTCTCAATATAAAATATGAAGATTTGGGCGATACGAATTTATTTTTAGCCGCATTAACAGGAGCTACACTTTATATTTTCCCAAGCTATGCTAAAGATACCAATGTTATTACAGCAAATTTGATTAATAATAAGACAAAAAGGTCTGAAGAAATTGTATTAAATGATTCTGTAACTACTTGGCAGGAAATTTTATTGTTGCCAATTACTCCATTTAAGCATCCTTTGGTCGAAGCTGTTAGTATGCAAAATGATTTAATTGATAACTTAGCTTTGCAAACATATGAAAAGATTCAAAGTAGTCGCAATTAGTGTTATCTTACAATCATTATTGATAAATACTATTTCTGCTCATACTTTGCCAGAAAGTGATATTTATAATAGTGTTGAGTGGCTTAATTTACTACATTACTATAAAGGAAGAAGTGTTATTAATTCTGATAGCACTTTTTTCCTTTCTAAAGTTGGCTATAAAGATCCAAAAGCGGAATATATAGCAACGATTGAAATGATGTTAAATAAAAATAATAAGATTTTTTGCAAATATCCTGCTCGTACAAATTTTCTTATATCTTCTTTAGCGTTACATCAGAAATATTTTGATTTTTCTCTTTGCGAAGAATACAAAGAATATCAAAAAAAAGTTCCTTTAGATAATATTTATATCGTTTTTGCCGCAGAAAACAATCAGAGCCCGTCATCTATGTTGGGACATACATTTCTAAAAATAAGTGGTCAAGATGAAAATGGAACAAGGCAACATTCATTTAGTTATTTTGCAGCCTTAGATAATGCCAATAGTCTAAAATTCTATATTGATGTTATGACTGCTGGATTAGACGGAGCTTATGTATTATCTCCTTATCAAACCAAAGCAGATGAATATTTATTGGGAGAAAAACGTTCTTTGTGGGAATTTGAGTTAAAATTATCATCTGAAGAAAAAGAAAAGTTAAAGCAACATTTATGGGAATTAAAAGGAAAAAACATTCGGTATAAGTTTATAACACATAATTGTAATACGGCCTTAATGAGTATCTTAAAGGTGGCTAGTGAAGATTTTATAATGGAAACAGAAAAGCCGTTTACAACGCCAGTTGAATATATACAATATTTACAACAAAGAGATAAGATTTCAAATATTGCTATTGAGCCGTCAATTTCTCAGAAAAAAGCCATAGAAAGATATGGTCTGAATTATATTGGCAATGCTCCAAAACCAACAAGGTTTTCACTACAACAAGATTTCTCACATAATATAACAAATATAGGGTTTAGTCCTGTTTACCAAGATATTAGAGATATTTCAGACGCTTATTTTCCTGACTTAGAAAGTAAAATTATGGATGTTTCTTTTAATTATTTAGAGAAACACAAAAAAATTATTGCTGATACGGTGGATATACTTAAAATGGCTTCATTTGCTGATTATCCAACTACAGACAGTTATTCAAAGTTTTTTCGTTTAGGCTTTGAAAATGATTTATTTGCAGATAATAACGAATTGAAGCCTGTTGTTGAATTTGGATTAGGTATCGGCAAAAGAATATCATCAACAACTTTTTACATTTTACCCAAAGCTGGGTATCACTATGATAATTTTTCAAATTTTTATTTGGTACCTCAAATTGGAGCAATTACTAGAATTTCAAATAAGGCAAAAATCATCAATTCCTATGAAAAATATTTCAATAGCAAAAAAGATAATAAAGGATTTGAAGCAAAATATAATTTGTATTTGGGATATAATATTTTAGATAATACAGATTTATATTTCAATTATTCTCATTACAATAAAGCAACATATTCCGATAGTTTTGTTATGGGATTTTCTCTTCATTTCTAATTGCATTCCGTCCATAAATTAGTAATCCCGTCTAAATCGTAGCAAAATGTCGTTGGCAACTAGAGTTTTATGGGCTCGCGAATGGGAAAATACACCGCATAATGTAAATAGTTAATGAGCAAAACGACTATTTATGAAAGGAAAAAGTTATGTGGTATGTAAAACTCAATGATAAAATTATTCCAACACCTTATCAATTTTTTAGTGACTGCCTGTCTGAATGCCAAAGATTAAAGCAGACAATGGTCGCAGTTTGTACTGAACCTGTTTTTATTAACTAATTTGATGATAAGGAGATTGTGTTATGTTAAAGAATTTTGAAAATTGGTTGTTGGAAAATAAATACTCTGCGTTGACTGCTGCTGATTATATGGGACGCATTGAAAGATTATGCCGGAAAGAAGGTTATACACTTGCTCATCTGGTTGAAAATATCTCTTCTATCTTACCTCAATATGAAACAGCCGGCGAAAAATCAAGCTATGGTAAAAGAAGTCATACATCAGTCAGGCAGGCCTTAAGAAAATTCAAAATGTTTCTTGCTTCTGAAATGTCTGCCTAAGAGGTGTGTTATGACAGACATTAAAACCTTAAATGACAATCTTCGTAAACATCTTATTGGTGGTAAAATTGTATTAACTCAAGGCATAGAAGCAAAAACCTATGAAGAAATTGCTGAAATTATGCTAAAGATAAGAGATTTTAATAATTTTACACCGGATAACGACCCGTATAATGAGCACGATTTAGGTAGTTTTGATTATAACGGCGAGATGATATACTTCAAAATTGATTACTACGACAAAAACTATCAATATTTATCAGAGGATCCTGCCAATCCAAATTTAACTAATCGTGTTATGACCGTTATGCTGGCAAGCGAATATTAAACAACTTTTATTAACTGTTCCATAGATAAAGTTTATAATTTAGCCCGGTTTGATTGATTTCAGGTCGGGCTTATGTTTTACTTCTTTTCTCAAATCCGCTTGTTTACGGGTTGTTTATGGAGCAATGGGATATATTTTAACAAGATATTTATGTAATTTCAAAAGATTAACCTAATTAAAATTGTAAATGAGGTTGATTGAATGAACTTCTGCTAAAATTTGCAAAGGTTGAACATAATAATACCTATTTACAATGTGTTATAACTATCAAAAGGAATCTGATAATGTTGTAATGTCGCGATTCTTCGGGATTGTAAAACAGTTTTTTAATTATTTTGATTATGTGACGTTGATGTCATTAATTCATAAAACTAACTTCTCGGCAAACAAGAAAAGAAGTTGTAACCTCTCGGTAAATTGGAAAAGAAGTTAACTTATGACATAACAGTGTTACAAGTTAAAAAATAACTTGTCGTTGACGTCAAAAACTTTTTTTAGCAACCTCTTGCCCTTGAGGGCACAAGGTTAAATATCTTGTTTTTTGACTTCTAGACTCAGCCGTTTTGTTTTGTATAGGTTTGCTTAGATTTTCATTAAAAGGCTTGTTCTGGGCTGATTTTTGATTCTTTATGCTTGTGTTTTGACTAAATATTGATTGTACGAAACATTTATAGATAAAAACAATTTATATACGATTCCGGTCATATAGTTTATAATTGCGATATATCCGGTTTAATGTAATTTATCTTGATACCATTGTCTTTTAGTTTTTTTACGTCTGACTTATATTCTTTATAAAGTTGGTTGTAGTCATCACGTATTTTTTCAAGAAGAGATTTAGATATATACAAACCATTATTGGAACATACACCTTTATTAAGATAACATAACCAACCATTTGCACCATTTTTATCATATCCTTTTTTAGTTTGGAGCATATTGTTGTATTTGGAGCCTTTATATTCTTTCTTCCCATTACAAACAGATGTCTTTAATGCCTGTTGGATCTTATCATCTATTTCTTCATCAAATACTTCTCTGATACCGTGTATATGTGTTTCTTTATCATTTATATCTTTTCTTTTATTCTTATGTTTATTTTCAAGGATAAAGGACATCATAGGTTTATCAGATGACTTAAAGATATAATCAAGGTTACCATATATTCTTTTAATAATAACAGCTTTTAATTTTTTGTATGTTAAATTGCTATACTTATCTCTAAATGGTTTACTTAAGTCTAATGTAAATGGCTTAATGTTTGTAAATTTCTTTGTTTCTGCCATAAAATAAAAGAAGTATGCCAGCTTTTGTACCTGAGTTATATCTCTCCACATTGGTAATTTATGAATGGTAATTTCTTTCTTTTGATACTCATTTCCATATATATTACTTATATAGAGTGCGATATCAAATTTATTTTTGTACCAATTAACTATGGAAATAAAAGCTCTGAAACTGCGTTGGCTCTGCTTTTTTGATTTTATTTTCTGTTTTTTTCGCATAAACAATTCCTTATTTTTTCTTTCTAGAATTGTCTGCTTGTTCGGATTTGATAAAATAAATTTCCAAATAGTATATTTTTTGCGTACTTTTGAGATTTTTCGACGTATATATAAAGAAAAGCCAACCTTTAAAACTCGGATGTTAAAGGTTTATCAATATCCATTAAGTGACATCGATGTCATTAAATCATAAAAGACCATTTTAACCTGATGTTATATATTGACGATAGGTTTCCAACTTCTCGGTAAACGAGAAAAGAAGTTAAAATTGTCTACTGAAAAATGCAAAGAACCATTTTAAGCCTCGCACGTAAAGGCCTCTCTCAATTTTGACTAGTCATTTTTAAGCCTAACCGGTGTGGGCTGGTGGGTAGGTGTATCTCGGCCGGAAAGTATGGGTGTAGCAGCCGGCAGGTCAGAGCCGCAAGCCATAGCCCTTGAGCCTGGCCGTTGAAGCAAAAATAATTTGTCGTCAGCGTCAAAAACTTTTCTTCCAGTCAGGCTTCAAGTCAGATTGATGATAAAAAAGTATCCCAACGACCTAACGAGATTTGAACTCACTCAAAATATTGAAAAACAAAGACTTTTGCATAAACGAGTTCGTAAAAACTTCCCAAATTGCAATTTTCAAATTTACGACATTCGAACTCGCTGAAAGCCTTGGAAAATAAAGAAAAACGGCAGGTTTTTATACCTACCGTTTGCATTGGTGATCCCAACGGGATTCGAACCCGTGTTGCAGCCTTGAGAGGGCCGCGTCCTAGGCCTCTAGACGATGGGACCGTTAAGACAAAAAATGTAATAGGCTATATTTGAAAAAAAAGCAAGTCCTTTTTTAGACCTGCTTATCTTTGAGGACAATTTCCTCCCAAGTTTTCAGACCTATCTTGCTCCAGTCAACCGGAATTTTATCTACCACTTGCATATCGGCGTAATAGCTCTCTTTGATATTTTCCAAAATCGTTTCAACCATCACAACCCGACGAGCCTTACGCAGTTGATCACGCACTTCAGGATGGATATAATCCAGAATAATCCGTTCTTCGGGACGGCGCATAAAAATAGCATGGTCATAGCCGTCATAGATTACCCGCGGCTCATCCGGATGCTCCTTTTTAGCCTGAAGGAAAATATACAAATCTCCTTCATCACCCTCTGCAATCACAAACTTATTTTCAGTCGTATAGCCGGACATCTGACTAATAATCCCTGCCCCGGGCAATCATCGAAAAATTAACGGGCTTTTCTTCCGAAGCTTTAAACAAAGCCGCAACAGTTTTCAGCGTTTGCTTCAAATCGCCCTCGGCTTCACGGCTTCCGGCCGGCAAACCGCCGCAGGTATAGTAATGACCGTGGATCAATTTAACAGGTGCATTTTCATAACTCATATCGGCTCTCCTGAGATTATTACTTTTACTTAATTCTATCATTTTAGACAAAATTAGTCAATATAAACCGTTTAAATCTGCAGTTATTTAAGCACATATTTATTAAAAAGCAATTAAATAATCCAATCTGTGCAGACAAAAATAAAGCCCTCCGTTTCCGTCAGGCTTTATTATCCGTTACTTCCCGAAAGATTTAATATTTAACCAAATGTTCCAAAAAAGCGCTTACAAAATCCGGACGGCGATTCTGATAATCCAGATAATAAGCATGCTCCCAAACATCACAGGTTATAATCGGTTTCAACCCGTGTACCAACGGTGTATCTGCATTCGACGTTTTCATAACCGTCAGTTTGCCGTCTTTACCCTCTGCCAGCCAGGCCCACCCCGAACCGAATTGAGAAGTTGCGGCATTTTTAAACTCTTCCTTGAATTTTTCATAACTGCCGAAATCGCGGTCAATCTTAGCCCTCAATTCGCCTTGAGGTGCCTGACCGCCGTCTTTCATCATACAGTTCCAAAAAAACGTATGATTCCAAGCCTGAGCCGCATTGTTAAAAATAGCGCTGAATTCAGCCCGCCCGGCCGAAGTTTTAATCACTTCTTCCAAAGACATATTCTCAAATTCCGTATCTTTAACCAGCTTATTCAGATTATCGACATAAGCTTTATGGTGTTTCCCGTAATGAAACTCCATTGTCTTTTCTGAAATATAGGGTTCCAATGCATTTTTGGCATACGGCAGTTCCGGTAATTCAAAAGTCATATTCATTCTCCTTACTGATAATTCTCTATCTATATAAGCATTTATCAGCCTAATAACAAGACAAAAAACACTCCCCGGCCAAAATAAAAATATTTGCCCTTCTTAGCCAAAAATAAAATCCCGCCCATTATATATTGACACAATAATAAAATTATGACATACTGTAAGAAGTATGGTTTCAGTTATAGAGAGGTGTATGATGAAAGCTGTTCTTGGTTTGAGCTGCGCCGTGTGTTTAACCGCGGCTCCCGTTAACGCCGGTTCCGTCGAATACGACTTTTCCGGAAAGTTCCTCTTATCAGACACCAGCCTCATAGATACGAATCAAAGCCAAAGTCTTGAAGCCGTATCAACGGCAGACGGAAATCTCCGTCTGCCATCCTAC
>ENA-UEQB01000462-UEQB01000462.1-human-gut-metagenome-genome-assembly--contig:-NODE-462-length-38772-cov-5.933480_pt1 | contig 38772 bp, 35 predicted proteins | sample MGYA00242901_ERZ507918 | MGnify/ENA primary metagenome ERZ507918 (study PRJEB26167, sample SAMN06115405) | human gut metagenome | host: Homo sapiens | place: China:Sichuan | collected 2016-04-06... | reverse complement strand
TACCACTCTGTTTGATACCTTTATCTGCAAAACTCATATCATTATTTGTTATTGTTCTCCATAAATTCTTACAATCTTTCCTTATCCATCTCCTGCACTCTGACTCCACAATCAGCAATAGAAACAGAAGAAATAGAAACAGAAACGCAGGATGCAATCCAGCCATCTTCCGACCAGCTATCGGAAGCTATGCCGGAGTACAAGATCATCATGGTAGGGGATATACTGCTTCACACTTCAGTGGAGGAAAGCTGTCTGCAGCCGGATGGAAGTTACGATTATGATTCGCTGTTTTCCCACACAAAAGAGGAGATCGCGGCGGCAGATCTTGCCCTGGTGAACCAGGAGGTGATCATAGGCGGTGCGGATCTTGGAATCTCCGGGTATCCCTGTTTCAATGCGGATTACAGTCTCTGCGATTCATTGGTGGGAGCAGGATTCGATGTCATCTGTCATGCCACAAACCATGCCATGGACAAGGGGCGTGCGGGCTTGGTAAATTGTGCAGAGTACTGGAGAGACGAATACCCAAAGATCACTGTCCTGGGTATTCATGATATTGCGGATACCTCCACTTCCTGCGGTGCAGATCCTGCGATCATTGAGCTGGGAGATATGCGGATTGCAGTCCTGAACTACACTTACGGAACCAACGGCATTTCTCTGCCGGCGGATATGCCCTATGCGGTGGATCTGTTGAGTGAGGAACAGGTGGCGGCAGATATTCAGAGGGCAGAGGAACTGGCGGATTTCACGATTGTATGTCCCCACTGGGGCACGGAATACCGGTTGACACCCGATGCCTCCCAGGAAAAGTGGACGAAAGTTTTTGCAGAAAACGGTGCAGATCTGGTACTGGGGACGCATCCTCATGTGATCGAACCCGTCGAATGGGTGACAGATGAAGCGAGCGAGCATGAAATGCTGGTCTATTATTCACTGGGAAATTTCGTGAACTGGACCTCCGGCACCGGAGAGGGAGTCGCTAACCGCATGGTGGGCGGCATGGCAGAGGTAACGATTACGAAAAATGATCATGGAGAGGTGGAGATCGCAGACTATGGGGTGAAACCGATGATCAGTCATGTGGCTTCCGGTCCCGAAGGTGTGACAACATATTTTCTGGAGGATTATCCGGAAGAACTGGCAGAGGAAAATGAGATCGTTTCGCAGGATCCGGAGTTTTCCAGAGAATACTGTGTCAATTTGTGTGATTCCATATGGGGAGATCTCTGGAAGGCAGAGTAGACAAACTGTAACATGTTTGTTACAATAAAGAAGTTGTTGACAACGCAACAAAACATGAGGGAAGTTTACAGGAGAAGAACGAAATGATGTTCTGAAATTTTGAAGCGTATGCAGAACGGTCGTTAAATGGATAGCAGTACATTCTGGTTCATGCAGGGCATTTGTCTGGAAACCAGTGAAGAATTTTATTCCAGGGAATGAGTTATCAGGGGAATACTATTAAAATGTGTTATTATAAGATTGTGTAATGGGGTAAGCAAGAGAGAAGGCAAAGGAGGAGTTACAATGAAACAACAGTTGGAACCGTTGTTTACGCCGTGGAAGATCGGAAACTGCGAGATTAAGAACCGCATTGTTCTGACATCCATGGGCGGTACGAACCTGTTGGGATGGATGGAAGTGAACCATTTTGACAAGGATGGTGCGAAATTTATTCTGGAGGTAGCGAAAAATAATTGCGGTCTGGTGCTTCCGGGATGTCAGCCGGTATACAATCCCATGTACGGACAGTGGCTATATAAGAAGAAAAAAATGTATGAGGATCTGGCAAAGTGGATGCCGGAGTTCCACAAGACGGGAGCCAAACTGTTCGTCCAGCTGACGGCAGGTTTCGGCAGATCGTTTACCATCAGTGAAATGATGGAGGCCCTGTACACAAATAAGGCATTGCGGGTATTGGCGAAGCCTTTTATGGATCTGGACAAGATCACGGCGGCACCCAGCCCGTCTCCGAATCGTTGGTCAGATAAAGTGCCTTCCAGGGAGATGACCGTGGAGGAGATTCAGGAATTCATTACCGCATTCGGTAAGACTGCAAAGTTATTAAAGGATGCCGGCGTGGACGGCGTAGAGATCCATGCGGTACATGAGGGCTATCTGCTGGATCAGTTTACTTTGAAATATGTGAATCAGCGTACCGATGAATACGGCGGTTCTTTTGAAAACAGATATCGTTTCGCCGCAGAGATCGTAAAAGAGATCAAGAAAGTCTGCGGACAGGATTTCCCGGTATCCCTTCGTTACAGTGTGGAATCCAAGACCAAGGGCTTCCGCGAAGGAGCACTTCCCGGAGAAAGCTTCACAGAAGCAGGCCGTGATATGGCAGAATCCGAAAAAGCAGCAAAGTATCTGCAGGATGCCGGTTATGATATGCTGAACTGTGATAACGGAACCTATGATGCCTGGTACTGGGCACATCCTCCTATCTATATGCCGGAAAACTGCAATCTGGAGGATGTGGCGCATATCCGCAAATTCGTGGATATCCCTGTGGTGTGTGCGGGACGTATGGATCCGGAGACTGCCGCAGCTGCGGTTGCGGATGGACGGATCGACGGTGCCGGATTCGCCAGACAGTTCCTGGCGGACCAGGAATGGGTGACGAAGCTGATGAACGATCAGGAAGATGATATCCGCCCCTGCATTCTGTGCCACAACGGCTGCTTCAATATGTGTCATTATAAAGGAGTTCCCAACGATCAGGCATTGTCGGATTCCCTGCATCTGGCACGCTGTGCGGTAAATGCCGAGACCATGCAGTGGGAGAAGCACAAGATCGTACCGACCACCAGCCCGAAGAAAGTACATATTATCGGTGGCGGTATCGGCGGCATGGAGGCTGCCAGAGTACTGAAGCTGCGGGGACATGAGCCGGTGATTCACGAGCAGACAGATCACCTGGGCGGAACCTTTATTGCAGCCAGTGCGGAAAGCTACAAGGGAAAACTGCGGGATCTGCTGACCTGGTATCGGAAGAAGATGACAGATTTGGGGATCGAGATTCATTACAATGAAAAAGTGGAGAGTATCGCCCCGTTTGCCGGTGCTCCCGTGATCATCGCTACCGGTGCAGTGCCCAGAGTACTGAGAAAAGTGCCCGGTCATGAGAAGATGGTTGAGGCATGCGAATACCTTACCGGTACTCCCGTAGGAGAAAAGGTTGCCGTCATCGGCGGCGGACTCACCGGCTGTGAGATTGCTTATGAACTGGCGCTGCAGGGCAAACAGCCTGTGATCGTAGAGATGAAAAACGATCTCATCGCCCAGACCGGAGTATGCCTGGCCAACAGCTCTTATCTGAGAGAGTGGTTCGCCTGGAAGAAAGTGCCCGTATATCTGGAAACTACGCTGCAGGAAGTAAAGGATGACAGCATCGTATGCAAGGATGCTTCCGGAAAAGAGATCACAATTCCCTGTGACAGTGTGATCAGCTCCGCAGGATACATTCCCAATCCACTGGCACCGAAGGGCAGCAATGTCAGCCTGGTAGGTGACTGTGACGGTGTAGGCAATCTGCGAAGTGTCGTATGGCGCGCTTATGAAGTTGCCATGAAGATTTAAAGGGAGGGAAATCAATGAACTTAACAAAAGAACAACAGGAAATATATGATGGAAAACAGGGAGCGACCCTGGCGAAGGTCATGCAGACGCTGGTGCGCTACGGCGAGCTGTTCGGTGCGGACGGTATGGTGCCTGTGACCAGTAAATACAACCATCTGGTAACCTCTTTCGGATTGAAAGCACTGGCACCGGTGTATGAACTGATGAATCAGCTGATCGAATCCGGCAATGTATCCAAACAGAAATTTTCCGCCGATCCGAGACCACTGGATCCCAATGTGCCAAGTTCTTTCTTACAGGATTTTGTGTTCAAGAATTTCATGTACTCCAAGCAGGATGACTACGAGAAACAGCTGACACAGCTGGGTATCATGGAAAAGGATGCTTACACCTGCACCTGCTACATGGATGAAGTGGGAAATACCCCGGCCATGGGAGAGGTGCTGTCCTGGTCTGAGTCTTCTGCGGTGGTCTATGCCAACTCCGTATTGGGGGCAAGATGCAATCGTAACTCCGGTATCATTGACCTCATGGGCTCGGTCGTAGGCTATGTGCCCCGTTTTGGCCTGTTAACGGATGAAGGCAGAAAAGCCACCTGGGTCGTTAAGATCGAGACCACGAAAAAGCCGGAAGCACAGCTGCTGGGATCTGCCATCGGTATGAAAGTCATGGCAGATGTTCCCTATATCGTAGGACTGGACAAATGGCTGGGCGGTGAACTGGATGATGCAGCGAAAACCTATCTGAAGGATTTCGGCGCAGCGACTGCTTCCAACGGTGCGGTAGGTCTGTACCATGTGGAAAATATCACTCCGGAGGCTGTAAAATACGGAAAAGATCTGATTGCGGAGGATGCAAAGGTCTATGTAGTAGATGATGCGGAACTTCAGAGGGTCTATGAGAGCTATCCGGTGATCTGGAAAAAGAAGGATGCCAAGCCGAAGCTGTGTTTCATGGGATGTCCCCATATGAGTTTACAGCAGCTCATCGACTGGACGGAAAAAGTCTCTCAGAGCCTGAAAGAAGCCGGTAGAACCAGAGTGTGTATTCCTACCGTATTCACAGCGGCACCTGCGGTATTGAAAAAATTTCAGGAGACCCCTTATGCGGAGACGTTAAAGGCAACGGGAGTCATTACTTCCTATATCTGCCCGTTAATGTATATGAACAATCCTCTCAGCGAGAAGATGCCGGTCATTACTTCCAGCAACAAGCTGCGGACCTACACCAGCGCAAGATATTATACCGATGCTGAGATCTTAGAGCAGATCACGAAGGGAGGAGCGGACAAATGAAAGAATTTAAAGGAAGAATCGTAGCCTCCGGAACCGTAACAGCCAAGGCACTGGTATCTCACGGGGGTCTGAACACACTGGCATCTTTCCAGAAGGCATTGCAGTTCGGCGATAAAAAAGCAACCTGCGGAGATCAGAATAACCCCGACCTCTATGGTAAACAGATGGCGGGCAAAGCCCTGTGCCTGCCGACGACCATAGGATCTACCACCGGCGGACTGGTACTTTACTGTGCCTGCTCCATGAACAGGCAGCCGGCATGCATGCTTTTCTCACAGCCCATTGATTCTCTGGCAGCAGCTGGAGCTATTTTGGCAGATGTGTGGCTTGACAACGTGCAGATGCCTGTTATTGACAGCCTGGGGGAAGAGTTTCTGGAATATGTGAAGGATGACATGAATATTACCGTAAAAGAAGACGGTACGGTAGTAGTGGAGTAGTTCAAATAGCTTTAAGAACAGCTTTCGAAGGAAACTTCGGAAGCTGTTTACTATTTTATGGAAAAACTTTTTATGGAAAAAATTTATTTTTCTGCAACCGAAAATACGATATGCTTATCTAATGTATGTGAACACAAAATACCTTGCAAGGCATCCGGCCGGATGAAGAACGGGAGGAACCATGGAGAAACTGGTGAAAAAAGCAAAAAAAGGAGACGCGGAAGCATTCATCGCTCTGATGGAACAGAACAGGCAAAGCATGATACGGATCGCATTCGCTTATCTGGGAAACGAAGAGGATGTTGCCGATGCCATGCAGGAGACCATACTTTCAGCTTTTGAAAAGCTGGATACTTTACGAAGAGCTGAATATTTCAGAACCTGGCTGATCCGTATTCTGATCAACCAATGTATTGCAATGAGACGGCACAGGAGTCGGACGGTTCCCATGAACGGGGCGGAGGAAGCTTCACAGTTCTATGATTTCAGTACGGATCTGGAATTCAATGATCTGTTGAGAACTCTGCCGGAGGACAGCAGACTGATCTTCCAGATGTATTATGGGGAACAGTTTTCCATAGGAGAGATCGCACAGCTGCTACATATGAATGAAAATACAGTGAAGAGTAAAATTCACCGGGGCAGAGAGCAGCTGAGATCGCAGATGTAGGCAGGAAAGGAGAAGGGTCATGATGAACAGTACATTGATTGACAACAAAATAGAAGAAGCATACGGAATCGTCCGGGAAAATGCAGAAAAGAAAAAGAGACAGAAGCGAAAAAAAAGATTTGTGCAGTGGGGAACCGTGGCTGCAGCGATGGTAGTCGCTATCGGATTTTGCGGGGCAAATCCAGCGTTGGCAAAAGAACTGCCTCTGATCGGCAGCGTGATAGAACGGGTACAGGAGCTGCTGGGGTTCCAGGAGATTCCGACAGAAGAAATTGTGACGCTGGTACCAACAGGGCAAGGAAAATACAATGCCGGGGAGAGAGAAGAGGCTGGGGACAACAATACCGGAGCCATTGGAATCCAAAGTACGGAAACCAGTGTGGAAGCTACAGAACCGGCGCAGTATCAGGTATCGGATCAGGGCTACACCATTACCTTGACGGATTATTATGCCACAAACCAGGCAATTTTCCTGGGGGTAAAAATGGAGAGCGAAGAGGGATTCCCGGAGATGTCAGCGGACAGCGACGGAAAAAGTCAGATCATGATCGCAACGCTGGAGGAGTATTCCTTCCGAAGCGGCGATCCGGTACACGGGGGCAGGGCGCTTGTGGGGCAGCTTGTAGATAAACATACTTTTCTGGGACTGATCCGCATCGATTACAAATCGATCCAGACAGGGGATCAGGGATATTATGAAGAGATTCCGGAAGAAATGTCCCTGCAGTTGGAAATCCCGTATTTTTTCCTATATCCGAAGGGGGCTTCCAAAGAGACAGTACGCGGCAACTGGAAATTCCCGGAGCTTTCAGTCTCCCAGAGCGATAAGGAAATGCAGGTAATAGAGATAGGCGAAACGAATGCAGCGGGCTTCGGGCTGGACAGAATCGAAGTCTCTCCGGTGGAACTTACGGTATATGATATTTTCCCGGAAGATCATCTTGTTATGACCGTAGTGTTGGATAAAGATGGAAGAAAACTGACATACGCAGGAAACAATACCAACGAGCTGGCGGTCAGCGGATACGATATATCCGAGATCACAGTGTACCTCTATGATTATGACGAATACATGGAGATCAAGGGGCTGGCACTGGGAGAAAATTCGTCAGCATTCCGGGAAATACTTGAGAAAAATGCTCTTTATGAAAAAAAGATTTCGATAGAAACAGACAAGTCGTAGTATATCTGCTGTGCCAGCCGCAATGACAGCTGAAGGCGTAGTTAGCATAGCTGCGGTTCATGGAAAGCAGAAAATAGTGAAGCTACAGGCGAAGTGGAAACAAAAACGGCTTTCGGAGATCTCCCGGAAGCCGTTTGATGATGGAATTCAAAATCGCTGATAATGCAGCGCGCATATTATTTGGTCAGTTCAGCAACGACCTGATTGATGACCTTGCCGTCAGCCTTGCCCTTCAGCTTGCCCATAACAGCCTTCATGATCTGCCCCTTATTTTTCGTAGCCAGAACCTCTGCGAATTTCTCTTCCAGAATTGCCTTGACTTCCTCAGCGGAGAGCATCTTGGGGGCAAATTCGCTCATGATCTCATAGCGCTTCTTGTATTCCTCCAGCAGTTCGGTACGGTCTGCGGGGCAGGTATCGATCTGCTCCTTCACGGATTTGATCTCTTTTAAGATAGCTTCGTTGGCCATCTCATCGGGAATATTGTCACGGCAGCCGTTGTCGATTCCTTTTTTCTTTACAGCGGATACCAGTGCGGAGATGGCATCCTTTCTGAATTTATCCTTTGCCTTCATGGCAGCGATCATAGCATCCTGTAATTCTTTTAATTTCATTGTGGTCTCCTCTCTGGAACAAAATCTCCAAATGTTTTCTGTGTTTTATTATACTCTCCCAGATGAAAACTGAAAAGAAGAAAATGGGAATATCTGTCAGCTGATATCCGGGTTGTTTACACAGATATTACATGTTGTTTACCCGCCCAGGATAGTGTTGCTGCAACTGTTTTGGTAACATATAATGCGCTTTGGAGAAAAAAGCAACTGCGAAACAGGATGTAGCGTATCATAGCACGAATTTGCGGGCGGATGGTACAATGAACATGAAATAAGATGTATATAAAGACACGGGAATTAACACAGGATGGAAGGAAAGAAGTAGAAGAATGACATATAGTGAAATTAGAAAAAATGAAGAAGTACTGACATTTATTAAAAAAGGAAATGCGAATCTGGGTGCCATGGGATTCACCGATCATTCGGAGGCACATTCGGGACTTGTGGCAGAGCGGGCAGCAGAGATTCTGAAAAAATTCGGCTATCCGGAAAAAGATATTGAACTTATGAAGATCGTCGGATTCATGCACGATATCGGAAATGCGGTGAACCGCAGCCACCATGCGGAGTACGGGGCGTAATCCATGTTTTTTCTCTGCTGAGCCCCGGAAGTTCCTGACAAGTGGGGCGTAATCCATGTTTTTTCTCTGCTGAGCCCCGGAAGTTTCCGACAAGCGGGGCGTAATCCATGTTTTTTCTCTGCTAAGCCCCGGAAGTTTCCGACAAGCGGGGCGTAATCTACATTTTTCTTCTACTATGTCCCGAAGATAAAACCCTCCGCAATGAGCCGCATCTCGGCATAAGTAAAGACAGCGAATCCTGCGCGAGCGCCCATCGCTGTCTTCACTATGCCTATGCGCGGCTCATTGCTCGCGTAACTTTCCAGTTACATGCATGACTGTTTTGCATATACATATAGCTTGTGTTACAATAAACAGAAAAGCAGGAATAGGGGAGAGAATTGTATGAAAGCACAGGGATTATTGTTTCAAGTGCAAGATAAAGGTTACCGTGATTTTCAGAGCAAGCTGATCCCGACGATCCCGGCGGAGACGATTATTGGCGTCCGCACGCCGGCTATACGGAAGCTAGCAAAAGAATATGCCAAGGATCCGGAGAGTGCAGCGTTTTTGATGCAACTGCCGCATACTTATTACGATGAGAATATTCTGCATGCCTTGCTGGTGGCGGAGATAAAAGATTACGACACCTGTGTAAAAGAGGTGGAACGTTTCCTGCCTTATGTGGATAACTGGGCAGTGTGTGATATTTTTTCTCCGAAGGTGTTCCGTAAAAACAAAGACAAACTCCTAGAAAAAATAAAGGAATGGACAGCTTCGGACCACCCCTACACCTGCCGTTTCGGAATGGAAATGCTGATGATGCATTTTCTGGATGAGAATTTTCGACCGGAATATTTGGAGATCCCGGCAGCGGTGCATTCCGAAGAATATTATGTGAACATGATGATTGCCTGGTTCTATGCCACGGCACTGGCAAAACAGTGGGATGCTGCCGTCAGCTATATCGAAGAGAAGCGCCTGAATCCATGGACGCATAATAAGACCATACAAAAAGCACGGGAAAGTTACCGGATTACACCGGAGCAGAAGGAATATTTGAAGACACTGAAGGTGTAAACGGAGGATAGGACAGCATGAATGATAACATGGAATTTCGCAAGGCAAAACGAGAAGAAGCGGAAGAAATTCTGCAATTATACCAGTCACTGATCGGAACCGAATATTGTGTCTGGACAGAAAATTATCCCACAGAACGGGAAGTGGAATTTGACCTGTCGAGAAATGCATTGTTTTGTCTGTATGAGAGAATACCGGAAGCTGACGAGGGAGAACAGGGTGCGAGGCTGTCGGAAGGGCAGACAGTGGGAACTCTGCCGGTTACGAGAGGACGATTAATGGGTGTGATCTCTATGGATGATGACCCGGAAGTGGAGGCACTGTCCTGTTGGTCAGAGGATCTTACCCCGGTGGCAGAGCTGTCCAGACTGGGTGTGGCGGCAGAATATCAGAATCGCGGCATTGCCAGGATCCTGTTGCAGGAAGCCATGGCAGAATTGAAAACACAGGGTTATAAAGCGGTACACATTTTAGTGGCAAAGGACAACGTGAAAGCCCTGCGTTCCTATGAAAAATTGCATTTTTCCACAGCAGGGGAATGTGAGCTTTTCGGGCATTCCTACTGGTGTTATGAGAAAGAATTATAGAAGTGATCACTATGCAAATCAATGAAACAGAGAGGAAAGACGATATATGGTAATGATCGATCTGATCACGGGCTTTTTGGGATCCGGAAAGACTACTTTTCTGAAAAAATACGCAGAGTACCTGATGGATCAGGGACTGCATATCGGTATTCTGGAAAATGATTTCGGTGCCATCAACGTGGATATGCTGATGCTCCATGAACTGCGGGGAGACCAGTGTGAACTGGAAATGATCGCCGGAGGATGCGATGCGGAGAGCCACAGGAGGCGTTTCCGTACGAAGCTGATTTCCATGCGGATGTGTGGTTATGACAGAGTCCTGGTGGAGCCATCGGGGATCTATGATGTAGATGAGTTTTTTGATGTACTCCGGGAGGAGCCGCTGGACCAGTGGTATGAGATTGGCAATGTCATCGCCATACTGGATGCAAGACTGGAGAACAATCTTTCACCGCAGGCGGACTATCTGCTGGCATCGGAGGCTGCCAATGCCGGGAAAGTGATCCTGAGCCATGCGGATGCAGCTACCAGAAAACAGTGTGAGGACACGGTGGCACATCTCAACCGGGCGCTGGAACAGCTCCGCTGCGACCGGAGAATCGACCCAGAGAAGGATATCTTACAGACAAATCTCACGGATCTGACAAAAGAAGATTTAGAGGAAGTATCCAAATGCGGTTATCGTCTGGAAAGTTATCGGAAAATGGATCTGGAAAACGACCAGACATTTGATTCCTTATTTTTTATGGAAGAGAAGATTACCTCGGAAGCTTTGGAGCGGGCGGTCCCCAGGCTGTTTGCCGACAAGTCCTGTGGGGAAGTATTCCGTATTAAGGGTTTTGTGAAAAATAAGGACGGACAATGGATGGAATTAAATGCAACCCATGACAGCAGAACATTAGAACCCATCGCAGTGGGGCAGGAGGTGCTGATCGTCATTGGAGAGCATTTACAGGAAGATAAAATCAGAGAGATTCTGAAGGAGGAAGAGAAATGTCAATCTTAAGCCAGTTAAACAGTGTACCGATGTACCTGATCTGTGGAGGGATCATTGCTTTTGTGGCGGTGGTCTGTGTGATTTTTCTGGTGAGGGCTTACCGCGCCGGGCAGGCACTCGGTATGGATACCACGAAAATGAAGCGTACGATTATCTCCAGTGCGACCTTTTCCCTGTTGCCCAGTGTGGGGATTCTGTTAGGTGTCATCGCCCTGTCGGGAAGTCTGGGAACGCCCTGGCCGTGGCTTCGATTATCCGTGATCGGTGCCCTGCATTATGAGACCCAGGTGGCGCAGGCAGCGGCAGAGCAGGTGGGCATGAGCACATTGTCTGCTGCGGAAATGACACCGCAGGCATTTTCCACGATCGCACTGCTCATGAGCATCTGCATTATCTGGGGCATGACATTGTCCATTTTCCTAAATAAAAAATATACGCAGAAGCTGACCTCGAATAAAAAATCAGATAAGCCTGGATTTGGAGATATGGCAATGACTGCCATGTTCATCGGACTGGTCAGCACCTACATCGGAAGATATCTCGGCGGTTTTGTATCGGAGAACGGATTGTTTACGTTTCACGGAGATTACATTCCGTTAGTGGTAATGGCGGTATCGGCACTGGTGATGGCAGGATTTGTATACCTCATTGAGAAAAAAGGAAAAGCCTGGGTGGACAGCTTTTCCATTGCCGGAAGCATGATCATCGGCATGACAGCAGCCGTACTGGTGGGATTGCTGTAAAGGCTGACGTGACAACCTTAAAATTTGATTCGCAATTCCTCCAACGGAAGGAATCGTCTGCGGAATGGAGCTTAATATGAAAACGGATAGCATGACAATAGATAATAAGGAACTGAATAATGTAGAAGCAACAAAGGAGCAGACCGGGCAGACTCCGGATACCTGGCAGGCCTACACGAAGAAAACACATGTCATCGGGCGGACTGTGAGCATCATTACGCTGGTGATGCTAGTGGGAGCACCGTTTCTCATCGGTAAGCTTTTAGGTGCGTATCCGGATCTGGGGGCTGTCGGTAAGGGCTTCCTCTCCGTGGGAATCGTATGGCTGGTCAGCAGCATTGCGGAATTCCTGATCTATACGCCGATGCTGGGAGCCGGCGGCGGATACCTGGCATTTATCACCGGTAACCTGATCAATATGAAGATCCCCTGTGCGGTCAATGCGAGAGACATGGTAGGAGCGAAGACAGGAACCCCGGAAAATGAGATCATCTCCACGATCTCCATCGCCACATCTTCTCTGGTGACAATCCTCGTTCTGGCACTGGGCGTGTTGTTGATGGTGCCGCTGCAGCCCGTTTTGCAGAGTGAGGTGTTGCAGCCGGCTTTTGAAAATGTGGTGCCGGCGCTGTTCGGTGCCATGGCGTACAAATATTACCGCAAAAATATGAAGATCGCCGCATTGCCGCTGATCCTTATGAGTCTGCTGTTTATTCTGGTGCCGTCACTGATCGGCTCCACCAGCTTTATGATCGTTCCGTCCGGTGCCATTGCCATCGGTGTGGCATATCTGATGTTCCGAAAAAAGAATATGCAGAGCCCGGAACAGACAAAAGCTGATCCCGACAGGGCAAATACCGGGGATGAATAGTCAGAAGGCTATACGAACAGAAAACAGATGAATGGAAAAAGGGCCAAACCTGTCAGGTTATGTGAGTAATAGAAGGAAGCGCCCGGAAAAGAGGAAATATGAAATATATAGGTTTCATTTTACTGGCAGTGATCATCGCAATTATATTGTTGTTACTGATCGCGGTGATCCGTACCTTACTGATGCCTGGGAAGACTTCTTCCTACGTGGCAGAGGAACCGGAGGAGGAATCCTTGGCACTGGCACAGAAACTTTCCAAAATGATCCAGTATGATACCACCTCCCATGCCAATGTGGCAGAGGTGGAGAAGTTCCTGGGGTTCCACAAAGTGTTGGAGGAATTGTTTCCTTTGGTACATGAGAAGCTGGAGAAGACAGAGATCGATGGGAATCTGTTATTTTACTGGAAGGGAAAAAGCTCTGAGAAGCCGATCCTGCTCATGAGCCATCAGGACGTAGTGCCGGCGGAGGGTGAGTGGATCCATGCACCTTTTTCCGGAGATATTGCGGAAGGAAAGGTATGGGGGCGAGGTGCGTCCGATACCAAATGCTCTGTGATGGCATTTTTCCAGGCAGTGGAAGAATTGTTGGCAGAGGGCTTCATACCACCCACTGATGTCTATCTGGCAAGTTCCTGTACGGAAGAGTGGGGTGGGGACGGTGCACCGAAGATCGTAGCGGAGCTGCAGCGCAGGGGGATTGAACTGTTCCTGGTATGTGATGAGGGCGGTGGTATCATCACGGAGCCCATCGGTGGAATCCACGGTAATTTTGCCATGGTGGGAGTATTTGAAAAAGGCAAGGCGGATGTGAAATTTACCGCAAGGAGCAACGGCGGCCATGCCAGCACACCGGTAAAGGGAACCCCTATCGCCAGATTGTCGGCATTCGTCAATGAAGTGGAGACGCATTCACCGTTCCGGAAAAAGATGCTGCCGGAGGTATCCGCCATGTTCACAGCACTGGCGCCTTATGCCGGGTTTGGAATGAAACTGGTATTTGGAAATCTGTGGCTGTTTGGCCCCTTATTAAAAGCGGTGATGCCATCGCTCAGTGCACAGGCAGGAGCGATGTTAAAGACCACGATAGCGTTTACGGTACAGAAGGGATCCGATGCCTATAATGTGCTGCCCCAGGAGGCTTATGTGGGTGCCAACATGCGTTTTATTCCCCATCAGGGAGAGAAAGAGAGCCTGGAGATCATCAAAAAAGTGGCAGACAAATACGGTCTGGAGACCGAAGTGCTGCATGCCAATGATTATACGCCCCCTGTGGATATTCATGGAGAAGCATTCCATCTGGTGGAGCAGACCATCGCAGATACTTTCCCGGGACTGCCTTCCAGCCCTTATGTTATGACAGGCGCGACAGATGCACAGTTCTATCAGCCTATCTGTAAGAGCTGTATCCGTTTTGCACCGGTGATCTATGGACCGGAGCAGATGAAGGGAATGCATGGATTGAACGAAAATATTGAGTATAACTGTCTGCCCGGAGCAGTCCGTTTTTACAAGAATCTGATCCGTGCGGAGAAATAAGGAGCAAAAGCTATGAACACCATGACGACCTATTCCGGCAGAAAATTCGATCCCATGCAGATGACACCGGGAGATGTCTATATCGAAGATATCGCCCATGCGCTGAGCTTACTGTGCCGGGGCGGTGGACAGCTGACCTATTTTTATTCGGTGGGACAGCATTCGCTCAACTGTGCTACGGAAGCGAAAGCCAGAGGGTGGTCGGAGAGGCAGCAGCTCGCCTGTCTGCTTCATGATGCCAGTGAGGGATATATTTCTGATATTATTCGCCCGGTGAAGATATACCTGTCCAATTATCTGGAAATTGAAAGTAAGATTATGGGAACGATCCTCACGCATTTCGGACTGGATGACCTGACGGAAGAAGAGAGCTGTCGTTGGAAGCAGATTGATGATGAGATCCTGGAACTGGAACTGAAGACATTGCTTCATGGCGAAGAGAACAGAGCAGTGCCGCCGCTTTTTTCCGTGCCGGATCTGGCGGAGCATACGCCCGGAGAGATTGAAGTCAGATTCTTACAAGAGGCAGAGCGGCTAGGGGTGTACGGAAGTGATCGTTGAGAAAAAGCAGGAGCGCAGTTATTCTACGACAGTAATGTACCTTCTGGCATATTTGGATCGTTATGGCTATCCGGTATTGATTCTGATAGCCGGAGCGCTGGCAGATTTCTACCGGGGGAGAATTACAATGTTGTTTGTACTGGCAGTGGGAATATTATTGGATGGCATCTATAATCTGGTGGGCTACCTGTGCCGTTGGAAACATATTTACCTCTGCTATCAGAGCATGAGCCATACGAAGATGACCCCCACACGTATCGAGTGGGAGCGGCTGGCAAAAAAAGATGCTTACGGTGTGCCGGCTACGCTGATTATTGGCGGAATCATAGGAATATTGGTGAGTATTTTTCTCAAGTAGTGGGAATAAATACTGAATATGTGAAAAAAGTTGTGGAAAAGTCTGACAAGTGTGCTATAATAAATGTAAGTGCTTACATGGACTTGTATCATAAATAGAAATCAATGACATATGTTCCGGAAGGCATGGTATATTTTAGAATAGCAGATCGTCAGATTGGAAAGGGAGGTTATTTATGGGATTTTTAACAGGAAAGACAGCAATCATCACCGGTGGAGGAAGAGCGGTATTGAGTAACGGAGAGTGCGGATCCATCGGTTACGGAATCGCAACCGCTTATGCAAAAGAAGGTGCCAATCTGGTGCTGACCGGACGCAATGTACAGAAGCTGACGGATGCGAAGGAAGAACTGGAGGCAAAGTACGGTATCAAGGTACTTCCCGTACAGGCAGATGTCAGCGCCGGTTCGGACAATGAAGCGATCGTACAGAATGTGGTGAAGCAGGCGATTGACACTTTCGGAAGGATCGATGTACTGATCAACAATGCGCAGGCTTCCGCTTCTGGCGTAACCATCGCAGATCATACCACCGAGCAGTTTGATCTGGCGGTATATTCCGGTCTGTATGCAGCATTCTACTATATGAAGGCTTGCTATCCTTATCTGAAGGAGACCAAGGGTTCTGTTATTAACTTTGCCTCCGGAGCAGGTCTCTTCGGTAATTTCGGACAGTGCGCTTATGCGGCAGCCAAGGAAGGTATCCGCGGACTGACCAGAGTCGCAGCTACCGAGTGGGGTCCCGATGGCATCAATGTCAACGTTGTATGTCCTCTGGCATGGACCGCGCAGCTGGAGAAATTCGAGCAGGCATATCCCGATGCTTTCAAGGCAAATGTCAAGATGCCTCCCATGGGACATTACGGTGATGTGGAAAAGGAGATCGGCCGCGTCTGCGTACAGCTGGCTTCTCCCGACTTCAAGTATATGAGCGGTGAGACCCTGACACTGGAAGGCGCTATGGGACAGAGACCGTAAGTGGTGAGAAAATAATTTTTAAAACTAAGGCTTGAAAGAAAGATATTATAATCAAGACATAAAGAGAAGCAACCGCCCACAAGTGGTTAGCCTCCCGGTAATTGTTTAGTAAACCTACCTGTACTGGCCAAGTGACAAGGTAGGTTTATTTATTTTCGCTTGTTTATCCTACTGTCTATGTAGGCAAGCAGCGCAATGAGAAATGTACCACCTAAAAACAACAGGTTTAATACTTCATACATATCCATTAGCACCTTCTCCGCTCCGCTTCGGTCCGCGCAAGGCCGAAGTCCCCCGGACTTCGTGCGCCCTCCCTTCTTAGTTAGAAAAATAAGCCGGGAGGCTACCACCTTGCAACACGGTTGCTTCTCAAGAAGTGTATCATGCAGAGTAGTGCGTTTCAATTCTAATATTTCGTATACAATTCCACAACAAAAAAGTGCACAATACCATATTTAGTAGTCAGAGGAATAAAAAGAAAATTAAACGGACTATATATAGCAAAATAAAACTTTGACCCGGAATAGGCTGAAAAGTTTTTTCTAAGGTAAAAATTAGATTTTGTTATTTATCCCTGGGACATTTTCACAGACTCTTCCGTCTAATAGTCATAAGACGTATACTTATGAGGAAGAAAGGACGAGGCACATGGGAGAGATAGAACAATTGGTGCGCAGGGCAAAAAAACGGGATCCAGATGCTTTCACGGAGCTGATGCAGCTTCATGAGAAGGACATGTACCGGACAGCCAGCGCGATCCTACCGCAGGATGCGGATATTGCGGATGCCATACAGGAGACGATTCTCACCGTTTGGGAGAAAATAGATACATTACAGAAAAACCGGTATTTCAAGACCTGGATGATCCGTATTCTGATCAATAAATGCAAGGATATCCTGCGCTCAGGGAGACGGATGATCTGTGTGGAAGAACTGCCGGAACAGGCAGCGAAGGATACAGTGGAGGCAGAGGCAAATTTGGAATGGAAGGAAGCCCTGTGGGGACTGGATGAAAAATATCGCCTGATCGTAGTACTGTTCTATGCGGAAGGACTGCGGACAGCAGAGATCGGAAAATTACTGCAGCTGCCCGACAGTACGGTGCGCACAAGGCTCGCCAGAGGGCGGGAGCAGTTGGCGAGATATTATGCGGAGACAGAGGAAGGAGGCGGAAGAAAATGAGACCGATGAATGAAATAGAGATAGAACTTCCACAGATCGTACTGGATAGGGCGGATGCAGCCTATGCACAGATCAGACAACAGGCAGCGCAGGAGAGTCCTGCAGGCAGGAGAGTCAAAAGCTTTCCCCGGGTAGCAGGCATCCTGTTGGCGGTAGTAATACTTTCCGCCACAGCTGTCTCTGCTGCTGCCGTCGGAATCGTTGGTTACCGTAGGTACATGGCGGAACGCATGACAGACATTGGTACCGAGGAGTTGGGGCATTTGGAGATGGTAGCGGAGCAGGGCAATGTCACAGCAGAATTCAGTAGAGAGTTGACAGCGAGAGAACGGAGCATTTATGAGCAGCTGACAAGAGAATACGAAGCGGACGGCAAATATCCGGCGGGACAGATCCGGGAACTAGCCGAAGACGAGAACTATTCCGGCACTGGTGTGGCAGTCCGAAGTACTCCCGGAGAAGAATACGGTTGTCTGATCTATCTGCCGGATACTGTGCTCACAGAGGAAGAGTGGCTGGAGATTATAGAGTATCTGCATAAACTGGACTACAGCCTTCGGGAAAAACTATGGCAGCAGAAGTATTCCGAGGTTTCCTATTTTGACAGATATGAACAGATGACGGATGCGGAGATTGATGAATTATATGCCTTACTGGCTTCTGCACCAGTAGATGTATGGGGAACAGACAGTCGTAACCTGACAGCAGAGGAACAGAGCCGCTATGAGCAATGGACGGAAAAGTATGAAGTGGAAAATGCCTATACAGAGTCAACAATTAAGGTCATAACTGATCCGGAAGAATATGATGGACAGGAGCTTGCCTATTGCATCAGTGATGCGATGTTCTATGAGCCGGAGCGTGAGCTGACGGATGAGGAAATGCTGCAGCTGATCGATCTGGAGCACAAAAACCAATATATCTTTGATAGGATCGGCCGGGAGATCGAGTGCGGAAAACGGGCAGGATGGCCACAGACATATCATTTGCAATAGAAAAGATACTTGACAATAGAGACCACATGCTGTAGTCTATAATTAGACCACAACATGTGGTCTCTCTACTTTTGCAAAAGTAAAATAAGAAGATCAAAAGAAATCTATGTAATCAGGAAAACAGTAATAGGAGGAAACAACATGGCAGAGATTCAGTTAGGTGTGGTCGAGGCGCGGTATGCGGATATCATCTGGGAGCACGAACCGGTGTCTTCTTCGGAGCTGGTGAAGCTGACGGAGGAAGCATTTCACTGGAAGCGCACCACGGCGCATAATGTGCTGCGCAGACTGTGCGATAAGGGGCTGTTTCGCAATGACAACGGAACGGTGACTTCCCTGATCTCCAGGGATGAGTTCTATGCGATGCAGAGCAGACAGTTTGTGGAAGACACCTTTGAGGGGTCATTGCCTGCGTTCCTTGCCGCATTTACGAAAGATCGTGCGCTGACCGCGGAAGAAGCTGCGAAGATCCGTAGGATGATCGATGAGGCAGAAGGGGGAAAAGAATGAGCCGCATATTTTCGGGTGTATTACAGATGAGTATTGCCGCGGCATGGATGATCCCTGTCGTAATGGTGCTCAGACTCTTGCTGAAACGGGCGCCGAAATGGGTAAATCTTGTGCTGTGGGGACTTGTGGGACTGCGGCTGGTGTGCCCTTTTGTGCCGGAGAGCCGGTTCAGTCTGATGCCGAAGCTGCCGATATTGTCGGGCTATTTGTACGGAAATATGATAGGCAATCCGGCAGGAAATGCGTTCCGGGCTGATACGCTGCAAACCGGAACTAATTTTTCCAACAATATTTCCCAGGCAGCTTTAGACGGTAGCATGGGCGCAGCCGGATCCGGCATGGGCGGAGTGTTCGGAATTACCGGAAGCGGCATCAGAGCATTTGGGACAGGAGTGTGGAGGATACCGGAACGGCTATTATCTGCATTCTCGATTCTCTGGCTGACAGGTGTGATCCTTTTTACAGGTTATGCGGTATACAGTTACGTCAGGGTGCGGAGGCAGGTAGCGGAAGCTATGTGGCTGCGGGAGAACCTGTGGATCTGTGATGAGGTAAAATCCCCCTTTATCCTGGGATTGCATAAGCCGAAGATCTATCTGTCCTCGAGTATGGACGAAGCGCAGTACCCTTACGTCATCGCTCATGAGCAGGCGCATCTGAAACGGGGCGACCAGTGGTGGAAGCCGCTCGGATTTCTGATCTTAGCGATTCACTGGTTCCATCCTTTTGTCTGGGTGGCGTACCTCCTGTTCTGCAACGATCTGGAACTGGCATGCGATGAGAGCGCGGTGAAGAAGCTGAATGCTCAGGAGCGAAAGGACTATTCCTATGCACTGCTTTCCAGCAGTATGCAAAGGCGGCTGGTGACGGTATGCCCGTTGGCCTTTGGGGAAGTAGGGGTGAAAAAGAGAGTGAAAGAGATATTGAATTATAAGAAGCCGACCTTTTGGGTGGTGCTTGCCGCTGTGGCGGTCTGTGTGATCGTAGCGGTATGTTTTCTGACGAATCCAAAGCAGGGGACGACAACCACAATCCTGCTGACGAATGAGGCCGGAAAGAGCGAAAACGGTGTGGATGCCGGGAATGTCGCAAGCGCAGACGAAGTCAATGCGCAACAGGAGACGGACGCCGCATTGCAGGAGGCGCTGGATAAACAGAGAGAACAGGCAGAGGCGGTGAAGGAAGCAAGCGCTGCAGAGCAGGAGAAACAGGCATCGGAGAATCCTGCCGGCTGGATCCCAATGCAGAATGGTAATACTACTACATGGATGAATATGCAGGACGGTGCAACCGCCGGTTTTGTAACAGGAAAGGGAAATGCAGCGTATGCGCAGGTAAAAGTCGGTGATACGACTCTGTTGTTATTATCGGACGGAATTTATCAGGACGGAGAGCATACCTATGCCATGTACTGTGATGTCTACGGTATCGGAGAGGATGCAACACCGGTGCAGATCGGCAAGCTCCTAAGTGAGGGAACCGCATATCCGATCTGCGTCGGAATGTCTGGGTTCTACGTGACCTCCGGGCACAGCATCGAAGTGTACAATCTTGATACTGCGACCGGACAGCTGGTACTGACCGGTTCCAATACAGAAAGCTTTGACGAGAACGGCAATGCAACCTATTATCGTCTGGACAGCCTGGGACAGCGTGTGGAAAGTACCGAGGAGGAGTATCTGCAGGCATGGGAGGAATACAGAAAAGATGCGCAGCCGGTAGAATTCACGACACCATAACAAAAAACTTATACACTTCTGAAAAACAAAATAAAATCATATACACTAAAAAGAATCCGAGTGATCCTTCATCCGGATTCTTTTTATGGTTCTGTAAAAAAGTACCAAAAAAACATAATAAAAATCATGAAAATCAATGAATAAATATATTTTTTATGACAAAAACAGATACACAACTTCTTTTGACGAAATGTTCGGAAAATGATAGATTGCATATTGTATAGAGTGTATAATTTTCTTTGGATATACACATAGATGCAAGCGTTGAAAAGGAGATGCACCCTATGAAATCAAACAAAGAAAAGGTATATGACTTTATCAGACTCCATGCAGATGAAAAGGCAGACAGAGGAATATCCACTGCATACATAGCGGATGCCATGGAACTGCAGCGAACGAATGTAAGCAGCATACTGAATCTTCTGGTACAGGAAGGCAGGATACAAAAATGTAACGGCAGACCGGTTCTCTATAAGGTTGGAAGAGAAGAAAGCACATTGGAAGAATGCTTTTCTGATTTGATCGGAGCGGACGGAAGTCTGAGGCAGATCATTCAGTTGGCAAAGGCAGCAGTACTCTATCCACAACGAAGTCTCAATACGTTATTGGTGGGAGCCCGTGGAACCGGTAAGAGCCGCTTGGCACAAAGAATGTACCGTTTTGCGGTGGAACAGAAAATTCTGCCGGAAAATGCTCCGTTTCTTCACATCGATTGCCACGATTATGCAGCAGGCGGAGAAGTCAGTGCTGAGTCGGATGACAGCTGGAAACAGTCGGAGCAGGGCTTTGTATTTTTCGATAATATTCAGTTTTTAAGTCCGAGAGCCAGAAAAAGGGTGCTGGAGTATCTGCAGTCACCATCCCGAAAATATGCGGTGGCGGTAAGCTGCACGGACAAAGAACAGCTGTCGGATGAGTTCCTGGCAGAATTTTCAGTACAGTTACAGCTGCCGACATTATCGGAGCGGCCGCTGAGGGAACGGATGGAAATGATAAAACACCTTTTTTCCAAAGAGGCTGTGCGGATACAGAGACCGCTGATCGTCAGAGGAGATCTGATGACATGTCTGCTTTTCTATGAGTGTGAAGCGAATTATTATCAGCTCAAAGGAGATATCAAGATCGGCTGCGCCAATGCCTATGTGAGAGAATATGGAAAAACAGGAGATATTTCATTATTTATCAGCGATTTTTCCAATAATGTGCGCAAAGGCATGTTAAAGTACCGGAGAGAAGCAGAGGAGTTGATCGATTTTGAACAGAGATTCACGTTCAGCGGAAAAGAAATCCGGGTCAGAAGGCCGGAAGACGGAACACTATATGACAGAATCAGCCGGAAGGCAGCAGCATTAAAGGAGACAGGAATAGAGGAGGAAGAGATCAACCTTTTGCTGAGCATGGAGGTAGAAAGGACTTTTGATAAATATCGGAAAGCCCTGATACAGGATGTGACGGATAAAAAACAGTTGGAAATCCTGGTGGAAGAAAAGCTGATCAATATTGTGGAAGCATTTTTGCAAAAGGCAAAGGAACAGCTGAAACGTAATTTCTCTCCGTCTGTACTATATGGGCTGTGCCTTCATCTCAATGCAGTGATTACGGGAAAAAGAGAAAAAAGTGCTCCGGACAAAGAAAGTATTGCAGAAATACTGGTATATCACAGAGCAGAATATCTGCTAAGCGAAGAACTTGCAGAACAGATCAAAGCAGAATACGCAGTGGAATTGTCCATGGAAGAAATCTTACTTCTCACAATGTTTTTGTGCTATCAAAATGAGGAAAAGACGGAAAATGCAAGACCGGTATTGATATTTGCATTCTACGGTGTGGGAATAGCTTCCTCCATAGCACAGACGGTCAGTAACATGACAAAGCTGGATAATATTTTTTCTTATGAAATTACCAGTGAGAGAGCCTCCGCAGAGGTATATGGGACACTGAGAAATTTTCTGAAAAAAGTGCAGCAGGGCAAGGGAATTCTGGTCATCTATGATAGTAGTTTTTTGGGAGAAATGCTTCTGGGGATAGAAAATGAACTGGAAATTCCAATCCGGCAGGTCAGAGTTCCGGTAACTACACTTGGAATTGAGCTTGCAAGGCGGACCCTTACAGAAAATGATCCCGACAAGATATTGCAAAGCACAGTGGAGAGTATAGATGGTCTGGACTGTTACAGAAAATACATTGTAACGCTCTGTACCACCGGGAAAGGCGGGGCAGAGGAACTGAAACGTTACATCGAAAAATATGGACAGTTGGAAGATACAGAGGTGATCCCGATGTCGGTTACAGACAAAGAACTGTTGCGTGATAACCTGAAACACCTGATGACCACGGGAGTGGTTCAGTGCATTGTGGGAACCTATGATCCGGGAATGTTTGCAATTCCCTTCCTGCCGATCAGTGAAGTATTCGGAGCCAGAAAAGAGAGTCTTCCAAGATTGCTCCGACTGGAAAAAGAGGCAAAAGCAAAGATAGATTATGATGCAATGTTTGCATATCTGGGAGAGCAGCTGACGCACACCGATATTGAAAAGCTGAGAAAAATACTGCCGGATATTATGAAAGAAATCAATTCGGCGTTTATGGAGTTATCTTTGGATGCGGAAGCCGGCTTGCTGATTCATATTTCCTGTTGTATTGACAGGCTGCTTGCAAAACAGGAAGTTGCCACAAATCCCAGAAAAGCAGCAATATTGCTTCAATATGACAAGGAATTTAAAAAACTGCTTAAAATAGTAAAACCGTTGGAAAAGACATTTCATGTCATTATCAATGATGATGAGATAGCAAATATTCTGACGATCATATATCAGCTCTAAGAACAGGAGGTTACAAAATGGAAGAAAATATGCAGGAAAAGCTGGAAGAAATCGCGATGATGATCATAGCCAATTCCGGACAGGCAAGATCAGATGCCTTCGCTGCACTGCAGGAGGCGAAAAAAGGAAATTTCGAAGACGCAGAGAAACTTCTGAAGGAGGCAGAAGAGAGTCTTCAAACAGCACATGAATCTCACAGAGAACTGTTGAAAATGGATGCGTCCGGAGAAGTGACGCAGGTAAGTATTTTATTGTGTCATGCGCAGGATCATCTGATGGGAAGTGCACTGGCACTGGATTTGATCCGGGAAATGATCGTTTTATATCAAAAGTAGGGAAAAGCAAGGAGGAATCGTATGGAACGAAAAGTATTATTGATCTGCGCAGGTGGGATGTCTACCGGAATTCTGATGCGTAAGATGGAAAAATATGCAGAGGAACAGGGAATTTCTCTGAAGATCGAAGCAGTGGGAATGTCAGCATATGAAGATGTGTACAAAAATTATGATGTCATTCTGTTGGGACCGCAGGTATCTTATAAAAAGGGTGAGATCGAGCAAAATACGCAAAAACCTATTGCGGTGATTCCGGCATATGATTATGCAATCGGTAATGTGGCCAATATTATGAAGCAGGTGGAAGACTTGTATCAATAAGTCTGCAAAACGTAAAAAGAAGGTATTTCAACAGGGAAGGAGTAAAGGTATGGCAAATTTTTATGAAAGCAAGCCCATGCAATGGGTGAAAAAAGCAGGGGAAAAAGTAGTGGGAAATAAGGGAATACAGGCGATTTCCTCCGGTATGATGATGGTAATGGGTGTAATATTGTTGGGAGCGGTATTCCAATTACTGGCAGTCATATTACAGACGATCGGTATTATCGATCAGAGTTCCGGAATCTATAGTGCACTTATGGTGCCATATAAGGTGTCTATGGGATTTATTTCGCTGTATGTAGCTTTTACCATTGCCTATTCTTATGCAAAGTCTTTAAAAATGCAGGCGCTGATGGCAGGACTGAATTCGATTCTGATCTTTTTGATTGCAGCCGCGCCGATCAAAACAGTAGATCTGGCCGGGGAAGCGGGCGGAACTTTTACCGGAATGGATACCATGGCGCTTGATGCGAAGGGTATGTTTGTAGCCATTATTGTAGCGCTGACCAGCGTACAATTGACACATTTTTTTGAAAAGCATCATCTGGTTATCAAGATGCCGGATGCGGTTCCGGAATTCCTGCAGGATACCTTCCGTTCACTGATTCCTCTGGTAGTAAATGCGATTATCTGGACGGTATTGGGGTATGGCTGTGTGGCATTGACACAGACAGCGCTTCCGGTACTTATTACCGGTCTGCTGGGAATGCCGCTGGCAGCACTGACAAGTGTTCCCGGAATTATTATTATCGTAATCATTGCCAGTCTGTTATGGACAATGGGTGTACATGGAACAGTGGCGGTATATGCGGCAATCGCAGCACCGTTAATGCAGTATTATGCAACCAACTATGCCAATCATGAGGCCGGTCAGGCGCTTGTATTTATGCCAATCGCATTATTCGGTATTATCAATTGCTGTGGCGGAACCGGCAATACACTGGCGCTCTGCGTGATGGGACTGTTCTCGAAATCCGAACAGCTGAAAGCAGTCAGCAAGGCAGCAATCGTGCCCGGTCTGTTTAATATTAACGAGCCTGTGATCTTCGGTTATCCTATTATGTATAATCCGATCATGTGCATTCCCTTTATCCTGAACCCTGTAATTACCATGATCATCTGTTATTTTGGATATATGATAGGATTTTTCAAACCGGCTTACATATCCATTACGGCGACCCTTCCGGTTGGATTTGCACAGTATCTGACGACTTTGTCCTGGACTAATATCTTTATTCCGGTGATTGCTTTTGCAGTGGCGTTTGCATGTTATTGGCCGTTCTTCAAAGTATATGAAAAGGAACTGGTAGCAAAAGAAGCACAGGCAAAGGAAGAAAAATAATGGAAGAAAAGCAGAAAACATTTCCACCCGGATTTCTATGGGGCGGTGCCGTGGCAGCCAATCAGGCAGAAGGCGCCTGGCAGGCGGATGGAAAAGGAGATTCTGTAGCGGATCATATTACTGCGGGGACAAAAACGTCCCCACGGCGATTCACGGAACAGATTCGTCCTGAGGAGAATTATCCAAGTCACGAAGCCATAGATTTCTATCACAGATATGAGGAGGACATTGCTCTATTTGCGGAAATGGGGTTCAAAGTATTCCGAATTTCGATTGCCTGGACCCGTATTTTTCCCAAAGGAGATGAGATATCGCCCAATCGTGCCGGAATTGCGTATTACAGGAAAGTATTTGAAACCTGTAAAAAATACGGAATAGAACCGTTGGTTACCTTGTCTCATTATGAAATGCCTTATTACCTGTGTGAACATTACGGCGGCTGGACCAACCGGCAGACGATTGCATTTTTCCTGCGGTATTGTGAGACGGTATTCAGAGAATATCAGGATCTGGTTCATTACTGGCTGACATTTAATGAAATGAATACCCTGGTCAGCCGTTTCGGAACGCTCCTTGCGGGAGGCATTTTACCCGAGGACGGAGAAGACCTATTCGGGACAAAACGACTGGGATCCCCCGAGACCGCGGCAGAAAAGAGTCGCAGATTCACTGCATTGCATCATCAGTTTCTGGCCGGTGCACAGGCAGTAAAAATAGCACACGAGATCAATCCCGAAAATAAAGTGGGATGTATGCTGTCTGCAGCCGGTGTGTATCCATATACCTGTAGTCCGGAAGATGTATTGGAAGCACAGGCCCAGATGGAACGCAGCAACTGGTTGTGCGGAGATGTGTGCGTAAGAGGAGCATATCCTTATTTTGCGGAACGCTTTTTTAGGGAAAATGGGGTACAGATCCGAAAAGAGACCGGGGATGATGAAATATTGAAGAATGGAAAAGTGGATTTCTTAAGCTTCAGCTATTACAGTTCCCGTTGTGCCACGGCAGACCCGAAAGTGATACAGACAGCAGGGAATATGATGCTTGGTGTGCCCAATCCCTATCTGGAAGCAAGCGAATGGGGATGGATCATTGATCCTAAGGGATTACGTTACCTCCTGAATGAACTGTACGGCAGATATCAGATTCCGCTGATGGTCGTAGAGAACGGACTGGGAGCGGTGGATCGTGTGACAGAAGACGGACAGATTCATGATGATTACCGGATTGCTTATTTAAGCGAACATATCAGACAGATGTGGGAAGCAGTAAATGATGGTGTGGAGTTGCTGGGATACACTCCGTGGGGATGTATCGATTTGATCAGTGCAAGCACCGGTGAAATGAAAAAACGCTATGGCTTTATCTATGTGGACAAAGACGATGAAGGAAAAGGAACCTTGGAACGAAAGAAAAAAGATTCCTTTGCCTGGTATCGGGAGTGCATCAGGACGAATGGAGCCAGCGTACTTTCCACGAATAAAAAAGAGGATAAATTATGACAAAAAAACAGGTTGAGATTGTGAATAAGACAGGACTGCATGCCAGACCGGCTTCTGATTTTGTACTGGAAGCCAAAAAATATGAAAGCAAAATTACGATTTGCAGAGAAAACGGCGTACCGGTGAATGCAAAATCCGTTGTACGGATTCTGGCGGAAGGAATCGGACAGGGAACCAAAATAGAGATTGCTGCGGAAGGCGCAGATGAAGAGCAGGCGGCAGCGTCTCTTGCCGCCTTGGTGGAAAGCGGATTTGGAGAATAAAGGCGGTAAATGTGTATGGAAGAAAGATTACAGGGAAATCCGGTATCTGAGGGAATTGCTTATGCGAAATCTTATATTTACATTCCCGGTACATTGACAAAGGCTCCGGGATTTTTCCCAAAGGGTCAGGAAGAGGAAAAATATCGGGAATTCAGGGAAACCTGTGAAAAGGCAGACGGTGAACTGGTGACATTGTACAACGGTATGTGTAAAGAGGATCCGGATAAGGCAAAAATCTTCAGTGCACATCGGGAATTACTCCAGGATGAAGAAATCCTTGATGAGATCCGGGAGGCAATCTGTGCGGAAAGCATGAATCCGGACAGCGCGGTCAGTAAGGTGTATACGGAATTTGCAGAATTGCTGGCAGGTGTGGAGGATCCGTTGATTGCCGAACGGGCGGCGGATCTTAGAGATGTCAGAGACCGGCTGCTCCGGATTCTGTCGGGGCAGGAAATGTCTAAGCTGTCTTCGCTTTCGGAAGATGTAATTCTGGTAGCCCATGACCTGTTACCCAGTGATACGGCCACCATGGACAGAAAACATATCAAAGGAATTCTGACAGAGGTTGGCGGAGTGAATTCACATTCCGCAATCCTGGCAAGAAGTTACGGAATTCCTGCAATTCTGGGAGTTCCGAATGTTACGGAAAAAATTCCCACAGATACTATGCTTGCCATGGATGGTTTGACCGGAGAAATATTTGTCACACCGGGAGAAGAATGTATTCGCGATATCAGGGAAAAACAGACATCTTTTTTCCGCAAAAAAGAAGCAGAAAAAAATTTTTTAAACAAACCTGCAATTATGAAGGACGGAACAGAAATAAAGATAGGAATCAATATCGGCTCGCAGGAATTTGATGTTCCGACAGACCGGTACGATTTCATCGGCTTGTTCCGTACAGAATTTCTTTATATGGAAGGGAAGGAACTTCCGGGGGAAGAAACACAATTTGAAGCCTATAGGCAGGTTGTGCAAAAGGCAAAAGGACATCCGATTACTTTGCGGACACTGGATATCGGCGGAGATAAGACATTGCCCTACATGGAATTGCCAAAAGAGGACAATCCTTTTTTGGGGAAAAGAGCAATCAGGCTTTGTTTTGCGGAAAAAGAGTTATTTTTAACGCAACTGCGTGCGGCACTGCGTGCTTCTGCTTACGGACCTCTGCAAATCATGTTTCCGATGGTCGGGAGTCTGGAAGATATTCGCAAGGCAAAAGAGTACCTGAATCTGGCAAAAGAGCAGCTGAAAGAGAGAAAGCAGCAGTTTGATGAACAGATCCGAATCGGTATTATGATAGAGATTCCCGCGATTGCCTTGATTGCAGATCTGGCGGCGGAAGAGGTGGATTTTGCAAGCATAGGATCCAATGACCTGACGCAGTATTTGTCGGCTGCGGATCGGATGAATCCGGAGGTGGCCGCTTATTACAAAAGCGATTCTACGGCAATGCTTCGGCTACTTGGGTTTGTATTCCGGGAGTTTTCCAAACGGGAAAAGGAGATATCTGTCTGCGGAGAAATGGCAGGGAATCCGGAGACCGCCCAATTGCTGGTGGGACTGGGAGCGAGAAAGCTGTCTATGAGTAGTGGAAATATCGCCGGTGTAAAGGCAAAACTGGCTGAATGTACGTTGCAGGAGCTGACAACTTTGGCAGAGAAAAAACTATGAACCCTCTTGACAAAAAAATGAAATGTGTTTATATTCATAACAGTGTTATATAACACTGTTATGAATATTTTTTTGGAGGAAAAAGTGACAAAACCAATCGAAGGAGTTTCAGAGAGAATTCTCGTCTGTGCCAGAGAAGAATTCCTGGAGAAGGGCTATTCCGAAGCGTCGCTTCGTACGATCGCAGCCAAGGCAGACACTACTACCGGATCCATCTATTCCCGGTTTGGGGACAAGGAAGGATTGTTTTGTGCGATTGTGGAACCTGCGGCGGAAGGGCTGACGCAGATATTCCTTAAGACCCAGGAGGCGTTTCATGCCAGAGAGGCAGAGGAACAGCCGAAGGTAATGGAGGATTATGTGGTAGGCGGTATGGATGAAATGCTTGACTATGTCTATGACCGGTTTGATGATTTCCGGTTACTGTTGGATGCCTCTTACGGTACCAAGTATCAGAATTTCGTGGAGCATCTGGTGGACATTGAGACGGAGTATACCTACAAGTATATGGAAGCTACGAAATTCCTACAGGAAGGCAGCATGATCACTGAGGAGTTCCTACATATCATGGCGAGAGCCATGTTTGACAGCATGTTCGAAGTCGTCAGACACCGCATGGACAGGGATACCGCCAGAAAATATCTGCATATGCTGGAGAAGTATCACTACAGCGGATGGGGAGCCATCATCAAGCTGGGGTGAATCATAAGATAAGACTGCTATGGAAGATTACGGTAGCAGTCTATCTTAAAAATCGACGGTTAGTTGAAACTAATTCTCAATAAGCAGTGTTAGATAGGAAAGACAATAGAGCCTCAAATGTCCGGAAAAGAGAAATGATGAAAATCCGGGCAAAATGAAAAGAAATTCTAGAAATTAAAGAGTTACATTAAATCCAAAAAATTAATTTAAATCAAAGGGAAAGAGGGAAAGATCACATGAAAAAAGAAAGCTCTATGCAGAAGCTGTTCGCTTATGCGGGCAACTACAAGTACCTGACCATTGCGTCATGGATTCTGTCCGCAGTCAGTGCACTGATTGCGTTACTGCCGTTCTATTACATATGGCGGATCATGCAGGAAGTGGTGTTGGCAACACCGGATTACAGCAAGACCCGGAATCTGTCGGGGCTTGGATGGAGTGCCGTGGGATTTGCGCTGCTTTCCATGCTCATTTATATCTGCGGACTGCTGTGTTCCCACATTGCGGCATTCCATGTACAGGCCAATATGCGAAGTACTCTGATGCGGCACATTCTGACACTTCCCATGGGTTTCATGGACAGTGAAGGCAGCGGCAAGATCCGCAAGATCGTCAACGAATCCACCGCAGCCACAGAGACCTACCTGGCGCATCAGCTGCCGGATAAAGCGGGAGCGGTGGCAACACCTGTGGGACTGTTGCTTTTGCTGGTAGTATTTGACTGGAAACTGGGCTTATTAAGTCTGGTGCCTGTAGTATTTGCATTTTTCATCATGGGAGCCATGACCGGTCAGCGCATGAAGATCAAAATGGAAGAGTACCAGAATGCGCTGGAAGAAATGTCCAGCGAGGCGGTGGAGTACGTCCGCGGTATCCCGGTGGTCAAGACCTTCGGACAGTCGGTCTTTTCCTTCAAGCGTTTCCAGACTTCGATTAAGAAATATGAAAAATGGACCATCGCATATACGAAAGATCTGATGTGGCCCATGGTCGGTTTCACTACATTGATCAATGCCATTTTTGCGATTCTCATTGGCGCTGCCTATTGGTTCGGCGGAGCAAACGGTGATCCGGAAATACTGATCAATCTGCTGTTTTACATCATCATTACCCCCGTGCTGACTGTGACCCTCGGTAAGATCATGTACGGCGGCGAGAACCAGATGATCGTGGAGGATGCTCTGAAGAGAACGGACGGCATCTTAAACAGAAAACCTCTGCCGGAGGCAACGACGAAGCAGGAGATTCCGGAATATTCCGTGGCGTTGCAGAACGTATCCTTCCGTTATGAAAATGCCGAGCGCGATGCCCTGCATCAGATCAATCTGGATATCAAAGAAGGAGAGCATGTCGCTTTCGTAGGACCCTCCGGCGGCGGTAAGACCACCCTGGCCAGCCTGATCGCCCGCTTTTACGATACTACGGAAGGGAAGATCAGCATCGGCGGCGTGGACGTAAAGGATATTTCTTCCGCACAGCTGATGGATATGGTATCTTTCGTGTTCCAGGACAGTAAACTGCTGAAAATGTCGATCTATGATAACGTCCGCATGGGTAAAAAAGATGCCACCAGGGAAGAAGTGATGGAAGCTCTGAAAAATGCCCAGTGTGAGGACATCATCGCCAAAATGCCGAACGGCGTGGATACTGTCATCGGCAGTCAGGGTACTTATGTCTCCGGCGGTGAGGCACAGCGCCTGTCCATTGCCAGAGCGATGTTAAAAAATGCACCGATCCTGATCCTTGACGAGGCTACCGCTTTTGCCGATCCCGATAATGAAACCAAGGTGCAGAAAGCGTTCACCGGACTTTCCAAAGGCAAGACCGTGATCATGATCGCCCACAGATTGTCTTCCGTGGTGGATGCAGACCGCATCTGCGTCCTGAAAAACGGCGAGATCGCAGAACAGGGAACACATGAAGAACTGCTTGCACAGAACGGACTGTATGCCCATATGTGGGAAGAATACAACAAGTCCGTGAGCTGGAAGGTCGGCGCTTAAGGGGGCTGATAGTTTAAAGTTTTGCAGGCTTTGAATAACGTAGAACAATCAGAAGAAAAGAGTTATGCAGAGGTTTTTACGATGCAGAGTTTGCAATGTGTATTTAATACGAGGCGGGAGAAGTGTGAAAAATATGCTTGATAGCAAATTTTTTCACAAGCCATATAAATATGGCTTTGGCTATATTGTGGCGCCTGCGGAATGGAGATTAGAATGAGTATTTTACAGGAAAAATTGCAACATAGATACGCACTTTCGGAAAAAGGTGCACAAGATATGATGAAAGCATTCGTATCCGTTACGATTTCAGATCTGGTATTGATGTTCCCGGTGTGGATGTTATATTTTCTGGTGAGAGACTATCTGCAGGGGACGATGGCAGGCAGGGGTGTATTCTACCTGATCGGGTGCCTCTTGTGTCTGGCACTGATCGCCATTACTACATTGATCCAGTATCGTGCCACATTCCTGGCAACTTATGTGGAGAGCGGGGTACGGAGAATTGCCCTGGCGGAGCAGCTGCGAAAGCTTCCGTTATCCTTTTTCGGAAAAAAGGACCTGTCCGATCTGACCAGTACCATTATGGCGGACTGTGCCGCCATGGAGACCGCCTCCTCCCATTTCATTCCTGAACTGGCAGGCTCCTGCATTTCTACGACACTGATCGCCATCGGTACCTTTTTCCTGAACTGGAAAATGGCTATCGCGGCATTATGGGTACTGCCCGTATCCTTCCTCATTGTGGGCTGTTCCGGCAGGGTACAGAAGAGTCTGAGCAAGAAGCAGATGAAGTTGAAAATGGACTGTGCGGACGGTATTCAGGAATGTCTGGAAACGGTACGCGACCTGCGGGCCAACAATGCACAGGCAGAGTACATGGAAGGCTTAGAGAGTAAGATCCGTGCAGTGGAGAAACATGCACTGGTGACGGAGCTTGGTACGGCAGTATTTGTGGGAAGTGCCCAGATGATCTTAAAACTGGGCATCGCTGCCGTGGCGCTGACCGGTGGCGTGCTGTTGGTAAGGGGAGAGATCGATATTCTGACCTTCTTCGTATTCCTGCTGCTGATATCCAGAATGTATGATCCCCTGCAGGTGGCATTGCAGAATCTGGCGGCCATCATCAGCAGCAGTGTGCAGAGTGACCGTTTGGATGAGATCCTGTCCCATGACATCCAGACCGGTGCCGACACCATGGATCCTAAGGGGTATGATATCGAATTTTCCCATGTGGGCTTTTCCTATGACAGTCAGGATACTGTGCTCAAAGACGTGGACTTCACAGCAAAACAGGGCGAAGTGACAGCGCTGATTGGTCCTTCCGGCGGCGGTAAGACCACCGTGTCCAGACTGGCTTCCCGGTTCTGGGATATCAATAAAGGTAAGATTACCGTGGGCGGTATGGACATCTCCACCATTGATCCGGAGACATTGATGTCCCTGTATGCCATCGTATTCCAGGATGTGACGCTGTTCAATAATACGGTGATGGAAAACATCCGTATCGGCAAGCAGAATGCGACGGATGAAGAAGTGCTGGCTGCGGCAAAACTGGCGCACTGTGATGAGTTCGCGGAGAAGCTTCCGAACGGCTGGCAGACCATGATCGGTGAGAACGGTTCGGAACTGTCCGGCGGTGAGAGACAGCGTATCTCCATAGCCAGAGCATTCCTGAAGGATGCGCCCATTATCCTGTTGGATGAAGCGACGGCTTCCCTGGATGTGGATAACGAGACGATGATTCAGGAATCCCTGTCCAAGCTGATCCGTAACAAGACCGTCATGATCATTGCGCACCGCATGCGTACCGTGGCGGATGCGGATAAGATCGTGGTATTGAAAGACGGCGTGGTGGCAGAGCAGGGAACGCCTGCCGAACTGGAAGCAAAAGACAGCATTTACCGGCATATGAAAGCCACTCAGATGGAGGCTGCCGGCTGGACATTATAATCAAACAGCCTTTTTAAAAGGAGCGGTCCGCTTGTTTACAGGCGGATCGCTTTTAGCATATTGCGTAATTCCTGCGAACGACATATAATACAATCCAACGGCAGAAAATTATCCAATGGAGAGGAACACAGAGGAATACCATGCAGATAGCAGCAATGAAAAAAGACGATTTTTACCGGCAGATGTTCAAACTGACCATCCCGATCATTATACAGAATCTGCTCAGTGCAGCAGTGAATTCCGCGGATGTTATTATGTTAAACTATGTGGGACAGTCCGCAATATCCGCAGTATCCCTGGCGTCAAATTTTTCAAATGTCCTGTTTATGGTATATTACGGACTGGGGACGGGAGCCACTCTCTTGTGCGCCCAATATTATGGAAAGGGGAACCTGGAAGCAATTCATACGGTAGAGGGAATCACACTTCGTTTCTCTATGGCAATCTCAGGTATTGTTGCGCTGATTGCATTTTTCCTTCCTCAGAAGATGATGCTTCTCTTTACTCCTGATCAGGAGCTGATCACCATCGGTGCCTCTTATCTGCGGATCATGGGCATCACATACCTGTGCTGGGGCATCACGGAGGTGTATCTTGCCATCCTGCGAAGCGTAGGTCGTGTGACGGTCAGTATGGTGTTGAATATGCTGGCTTTCGTATTGAATGTCATTCTGAATGCCACCTTTATCTTTGGACTGTTCGGCATGCCGAAGCTGGGAGCTACCGGTGTCGCCATTGCCACAGCCCTGTCCCGACTGGTGGAACTGGTGGCATGCTTCATTGTATCTTTCTTGAGCAAAAATGTAAAACTGCATCCGAAGTACCTGTTTGTTCACAGTAAGGTGCTGACACAAGATTTCATGCGTCTGTCTCTGCCCGCACTTTGCAACGATGTGTCCTGGAGTGTGGCGTTTTCCATGTATTCCGTGATCCTGGGGCATCTGGGAACAGATGCGGTGGCCGCTAATTCACTGGTCGTCGTAGTGCGCAATATCGGCACGGTGTTCTGTTTTGCCATTGCCAGTGCAGGTGGCATATTACTGGGAAATATTATGGGACAAGGCGATCTGGAGAAGTCGAAGAGTTACGCTTCCCGGATGCTGAAGATGACGGTAATCGCCGGAGCTATAGGCGGCCTGATCGTACTGGCAATTACCCCCTTTGTGTTACGGTTTGCTACATTGAATGACACTGCCATGCATTATCTGAAATACATGCTGCTCATCAATACTTATTATATTATGGGTGCTGCCGTGAATACGGCGCTGATCGCCGGAGTATTCCGTGCCGGCGGGGATACGAAGTTCGGACTGATCTGCGATACGATCGATATGTGGTGCTATGCGATCCCTCTGGGATTCTTCGCCGCATTTGTACTGAAACTCCCGGTGCTGTGGGTCTATTTCCTGTTATGCACGGATGAATTCGTCAAATGGCCCTGGGTCATTAAGCATTACCGAGAGGGTAAATGGGCGAAGAATATTACCAGAGAAGAAGTATGATTCTAAGTTAAATTACATGGCCTTTTCCTGTTCTTCCTGAATCTCTGGGAAGACAGATAACATGGGCTTTACGTCTTCCTTTTTAATGATACGTGCCACGTAATTTTTTGTGATCTTCATTACTACGGGAGACAGGGCTATGACACCGATCAGGTTGGGAATCGCCATCAGACCGTTGAAGGTATCGGACAGATCCCAGGCAAGACCTAAGTTCATGGTGCAGCCGATGAAGATCATCAGTACGAATGCAATCTTGTAGACAATGGTGGATTTCGTACCAAATAAATATTCACATGCCTTGGATCCGTAGTGGCTCCAGCCCAATACGGTAGAAAATGCGAACAGCAGGATTGCAATGGCGATGAAGGCGGGACCGAAGCTGCCGAATACGGTAGCGAAAGCCTGACCTACCAAGGCGGAACCGGACACATCCACCAATACGGCACCGGTGTCCAGATCGATCAGTCCGGAGGACAGAACCGCGAAAGCTGTCAGCGTACATACGACCATGGTGTCGGCAAATACTTCGAAGATCCCCCACATACCCTGACGCACGGGCTCCTTTACATTGGAACTGGAATGTACCATGACGGAGGAACCGAGGCCGGCTTCGTTAGAGAAGACGCCGCGCTTCATGCCCCAGGTCAGCGCCAGCTTCACACCGGAACCCACGATACCGCCGCCTACGGCTTTCAGACCGAAAGCGCCTTTGAAAATAGCGGTAAATACAGCACCGATGTGACTGATGTTGGCGAAGAAGATTACGAGAGCACCGAGGACATAAGCAATTGCCATAAAAGGCACCAGCTTCTCCGTCACGGAAGCGATTCTTTTTAATCCACCGACGATAACGAGGGCACCTACGAGTACCAGAACAATACCGGTCACGGTTGCGGGAATCGAAAAGGCGGAAGTCATATTGGCAGCGATGGAATTCACCTGACTCATGTTACCGATACCGAAGGAAGCCAGCAGACAGAAAGCGGAGAACAGCGTTGCCAGTATCGCGCCGATCTGTTTACATCCCTTATAGGAACCGAGCCCGTCCTTCAGATAATACATGGCGCCGCCGCTCCATTCTCCTATGGAATTCCTGCGGCGATAGTAGATGCCCAGTACATTTTCCGAATAGTTTGTCATCATGCCGAAGAAAGCTACGATCCACATCCAGAAGATGGCGCCGGGACCGCCGGCCACCAGGGCACTTGCCACACCTACGATATTACCGGTACCGATGGTGGCTGCCAGTGCGGTGCACAGAGACTGGAACTGGGAAATGGACTGATCTCCGGCTTCTGTATGTTTCGTCACATGTTTGTCTTTCAAAATGCCGCCCACCGTATTTTTAAACCAGTGTCCGATATGGGATAACTGGAAAAACTTCGTCAGAACGGTCATCAGGATACCGGTACCCACCAAGAGTACCAGCATGGGAACACCCCATACGAAACCGTTGACGGCGCTGTTCACATTTGTAATGAGCTCTACCATAACATTCTCCTCCTTTTGTCGTATCAGGCAAAAGAAAAAGCGCGGGCATCCGAAGATGTCCACGCTGACATTGCTACCTGATTTTTGTTTCGATTTATTTTTCATAGTATAACATACCATTTTCTGTGATGCAATTAAAAATTTATGACTATGCAGGAACAAATATTACCGACGTAGCAAAAAATTATTGACCTAAAGTTAGCTCCAGGTATTATGATAAAACTGTCCGAAATGAAACATTATTATGCAGACAGGACATATGCAAGATTTCGGGCAGAATGAGCAAGATCGTCAAATAGAAAGATTATGGAAGGAGCAGAAGAAATGTATCAGAATGAATTAACTTTAAATAATGGTGTGAAGATTCCACAGCTGGGACTGGGAACATGGTTCATTGATGATGACAAGGCGGCAGATGCCGTGAAGGCAGCGGTAAAACTTGGTTACAGACATATTGATACCGCCCAGGCTTATGGCAATGAGCGCGGTATCGGGGAAGGTATCCGTACCTGCGGTGTACCCAGAGAGGAACTTTTTGTTGTATCAAAAGTTGCAGCAGAGCACAAGACCTACGAATCTGCTGCAAAGAGTATTGATGAGACACTGAGCAAAATGGGACTGGACTATCTGGATATGATGATCATTCATTCTCCCCAGCCCTGGGTTGAGGTAAATCGGAGTGAGGATCGTTATGTGGAGGGAAACAGAGCCGCATGGAGAGCTCTGGAAGATGCTTACAAAGCAGGTAAATTAAAGGTCATCGGTATCTCCAACTTCCAGATCGGTGACATCGAGAGTCTGCTTCAGACAGCAGAGATTAAGCCTATGGTGAACCAGATCCTGCTGCACATCAGCAATACACCGTTAGAACTGATGGAGTACTGCCAGAAGAATGGGATTGCCGTAGAGGCATATTCCCCCATCGCCCACGGTGAGATTTTAAATCAGCCAGAGATCAAAGCTATGGCAGAAAAGTATGGAGTAACGGTACCACAGCTTTGCATCCGCTATACATTGTAGCTTAGTGCAATTTCTCTTCCAAAGACAGCTAATCCTGAGCATATGAAGACAAATGCTGAGGTTGATTTTGAAATCAGTGCGCAGGATATGGAAGTATTAAAGAACTTCAAGAAGATTGAAAGTTATGGAGCAAGCAGTGGATTCCCTGTATATAGCGGAAAGATGTAATGATAACAGGAATCCGAATAGTGTTTTAAGAATGGAGTAGATGATTATTATACAACACTTGATGAAATTAATGTACCAATAACAGTCAGTGGACGTGTAACAGCAGGTTATGAAGTTGTCATCGATACAAACGTAAAACTTCTCTGACCGGATGCAACAGGTATGGCAAAACCATATCTGATTGTAACCAGTGAGAAGGTTTCAAAGGAATATCTCGATTATCTGGACAGACAGAATATTTCATGGATTGCCTGCGTAAAAGAGCATGTAGACCTCGTGCGTGCAACAGAAATCCTTGCAGAGCAGTTTGGCGTAGAGCGCATGAGTATTGTCGGCGGACCGAAAATTAATACTGCATTTTTATAAGCTGGACTTCTTGATGAGATCAGTCTGTTGAGCGGAGCCGGAATCGATGGCAGATGCGTGGCTGTTGCTATGTATCTGCTTTTCTTTTTACGGAATTATCTGTTGTTTTGAGTTGACACATACTGAAATTAAGTATAACATCAGGTAGAATATCCCACCATGATTCTATGGAGGTGACATGATGTCACTTTACAATTTAACAAAATAATGAAAGGAGTATTTTTGTGAACTATACAGACATCATAAGCAAGTGGAAGGAGAAGAAAATAGATAGCATCGAAAAATTAGATCAACAGCTCAGCAATTTTCGTATCACTTTTGCTTATAACTCTGGAACAATAGAAAATCCACAGATAACATATCATGCTACAAGAGAAGTCTTTGAAAATGGAAAGGTAATCAATTTTTGTGGTGATACTCAAACCATCTTTGAAATTGAAAATCAAAAAAAATGTTATAATTTTCTTGTACCTAAAATTATAAATAAAGACCCCATTACCTCTGATCTTATAAAAAAAATTCATTATCAACTTATGCAAGGGGTCTATGACGAACACCGTTGGCAAAAAGGTGAACGTCCTGGACATTATAAAATACATGATTATGTAATTGGCAAATCAAATCAGGGTGCGCTACCAGAAGAAGTTCCGGCTGAAATAGCGGAATTATGTGACGAAATTTTAAATATCCCTGACAAGGGTGATAACATTTTAAAAACAGCCGCATATATTCATTGTAAATTTGAAAATATTCATGCATTTGCCGATGGAAATGGAAGAGTAGGGAGAACCCTTATGAACTATTATTTGATGATCAATAAC
>ENA-UEQB01000452-UEQB01000452.1-human-gut-metagenome-genome-assembly--contig:-NODE-452-length-39119-cov-32.746683_pt1 | contig 39119 bp, 41 predicted proteins | sample MGYA00242901_ERZ507918 | MGnify/ENA primary metagenome ERZ507918 (study PRJEB26167, sample SAMN06115405) | human gut metagenome | host: Homo sapiens | place: China:Sichuan | collected 2016-04-06... | reverse complement strand
AATATAATAAAAAAGCGAAATAGAGAAGGCATAAAAAGAAAGTATAAAGATGTAATAGAAAACCACCAACAAGAAAAAGATTTTATTTGCGCAGTGGATAAAACTGTTTGTCTGGCATTTGATACATATAAACTTTTAACTGAATTGTATGGAATAAAAGAAGAAAAACTATTTGTTGCCCCTAATGGATTGGCTTTAGGAAAAAAAATGTTATCTGCTGAAATGAAGAAAGAATTACGGAGGAAATTTCATATACAAGATAATGAAAAAGTTATAATATTTGTTGGACGAATCAATCGCATTAAAGGTGTATATCCTTTATTGTCTTGTTTTGATAAAATAGTAGATAAGTATCCTGATTGTCGTATGGTATTAATTGGTGATGGAGATATCAACGATGTGATCAAATATGCTCGGGAAGCCATTAGCAAGATTACATTTGTAGGGCGGTTGGATAAGAGGAAATTATATCAATGGTATAGTATTGCTGATATTGCAGTCTTTCCGTCGTATTATGAGGAATGTAGTTATGTTGGCATTGAGATGTTAATGCATGGAATTCCTGTTGTTGCTTCAGATGGATATGCAGTGAGAAATATGTTTAGTAAGGATAATGCTGTAATCGCAGCCATAAAAAAATGGGATAAATCGGATGAATTTGAGAACAGTCTGATAAATGCTGTTTTTTCTTTGTTAGAGTCGGATGAATTGTCAAAAAATAAAAGAAAGCAGGCCTTACAGAAGAAACATACAGAACAAACTCGGGAATAAAAATAGCACTACCAACATATTACAAACAAAAAATATGGACGGATCAAGAACGCGAAGCCCTCCGAATCATAAAGGAAGAGAAGCAAACAAAGTACTACAACAAAACTCCTATCAAAGTAGAAACAATAGAACAATACAAAGAATATGTAGACGCAGTAAAATACTGGCAATCAATCAAAAAGTATGACGGAAAGAGAAAAAAATGAAATATGCAAAGGATATGCAGACCTAGTCATAAAAAAAGAACAAATTACTCGTGAACTATGGAAAACAGAATTTGCAATCAAGAAGTTGGAAGATATATTAACACGAAACAAAATGCTGATACCAACAGAGACAGAGTCGACATTGGAGACAGATCAAACAACTTAGTAAAGCTGATCGGCGCCGAAAGAGTATCTCGGCGAGACTTCAAATACGAAGGAACATACTACGTAACAAAAGACGGAGAAGTATACGACAAAGAGTACGTAAACACTCAAAAACTACAAAGAACCGGCATAAGCTACTACGAAGTAACCGACTGGGAATACAATGAAAGAAAAAGACTGTACCAACCTACTATCAGAAGAATAGTAATGATCAAAAACACCAACACTCAATTGTCACTAAACCTATGAATGAAAAAGTAAAGAAGATCGTAAAATGGATCGCGGTAATAGCAGCCGCAATCGGCGCCGCAGCCGCGGTAATTATAGAACAGGGATGCACTAACAAGTATCATCTCAAAGCAAACGGCATCAAAGTCGATACAATCGAAGTGTCAAGATCAATAAAAATTAAATAACATGGACAAGAAATTCAGAAATCAGATGCTCGCTGAAAGCCAGAAAAAAGAAGAGGAAATCAAAAACGTAAACCTCGAAATCGAAGAAAGAGAAGTATCAGAAAACGGCCCGTTCGTACTGATCTGCAACAAAAGAAACAAATGGGTAATCACAACCTGTGGCGCACTCGTAAACGCGAAGGAGTTCGACACTAAAGAGGATGCTGAAAAACATCTGACTGAAAAACATTGGGAAGACATCCTAACCGCAGCACTCATATTTTTCTCACACGTAAATAACCAAATGATAAACACCCAAGAAGAATAAGCCATGAAAAAAACATTAGGAGGAGACAGACTTCGAAGCGAGAGTAAAATGGAAGTATATCTGCCTAATTTCGGTAGATCATCTCACAACGTAGGAAAAATAATCCGAACATCCCAGGCATGCGGAACAATCGTGCCCTACTGGTGTCAGATAGGATTGGATGGTACATCATTCTACATTGACATCACGACAAAAGTAAAAACCTTGCCAACAACCGGACCTGTATTTGGAAGTTTTAAGCATCAAATCGATGTGTTCGTAATTCCAATCAGACTCTACATAGCAGCATTGCATAATAATGCCTTGGGAGTAGGGCTAAACATGAGCAAGGTATTACTACCGCGATTCCTGGTTAACACCGCTAACACATCAATATATGAAGACGATACCAATAGGGGGCAAGTCAATCCGAGCTCACTACTCTCATACCTGGGAATAAAAGGATTTGGATACTCCCATGTTAACCAATATGTCCGAAGCTTTCCTGCGATATTCAACCTGGCATACTGGGATATATTCAAAAACTATTACGCCAACAAACAGGAAGAAAACGCATACGTAATCACCGGAATAAACCATATTTGGAAAAAAATCAGTGTAGGAAATGGAGTTGACTGGATTAAAGCGTGGACAGATAACTTAAGTGTACCATACTCAATCGACCCATCAAGTCAAACACCAATGTTCATCAAACTGGAATTCGAGGAAAAAGTTTCACCTGAGGAAGTCAATGAAATACAATTCTTAACGAATGATCCGAACAAACCTACGACAAAAACCAACAAACTAACAAAACTCGGTGACGCCTTTATATTTGAACGAACAGATCCGGAAGCAATGGGACTCAAAAAACCAGACAACCCGAAAAAGGCGACCAACATTTACGTGTACCAAGTCAAAAAAGCAATCAAAATTGCATACAATCAAGACATAGCCGGGGAATTCCAATTAACAATGCCGGACAACAAAAAAATCAAATTAACACCATTTCCATTAAAAAACATCGACGATGAACGAACCAAAATTTTAGCTGCACCCAGCACCGCGGCATATACAATGAACAACATTACAATGCCATACGGAGCTGCAACAGCAAGCTTGCGACTACCAAACTATAACCGCACAAAACAATACAACAGTGCAAATTCATGGTTTTCACAAGCAGGATTAGCTGTAAAAACATACCTTAGCGACAGATTCAACAACTGGCTAAATACCGAATGGATCGACGGAACAACAGGCGGAATTAATGCAATCACAGCTGTAGATGTAAGCGACGGCAAGCTTACTATGGATGCTCTGATTCTTCAAAAGAAAATATTCAATATGCTAAACCGCGTCGCCATCACAGACGGTACTTACCAGGCATGGAGGGAAGCAACATACGGAATTAGGAGCGCAACACTGCCTGAATCTCCTATATTCTGCGGCGGAATGCAGAGTGAAATTGCATTTGATGAAATCGTATCAAACGCAGCAACAGATGAGGAACCACTGGGAACACTTGCCGGGCGAGGAGTTACAACCATGTACAAATCCGGAAGGGGATTAAAAATCAAATGCACAGAACCCAGCATGATTATGGCCCTGGGCTCGATCACACCTCGAGTTGATTACAGCCAGGGCAACAAATGGTGGACAAGATTGCATAACATGGATGACTTCCATAAACCAACGTTGGACGCAATTGGATTCCAGGAATTAATCACAGAAGAAGTGGCCGCATGGAGTACAGAGGCTACCGGAAACAGTGAGCTCATATATTCGTCACTAGGAAAACAGCCGTCATGGATCGAATACACAACAGACGTAAACGAAACATACGGCGAATTCGCCGCAGGAATGCCGTTAGCATTCATGTGCTTAAACAGAGTATACGAAGAAAACTCAGATCACACAATTGGTAACGCATCAACCTACATTGATCCTACGATATACAACAATATATTCGCAGAGTCAAGACTGAGTTCGCAAAACTTCTGGGTACAGGTAGCGTTCGATGTAACGGCACGCCGAGTAATGTCAGCAAAACAAATTCCAAATTTATAACACCATGAAAACAGCAACAAACAGAAAGGGATGCATTAACGATCCAAACCTCACATACCAAGCAGAACCAAGAGAGGTAAAACTGAGAAAGATAATCAGTGGGGAGTCCAATGATATGGAGGATGGAGTATTTCCAACAATCTACACGGAGAAAAAAGACGGTGTACAGCCAGAATACGATATCCGCACAGACCGCTTTGAGGTAGCGATAGATGCAATCGACAAAATCAACCAAGCCGTGGCAAACCAAGTCGCAAAAAACAAGGGTGAAACCGAAGCCGTGAAAGATTTCGGGACAGGAGTAAAAACCGATCCCGAAAAGAGCTAAAGCAGTCGTATAAAGCTCTACCAAAACTCAAAGAGGGGGGATAATTCCGCCCCCCTCTTTTAACCCTCATAAATACATGTGGCACAGGGCGGTAGACGTTTATACATATATAACAAGAACATAAGGTGTAAATTCTTTTAAGAAAAGAACGAAAATGAACTTTGAAGAACTATTAAAATTACTCCAAAAAGGAGAGGATCTCACAAGTGGTGCCTCGGGAATCATTGGTAACGCCTCGGGAATCCTCAATATGTTAGGCATAGGCAGAAAAAAACAGATGCGGCAGCAGAAAGAGATGGTAGAAAATGCCGCCAAAATAAACTATCAATACGGAGAAATGGCGGCAAGGAACGCATTCGAAAGACAGCAAGTATTATACAACAGAACCTACCAAGACCAAAGTTACGCTAACAAAGTCGCACAAATGGATGCAGCAGGATTGTCTCCGGGCCTAATGTATGGCGGAGGTGGAGCCAGCGGTGGGGGGGCAGGATCGACGACAGGCGCCCCCATGGGGGCAACGGGTGCTGCCGGAGCAGGATCAGCGGCCGATCCTAATGCACAACTGCAAGCATTGATGTCATTACGACAGGTGCGGATGAGCGAGCGAAAGAACGAAGCGGAAATCAATCTACTCAATACCCAAGCAGACGCACTCAAAGCAGAAGCAGGTAAAAACAAAGAGGAAACCCAATCAATAATCGATAAAAGGATCTGGGAAGTAAAGCAAGAAATGTTTAAAGGATGGACAAGCTTCATTAACACAGCAAACCAACTATGGGATCAGATGGTAAAATGGCAACCAACAGAAAAAACAACAATCGACGGCAAAGAAGTTGAAATACCTAAATACTTCGAAATAGAGGATGACAAATTTGGCAAAATCGTATTCGGAGAAGAATCATTCCAGGGCGATATGATGACAGCCGAAAAACAGATCCTCGAGGGAACAGCGGCGATCAAGACTTTAGAGAGCATATATGCAGACAAAAAACTATCAGCAGAGATTAAAAAGATAAACGCGGATGCATGTAGCGGAATGGCCCAGGCAGCGTATTATTATGCAGCAGGCGAGACCCAGAAAGCAGAAGCAAAAATGCTCGAAGTGAAAAAAAGGACCGAAGAAGCAACCGCAGAACTACGAGAACTACAATACTGGACCGAGATTGCAAATACGATCATCAAATTAGCACAAGTAGTAGGAAATCTAACGATCGGAGGAAAAACAGGAAAACTGATCAGAGAATATACAGAAAAAAGGATGAGAGAAACACCCCCCAAGAATTCGACGACAGTAACGCAGCATTACGATCCGGAAATGCAATTCAAAGGAGTGGATAAAACTGTAACAACAAAATGGTAAGAGAAAAATGATTTTAAAGGGGAAAATTTCAAATAAAAACAATGTGTCTATATCCGAGTATCATTGAGAATCCAAAATACGCCAAATCGAATGAAAACAGCAAAAGAATAAAAGACTGTCGCTTAAGATGGATTCAAATTCCATGCGGACACTGCGAAGAATGCAGGCACGCAAAAGCAAATGAATGGAGGGTAAGATTAATGGAAGAAATAAAATCAAATCCAAAAAACATTATATTTGCGACACTGACATTCTCCGAGGAAAGCCTAAAAAGGCTGGAATATGACGAAAAAGAGCCAAACAAAGCAGCTGGAAAAGCAATCAGCCTGTTCAGGAAACGATGGTGGAAAAAATACAAGATGCCATTCAAGCACTGGCTGATCACGGAGCTAGGACATGACAACACCAAAAGAATACATCTACACGGCATTATATGGACAGAATTAACAGAAAAACAATTCGAAAAAGAATGGGGGTACGGCTGGATATTCTTCGGATACGAAGTGAATGAGAGAACAATAAACTACATCATAAAATACATAACGAAAAGAGACGAAGGCAACCCCGAATTCAACGGAAAGATATTCACTTCAAAAAGGATCGGAATAGGTTACATTAACAAAGACACACTCAGAAGACACAGATATCAAGACAGATTTACAGAAGAAACATACAGAACAAACTCGGGAGAAAGAATTTGGCATACAGTTTTTACTCTTCCAGATATTGAAATACCGGAAAAAGGGTTGCCATACATTGATATGAGGGGCGAATTCGAAGCAAGTGTACCTTATCAATATACTTATTGGGATGATTGTGTTGATTTAAGAACAATACCTGATATTGAACAGAAAATCGTCAAAGAGTATGAATATGTCAGAAAATTAATAGCGCAGAAAGATTTAGAACAGTTAAAGAAATATTTTATGCCCTCCTATCGAGAATTTGCAATTACCATATATCAAACAAAAGAAGATATAGACTTGAGTTGGAACAACACCTGTAAACTTATAAAGAAATACTCAACAAGTGAACTTCAATCAATAGAAGAATATCGCATCGTGTATTCCAGTAATGGTCGGAGCGTATCTTTACGGTCAAATAAATATGGTGGATTCCCAAGCGCATTAGTTTTTGTTAAAGAAGTAAATAGTGGGGCTGAGTTAGAATGTGGATATATTGAGTTACATCTTGGAATGAAAAAAGGAACTGATAAGCTGATTCCTCTTATGATATAAATTCTATTTTATGAGCACTCAAGGTTAAAAAACGGATGCTACTTTATTTCTACTTTGAACGGTTAGCAAAGAATAATCGGAAAACGAAAAAGGGAGTTTAGGGGTGGCGGTATAACTTTGAAACAGCAACTAAAAAATTAAAGATATGAAAATGAAAAGCAGTATGAAACTAAAAGCGATAATGATTATAACGATGCTGGGCATGAGCCTTGCAGGATGCGCTCAAGCACAAAAGAAAGACGGTACATTCGCTTCTGAATCAGGTATGGAAATGCAGGTGGACTCTATGGTTTACAAAAATGAAAGTAGGCCTGTTTATTATGCGAGATATGGAAACAGAGGGTGTCTATTCGAACTAAGAATAAACGACAATGTATCAGCAGAAGTTACAGAACCTGTAAATATTGGTGAAACATCCATAACCATAAATCCAGTAATATTCAAATCCGGCAAACAAAGTATATCAATCAATCTGAAACCATTTCCGGGTAGGAAAACTATAATGAATGAGAAACCTTTCAGACTGGAGATTGGATATTATGATTTTACTGAGAAGTTGGATAGTATGGGTAACAGAACATGGCATAAGGTATTTGAATTACCAAAAATAGAAATTCCCGAGGAAGGGCTATCGCAGATTAAAATAGAAAAAGAATTTGAAGCACAGGTGCCATACGAAATCACAACATGGGACGAGTATGTGGATTTGCGTGAAATACCCAATATTGAGCAGAAAGTGGTAGAAGAATATAAGCGCGTGAGACAAATGATTGCAGAAAAAAAGATAAATGAATTGAAGGAATATTTTTGGCCTTCTTACCAAGAAATAGGTGTTACTTTGTATCAATCTCAAAAAGACATAGAGAGAGACTGGAAAGGTAATGTTGATATTATTAACAAGTACTCTGTAAATGAGTTACAAGCAATTGAAGAATATAGAATGGTATTCTCAACTGACGGGAAAAGTATAACTTTAAAATCAAAAAAACTTAATGGATTACCAAGTGCTTTAGTTTTCATAAGAAAAAAAGAGAATGGTAATGGTTTTAAATATGGATATATCGAACTCCATTTAAGTATGAAAAAAGGAACAAACAAATTGATTCCCGTTATGATTTAAAGTATATCAATAGATAAACGATGGTTTCTTTGTATTGAATAATCATTTCTTAAACCAACGATCAAAGAATAATATGAACAAACATCCATTCATACCCGCTTCGGCAGTCGTTGCCCTATGCTTCGGACTGTTTTGCCTGTCTGCATTCAGCTCGTGTACAGGGTGCAGCTACAACCACCAAAAGGCGATGGGAAGCATAGATAACATTCTGGGCAAAGTAGATACGCTGATGAAAAAAACAGACCGGTTTTTGGAAGAACATCTGCCGGAAGAACCGCCTATAGACTACGAAAAAGAGGGGGTGAATATGAAGCACTTGTTTGTATTTACAGATACGACAATGACCTACAACGGCAAGCCGTTCATGCCGGGAATGACAATAGGAGAACTGTGTGAGATATTCGGACATTACGAGCGTCTTGCGGAACCCGGAATATTTATATGGGATTCTATGGGAATCATTATGGTATCACACGATGAAAGCGGAAAAGACAGTGCCCCTGTAAGTAGAATAATGATTAACTGGAATATAGAATTAGATGACTTTCTATCCGAAGAAAACCTAAAATGGCTAAAGAACCGCTGCCCACATCAGTATTTTACGGGTAAAATAGTTGTCGGTGGAGCAGTTTTGGGCAGAGGTATGCACATGGATGATTTTCTGAAAAAAACAAATCTGAAATTCGATAACAATCCGTTCCCTCTGCTTTATTACTGTGACTTGTATGACTGGGACTACACCAAAGCGCCTATACACCGCAGAGAAAAATATTATACCTATAAAATCAAGAAGTCTGATGACGGTAATGATATATCACACTTTGATATTGCCATTAACTCACGAGGTTTTGGTGACCCACCGTACGAAGGTCCTGAATATGAAAAGTATATAAATGTAGAAAACCAATAATACACATAATATGAAATCAATGATTCTTGCCCTGCTCGTTGCAATGTTAGGTTTCAACGGCTATGCACAAACTAAAACGGGAACAGATATGAAACCGGAAATAAAGAAAATGGAAGAACTGATACAGGAGTATTTAGGAATGGTGAAGACATACCCGGAGAAACCTGCCTACTATCTGCAGGTAAACAAGACAGGATGCAGACTGCTTGTCAGGGTAAATGACATTCCGGTGGGGCATCATTTTGTCAAAAATGAAGGTCAGTCTATGCTATATCCTATCAATGATTTGCTATTGGGAAGCGGTAAACATACCGTAAGTATACAGGTCTATCCTCGAACGGGAGAAACGGAAGTCACCAAAGATGCCGGTGTAAATATTAAGGTTGTGCATTATAAAGAAAAACTGGTTGGTATGCCTGAAACATTGGTGGAATTAGACACTCCGACAGATATTGGGATGAAAAAAATCCCGTTGTACACTGACTCCATAAGCTTTAATGCCACACTCCCCTTTAACCATAAAAAAATACTTGCCGAAGCAACGGATTTGCGGACAATACCCGATTTGGAAGAGAAGGTTCTTGCCCATTACAATAGGGTGCGTCAAATGATGATTGATGGAAATTGTTATGAATATCGTAAAATGCGCCTTTCCAGTACATGGGTTTTGACGGAAATGAATTATTTGGGAAAAGAAGCTTTGGAGAAAACATATATCGATTCAAACTATTTATTCCGTTTTTTCTGCAATCCTATAGATTGGATTGCAGAACCAATACAAAATTATGAGATGGTCGTTTGTGGAAATGGGAAATTAGTTTATCTAAGAAGAAAACTTGAGCTCGATAATGTCTTACGGGTTCGTTTCTATGACACAGAGGAAGAGAAAAGACTATCACCTGAAAAGCGTACTGTTACAGCATCAAAGTTCATCCTCCTTTATATGCCACAAGGCAGTGATGAATTAGTGGAGCTATATTAGCGAAATAATTTTGAAAATAAGAATCACTAAATATCAAGTATTATGAATATGAAATATTTTAAGAAGTTTTGCATATATTTTATTGCAATTTTTACCATTGCTGTGGTATGCGGCTTTACGGGACTTGTCATCAAGGAAGTGGACAATGGCACATTTTATGATCTGGACACAATAGAAGCACTTGGCTTTTGTGTACAGTTGGGACTGACTGCATTTACATCTCTGATTCCATACAGTCTGAGTGTTGCAACCTTCCTGGTCTTCTGGGCTATGGACAGAGAAAAGTGGACTGGCTTTTTCCGTACATTGGCAATCGGGCTGGTTCTTGTCCTGCCTTTGTCGGCAATGACCTATTATTATGACTGGTTTGTGCGTCCACAGATGATGGTCATATCCGTCGGAAAAATAGTTGAAATGAAGCAGACCTATCCCAACTCTTTGGCAGACAAGTACGGTATAAGCATGGAGCAGATATTGAACAAAAAGCCTATGTCTATGTCCAAGACAAAGCTGACAGCCCAGATAGATTCTCTTGAAACATCTTTTCAGGCTGATATTGACACGTGCGGACTACTGCTCTCCATACTACCGGACACTCTGGCATCGAAAGCCTATGACTGCTATCGGTTGAAAAGAATAGGAGTTGTGTATCAATACGCCGTTCATCCTGCTGCCAGCGAAGACAGTCTGATGTACATAGCACATACAGAATTGTACCAGCACGCATTCGGTGCATGGGAAACATCAAACGAGCTGCAACGTCATAAACAAGAATATTTTGGAAGGACTCTCAATACCGGGTGTATATATATCGCTTATATCCTGTTTGCCTTCTTGGGCTATCTGCTCCGCTTCAAACCGATAAAGAAAATATTGGCTGTCTTTGCGATTCTAATTGTAGCCGCATGTATTTATCATGAAATAAATTCTCTTGTTCAGGGATATGCAAAGAAACTCAATACAGAATCCCATCAAATTGTGGACGACACCTATAAAGAGATAGATGGGATAAGAGAAAGCAAAGAGCAGGAAATGAATGCAGAGACACAATTAGAATAATTGTCTTAACTACAAAACAGAATGAGATATGGAACCAAAAACAGACATTAACCGACCATCTACAATCAGAATTATAGCCGGAATCTTAGTTCTATTATGCACATTTCCAATATTCGTGTACGGCAACTTTGGTATTCATGACCTTATGCGGTTTCCTTATGAAAAAATGAGTTTTTTTGAGCATATATGTGGTAAGCTGTTAGTTATATTAGTATCAGGAACAATCTACCTGACACTATTAGGAGTCATGACTATATTCTTATTAATAGCATTGAAAATATGGAGTGGGAAAAGAGAAAAGCCGGGACATATCATATACCCGTTCCCAGCCGTATTGACAACTGAAATTGCCGATTTCTACAAGGTGGAAAGGGCAGATGACCAATTTCTTATTTTCACTACACCTTCTCAAATACGCGGATTTCTGATAGGTATCGGAGCAGCTATTTTATGCATTGGAATATTTTGCTTCTGCAAAGAAATAGACAACCCATACAGTGAAATTTATTGGCCTGTTTCAAGTGCAACATTTATTTTAGCTCCATTTATTCTGCTGGTCAGCCAAGTATTTGCACATAAGCGTAGGTTTGTACTGGACAGGATGAACGGTACTGTAACATTTCCACGCCATCTGTTCTTTCCTCGTTGTACTGTTCCTTTCTCGAAGGTCATTCCGGGATATTCAAAAGGTACTATGAACCTTGCATTTAGGTTTTGTTTTTTACATCCGCGAACTAAAGCAGCCATACCTGTTCTTGCAGAATATGATTCCGATTGGTGGCCATTCTATGTACTCTATATGGACAAGAACCGCCCGCTGCCGCAAGGCGAAGTGTTCGACCCCTACCGCGAGAAGGACTTCCTGCGTAGAAAGGCGGCAGGTTTCCCAAAACCGATATATCCCAATACCATCCTCGTTACTGACGCATATATGGGATATATATACGGTACGGATGAGTTCAAGCAAAGGCTCTCCAAGATAAAACACAGGATAGTACATTTCTACGACAGAGTATCATGGTATTGTCAAGAACATGGAATTGAAATACCAAACGACAACGATTTAGTATTAATCGGTCTTTGGAAAAAACAGTTTGTGTTCAAACTCTTCGCTCCGGAAAACGTAGAATACATCGTAATCCCGGACGATACGGTATTGACCAACTGTTTTCTATGCGACAGTGAAACGGATGAAGTAAAATATATCAAGTAAATTAAAGCTTCCCAAAATTAAAAAATGGGAAATTAGTAAAATAGAAACTACTCAAAACATAACAAAATAGATGAAACTAAAAGCATTTATCACTATGGCACTATTGAGCGTGTCCGCATTGGGAAGCTGCCAGACGGGCGGTAGCACCAATGTGACAGAACTTACCAAAGAACAGAAAGACAACTTGAAGTATTTGTACAAATGGTATCAGTTTTTCACCGAAACGAAACCCGGCATTCCGGAAGGCGACGAAGCGAAAGAAAGAACCGAACCTCTGCCGTGGAAGGAAACCGGAGGCGAGTTCGACCCGGCTCCACTGAAAGAGTGGATGACCAATGCCCGGCTGGGGGAGGACGAGTCTTATGTGGCTTCCGGCAGGCTGGCGCTTGACGGAGTGTATGACCCGGATGAGAACTGGAACCAAGCAGACGAAATCCCGGACAACATCTCCTCCGACAATCCCTACGAGCAAAAGATAGCCTCCATCAAGATGTTTGGAAACATGCGGTTCAACCTCCTGTCCCGCCTGCGGAACACGGAAGGAGATACGCTGAAATTGCTCGGCTCTGCCATGCTCTACATGTCCCCGATAGAGAAGAAGTTCTCTCTGTCGTTCCGCACCAACAATCCGCGCTCTGCCGACATCGAAGGAAGCATCGAAGCGGAACTGCTTCCGCCCCTGCGCTGGAAGTACGTCCGCATCCCGCTGCTGCCCGAGGGAAAGGAATACGAGTTCGACGGCGTGAAGTTCAAACTGTTCAAGTCTGCGCCCGGCGATGTGATACTCGAGTACGATAAGAAGTATAACGAACAGATAGGCAAGCTGGAAATCATCCCGATAAAGGGAGAAAAGCCGATGAGCTGTAGAGGGGGATATACGACCGGCGGCAAAGGACTGCTGCAATGGTACCGGAATCCGCACATGGGCTTCGGAGAATGGTGCGTCACGTATATGGAAGAGAACTGCGACTCGCTCGGTACTACGCCCCAAGCGCTGGAGCTTGCCGCCCACCCGCACTACCGGCCTACGGAAGAAGAGCTGCGGCACTTCCACGAAACGGCAGGCGAGATAGTGGGACTCCGGCTGGAAGACCTATTGAAGGACGCCAACTCAAAGAACTACAGGGAGTTGTACCGCGAATGGGTGAAGAAGGGATACGAAGCCGCCGTAGAGTGCAAGGACGATTATTCGGGAGCAATGGGCGGCTTTCACGACCGCTACGGCGATGACGTCGTGTCGTATATCGCTTTCCAGATCGGCGAAGGAATCGGCAGCCAGTATGTCAAGGTAGACCTGAAGCCCGATTGGGAGACAATAGACTGTTGCGCCACAGCCCTGATGGACCGCTACACCGACGCCGCCGCCGACTCCCTGAGCAACGAATTGGACAAGCACGTGGAGGAATACATCGACTCCCTCGTAGAGCGGCGGGAAGTTCTGACCTTCCTCACCGATGAGGACATCCGGCAGTTGTCAAAACCCGTAGAGCCGGACGACAGCCCCCTCATGTACCGCTGGTACAAGACCTACACGGAAGCCGACGCCCTGTACATCTACCTCCCCGACACCGCTGCCGACCGTCCGCTCCTCAAGGTGCGTTACCCGATGGGCGGCGGCAAACCAGAAGTACTCTTCTCCCGGTAGTCCGCCCCTCTGGTGGGCCGCTCTCCGTGAAACATCCGATGTGAAACCAAAAACTGAATCACCTCATGAAACAGAATACAGATATTCCCTCCGCCCGTTCAAGTCTGTGGAAACGGTGTTGGCGTTTCGTAAAAAACGCCCATCTGCCGGAGTTTTTTCTCTATGCAATCGTACTGCCCTGCTTTGCCCTGCAAGTGTCGGTAGTGGCAGGCATCTTTCTCCTTCTCGGTGATATGTCGGTTACGGGCATAGGTTGTACCTACGACCCGGCAGGGTTCGTGCTGCTCGCCTTGTTCGCCCTCATCGCCATAGCGGTCTTTTCGGCATTACTGCTCCTGCTGCTGAAGGTAAACAGCAGCAAGACGAGCCGTTATCGGGAAGATAACCCCCGACGCTCTTACCGCCGGATAGCGGGCGTACTTCTGTTTCTGCTGATGGCAGGTGTATCTCATTCTTCTACAACGGCACCGGAACATCGGGAAGGAATTATCCTTCCACAGAAATCGTGGCTGGAAGAGACTGCGATACCCGTTTACCTTTCCATCTTCGATTCACGGACAGGACGGATTACACTTTTATTGATAAACCTTGCTACCTTTGGAGTAATGCGTCGCAAACTATGTCTCAAATCCGATACTCCGGAAGCCGCCCTCGAACTACTTGCTACCCGTCGTCCGTTTACGGTACGCACATTAGTGGCCATGCTGTGGCTCTTCCCCGTATGGCCCGCCATATTGGCGGCAATACACTATCATCGTTTACAGAAAATCAGACTGCTGCGCCGCCACTATCCCTGCCCCAACTGTATGGGAAGGAAAGTACACTCCCTGCCCCTGCCTGTTGGAGATGAGAGTCTGCCACTGCTCACTGACGGAGAACGGCTCGAACTCAAACTGAAAACTGTCTATCTCCTCATCTGTGAGTGTCCGGACTGCGGCGAACGGTTCAAACTGCGCGTTCCTCTCACTAAGGAAGGCTACGAGCTTTGTCCAGAATGTCGCTACCTCACTCTGCACCGCACGGAAGATTATCAGGTGGTAAAGCCGGCCACCGGCTCGGACTAAGGTCTGCGCGAGGCACGCCACCAGTGCCGCTTCTGTGGAGCGGAATACATGGTAGGTTACCAAATGCCAAAAAACAGTGTCTAATATGAATATTAACATGAATACAAAACTATCAACTTATTAATATGAAGCTAAAAACATTTATCATTATGGGACTAACAAGTATTTCAAGTTTAGGAAGCTGCGGACATGCACAACAACCTCAATATTTAGGTGAAAGTCCGTATAATCTTGCAGATGTGGATTTCAACACAGACGTAGTTAAGTTTTATTCAAAAGTACCAACCGATGGTTATTTCAAAGAAGAAAACATCTGTCGGGGAATTGGAAACAGAACGATGGTCATATATGACTATTATCAGTTTTACTCCGAGTCTTCAGATAAAATGGCTGTATTCGAGGACTTCTTTTTCCCGAAAATCGAAATGTTAAGCGATGAGCAAGGAAAACTGATAGGCGTGGCAGGCACAATTGATTTCAAAAATGAAGAAGGAGCCAACAATCTGTTTGCTTCTGTAAAGAGCAAGTACGGAAAGCCTTGTTTCACGTCGGAAGACCAATACGAAAACCCCATATACGGATGGATAGACAACAGCAAGCGGATACAGTTGCGTAATAAGGAGATGAGTGATGGCGACTATAGTTGCGAGTTGCTGGTATCAGAAAAAAAGTATGGCGAATTTATGGCAGACCTTCACTCAAGAGCATGGAGTAACTTCAACTGGTTCGAAGACACAGAACTCCCGTCTGCCTCCTCTGATATTATATTGACAAAAGACGATGTGGTAAACGACCACCGGCGAGGACGCACAGCTATCATAGACGGAACCATGCCCGATTTCACCATCTCAACGTATGCCGGTTCAGACGATTTCCTGTATGATTTGGACAAGTATCTCACGCAGCAAGCCCGAGAAGTCTCGCCCGAAGTTTATGGGCGTGTTCCGGTATCGTTCCTGATTGATACAGATGGAAAAGTCAAAGACATCAAAATAGAAGAAGAAACAGCTGATGAAAAGGTAAAAGATGCAGCAACCAATCTTATAAAATCTTTGCCCAAGTTCAAGCCTGCCACAAAAAACGAACAACGCGTTTCTTTTAAAGTATCAACTACCATCGATTTCTAACACTGCAACCTCCAGCAGGGTATCCGCATCCTACCGGGCAGACGGATGTCGGGCAACATACACGTAAATACGAAACTATCTTAAAATCCAATCACATGAGACAGAAAATACTTATCGCCCTTGTACTGACGGGATTGTTAGGCTTGGGCAATTGCGCCAAAGCACAACTGGGAAAACAAATCATCGACTTGGACTGTCCGGACTACAGTCTCGACGTGGCACACTTTTACTCCGAATCTCTCGGAGCGGACCATTCTGCCGTCGGCGAATGCGGCACGGAAGCGGGCTACAGAAGAGACACGATTAATACACTCGGCGAAAATCCCCGTCCGGTCATCGTGTTCTACCGCCCCCAGAACGACTCCCTGTATAAGGAAGCCACCTTCTTCGGTCTCGATTTCGGGAAACTCGAGATGGCAATAAACATGCAGGGCAGGCTGATACGGACGGATGCCCAAGCGGAGACAGACGAGGAAGGCTTCGGCAGGATGATGGAAGCCGTCGTGCGGAAATACGGCGAACCTGTGGGCAAGACGATGGAGACGGGCAAGGAAAACCTCGATAAGATACTGAAGCAGGCCCTCGAGGAGCTTTCCGTATATCACTGGGATGTGGGCGACAATGAATACATCGAACTGGCAGCCGAGCGGCGGAGCGACCCGGCCGAGGACGAAGAAGGAGAGCCGGTGCAAGAGGAAACCGCTTCCCCCTGCGTGGAGGTAACCTTCAGCCGGACCAAGAAAGAGTTCGACCTCCTGTTCAAAGAGGTATTCTCTCCCCTCGCGGAAGACACCGAGGAACTGCTGAAAGACTTGAAAGAGGCGGAGCAGGAAATTCGGCAAAAATGGGAAGAATCCCCAAAAGCAACATCGGAAAAAAAAGAATAACCCATGCCCCATCCGTATGAAACCGAAAATGCTGCTGCCAACGGCAGCCGTCAACCCCTAAACCCCAACCCAATTATATGAAGCAGAGCAGAAACAGCGATAAGAAGCGACACCACGAAGAAACCATTCATGACAGACAGTACCGAAGCATGGTAAAGCGATACAAATGGAAAAACCATACCATCATAGCGGGTGCTCTTCTGGGATTCTGCGTGCTGTTATTATTCACCATAGTTAGCGACATTCCGCTCACCGCAGCCAATGTGGCGGTTGGGCTGGCTGTCCTCAATGGTGCATGCTGGCTGCTTCTGCGGCTACTCTGCAGACCTGCCTATAACCTCAGCATCCAAATACCAATGAAGAACGACGGACACTGGCTGTGGCGGGGCGGAGAACTGATATACAGAGAACTGACGCACGATGATGCTACCTGCCCGATACCACCGGAATATCTGGTCCGGGTAGATGACCGGCAAATCATTATCGACAACGACAGCACGAGTGGAAGAATCCTCGTTTTTCTATTATTTTCCTTCATGTTTGGCCTTTTCATCTATTGGTCATTCCTATCAGACTCTACTGTTCCGCCAGAAGATTACGGCTCCGCATTGCTTTTTGCAGAAATGGGCGTTATATTGGCATGGGGAATGGCCTATACCTTGCTGAATCCCCGGCAACGCATTGTCTTCGACCGTACTGCCAAAACCGTAACCATTCCCGGCAGTCTGCTGATGAACAAAACAGAGACCATTCCCTACGACCAAGCGGAGCTTTCATATTACCACGACATGAGAAGCAAGATTGACGAGGTGAAAATCTATAATCCCTCAGGACTACCGCATGGAATCTCCGTGATGCCGGGCCGCACCGACGAAGCCTTGCGCCTTGCACGCTTCATACATCGCTATATGGAGGAAGAAGTCGTAGATAAGGCAGAACTTGAGAAATTCAAGAACAGGGAAAAGCCACAACAGGAAGAAATGGAATATTTTAATACTTGGTAAATATAGCTCATAATATAATGTTGGAATGTATATGTAAATGTAAAACTATAAATCACAATAATATGAACAAGTATCCATTCCTCCCCGCACCGGCAGCCGTTGCCCTATGTTTCGGACTGCTTTGCCTGTCCGCACTCAGCTCGTGTACAGGGTGCAGCTACAACCACCAAAAGGCGATGGGAAGCATAGATAACATTTTGGGCAAAGTAGATACACTGATGAAAAAAACAGACCGGTTTTTGGAAGAACATCTGCCGGAAGAACCGCCTATAGACTACGAAAAAGAGGGGGTGAATATGAAGCACTTGTTTGTATTTACAGATACGACAATGACCTACAACGGCAAGCCGTTCATGCCGGGAATGACAATAGGAGAACTGTGTGAGATATTCGGACATTACGAGCGTCTTGCGGAACCCGGAATATTTATATGGGATTCTATGGGAATCATTATGGTATCACACGATGAAAGCGGAAAAGACAGTGCCCCTGTAAGTAGAATAATGATTAACTGGAATATAGAATTAGATGACTTTCTATCCGAAGAAAACCTAAAATGGCTAAAGAACCGCTGCCCACATCAGTATTTTACGGGTAAAATAGTTGTCGGTGGAGCAGTTTTGGGCAGAGGTATGCACATGGATGATTTTCTGAAAAAAACAAATCTGAAATTTGATAACAATCCGTTCCCTCTGCTTTACTATTGTCATCTGCATGACTGGGACTACACCAAAGCGCCTATACACCGCAGAGAAAAATATTATACCTATAGAATCAGGAAGTCTGAAGACGGTAATGATATTGAAAACTTTGATATTGCCATTAACTCACGAGGTTTTGGTGACCCACCGTACGAAGGTCCTGAATATGAAAAGTACATAAACCACCCTGATTAAAACATCATTATCATGAAAACACGAATCAACCTCTCAGTCTATCTTATAGTATTGTTCTTCACGCTAACAGCCTGTGGTGAAAGAACGGACGGTCTGTATGGCACTCGCTACAGCCGCTCGGAACTGGAAGAAATGGGTGTAAACACCGAGCATCTGTTTATTTTCGACGGCGATAAAATATCGTATAACGGCAAAGAGTTTTGGCCGGGAATGAGTATTGAAGAGGTGACGGAAATATTCGGTGAACCTTATACACGTACGTATAAAGGAAAGGCTTTCTTTCATGAGTATATAACTTACTTCTGGGATGACTGGGGAGTAATGGTCAGTACTCAATTGAGAGATAGTATTCAAACAGTGATGATGGTGGATATTCGCTGGAATTTGACAATTGGCAAAGCACTGGAACTTGCAAATAGTGATAACTTGCGAGATTTAGTAAAAAGTATGAAGGAAGACAATCCCAAGACTTATTTTAAAGGCAATATTCTGGTTGGTGGCGTGCCATTGGGAAGGATGACAAATGTAAAGAAGGATTTTATGGAAGAAAATGAACTCATTTTTTTTCAACGGCATAGAGGAGATCGAATAGTAGAACATAGGGTTTTGCATTCTTACGATTATACAAAACTTAAAAATTTCAAGAAAGAGGATCGTTATATGTTTTACTATACTATTTTGATGTCTACGGATTTTAAAAAAACAGAAAGTTTTATGTGTATACTTAATAAGTACTATCTTTAATATTTGTTCATTATGGTAAAATACATGGTAACATTAAATAGTAGTACCGGAGTGGGCAAGGTAAAACAGTGTTGTGCGCCCACCGCCACTATCAACATTGGCAATTTTCCCAGGTTGAACACTATCCCAAAACCCATAAAACCTTTCTTCCCGGTCTTTACACAACAAGATGTTGGTCTGTCATGGAAGTTAGAGAAGTACATGCACGCAAGCACAGATGTTTGAAATGAAGTAAAATGGCTGGGATCAACCTCCCATTTTCACCGGGAAACCATAAAAAGAGCCAAACATTCCTTTCGCATCTCTTGCAGGATGAAACTTTTTCATTATATTTGTAAGGCAGTGTAAAACAATAATTTTAAAGCGTGTTGGCTGGTACCTTGTATTAGAAATCTGGTAAATTTCAAAGGAAGCAAGGAAAAGCGGCAACACCTGTGGTCCGTACCCCTATATTGGCCACAGGATGCGCCCTGCAATTCCTCTTCTCTGCGGATATCCCGGATTTCCCATATAGGAATTCATGCCCTTTACACCTTCGGGTATATTGGCGTGCTCCTACAGACATGATTGGCCTCTGCCGCAAAAACAATAAACGGGTGCATATGGGATTGAAACTCAAAATAATCTTAGGCTATGCCATTCTGATAGCGCTGCTTGCCGTAACCATTTGCCTGTTCCGCCGTGAGCAGATAAAGCGGAACACCCTTCTGCGCAACGAAAAGGAGCTGGTCCATACCTGGCAGCTGACGGAACAGATCTACGCCGACCTGCTGGAACTTGCCACGGAAGGCGAAATGGTCAGCGTCTGGAAGCAGGAAGACTATCTTTCATACAGTGAAAGGAGAAGGGAGATCTGCGACACATTGCGGATCCTGAAAAGCAACGCGCACACCACCGGGCTTCAGGGTGAAATAGACACCCTCTGCCTGCTGCTGAAGGAGAAGGAGCGGCTTCTCGGTACGGTCATGAATACCTTTAAAAGGCTGCAAAGCCAGACTGACATCATCAATGAGAGGATTCCGTCCATCATATCCAAAGTGGAGGACGTCCCCGATGCCCCGGAGGAGAAAAGCCTCCGTGAGGAACCCGCTTGGAGAAAAAACATCTTTTCCATATTCCGCAAAAAAGAGAAAAAATCCGCCTACCTGCGTCAAAAGGAAAAATCGGAAAGGAAAAAAGAAAAAGCTCCTTCTTCCGTCACCACCGGCATGCTCTATTCCCTGAACCATGAAGTGACAAGGAAACGGCAGGCGCAGCAAAGGCAGCTGACCACCCAGATGGACAGCCTGTATGTGAAAAACATGGACCTGAACCGGAAGCTGAACAGCCTTATCCGGACACTTGAATTTGAAAGTAACCGACGAATTTCCGACAGATACAGGCGGTTCGTATCAGAAAGGGAACACTCTTATCTTGTTATTTCCTTTCTTGCCATATCCGTCTCCCTGCTTGCTTTTTTACTGTATATCATAATCCACAGAGAGTTAAACAGGAAATACAGATACGAAAAGGAACTTGAAGCATCGGATACAAGAAACAAGGAGCTGTTGCAGTCAAGAAAAGACATGATGCTTTCCATCGCTCATGACCTGCGTTCTCCACTAAGTACCATAAAGGGTGCTGCGGAACTCTTGCCGGAGGAATCCGTACCGGAATGCCGGAGTGAATACCTGGAGAATATATCACAAGCATCCGACTATATGCTTACACCACATAAAATACCTTATTTTGTTTCGTTTTATAATGTAAATATTTGTTCTTATTTCCTTTTAGATGCGCTATATACAAATTATATGTTCTATTTCTCTCCTTTTATACTATTAAAATTGGAAAGTTCGTGTAATTATAAAAACAAACAGAGCTTTAATGTATAGTAAAATTTGATTGTCAATCAGCTAAAAGCACTACATTATCAGTGCAATTTATCAATACAAGATGATTTAGTATTAGTGTCACTATATACTAATAAGTTTTTTATTTTGCCTTTTCAGATATTGCACTTATTGATGTGAACATTATATAAATTTACAGTCGGTATCATTATGTGGTTAAAGTTAAAAATATGCTTCGGTTATGCTATTTTAGTCCTACTGTTAGCTTTCATTGTCTATCAGTTCCGCAAGGAACAGGTACTAAGACACATGCTGCGCAAAGAAGAGAAGGAGTTGGCAGCGATACATAGTCTGGCAGAAAAAAGTTACATAGGCCTATTGGATCTTTCTACTCATGCGGAAATTGCCATAACATGGGATGACAACGATTTGAAGAACTACAGTTATAAACGATATGGGGTTTGTGACAGTCTGCAACTCCTAAAGGAGTATGTCCATACTCCCTTACAAAAAAAACGTATTGATTCATTGTGTCTTCTTCTTTGGAATAAAGAAATTCTTCTTTCCAAGACAATGCATACTTTCAATGAATTGCAGAGTATTGGTGATATTGTACAGGAAAGTATCCCTTCCATTATTTTGACCGCTCGGAGACAAGCTGTACAGCAAAAGAGGAATATGGTCTTGTTTAAATCCGGTACGAAAGATAGTTCTAAGAAGGGAATTTGGGATATTTTTCCATTAAAAGAGAATAAATTTGCTTTTCAGCGACAGAAGGAAGAGGGCGAATGTAAGCATTGCTCTTTGTTCATTGTCCCTTCAATCGGAATGGCAACATGTATGCTCCACTCTCTGAATAAAAGAATATCCTTGGAACAGGCTGAAAGATTAGTGCAAATACAGGCACAGATGGACAGCTTATACGTTGGCAGCATGGAGCTGAACGAAAGGATGAACAGCATAGTCTCTGAATTTGAACGGGAGAATAACGAACGTTTTGCTGCACGCTACAGAACCTTTGTCCTTGAACGGAATAACTCCTACTATGTGATAGCCGGCTTGGCTTTGTCTGTCTCTTTACTGGCAATTGTATTGTATATCCTCATCCACCGGGATTTGAACCGCCGTCTCCGGTACGAGAGGGAACTTGAACAGTCCGACAATCGGAATAAAGAATTGCTCCGTTCACGTAAGGAGTTGATGGCCTCGGTGACCCATGACCTGCGTGCTCCGCTGGCAGCTATCAGAGGCTGTGCGGAACAGTTACCTTTGGAAAGCGATGGTAGCCGCAGAGCCGGTTATCTGGGCAATATCCTGCATTCGTCCGATTATATGCTCGCTCTGGTAGACACGCTGATGGAATATCACCGGATGGATGAAGGTGGGACGCACTCCAAAAACACACTCTTCAGCTTGAAAACTCTGTTTGAAGAAATAGCGGACAGCCACCGTCTTGCCGCCCGGCAGAAAAAACTTGCGTTCACCGCATCTTTCTCCGGTCTGGATGTTATGGTCAACTGTGACAGCTCGCATATCCGGCAGATAGTCGGCAACCTGCTGTCCAATGCCTTGAAGTTCACATTTCACGGGAAGGTGCTTCTTGAGGTGGAATACCGGGCGGGAAATCTCCACATTTCTGTCCTGGATACGGGTATGGGAATAGGGCTTGAGGAGAAAAAACGGATATTCGGAGCTTTCGAAAGGCTCGACAATGCGCGTAATATCCCCGGCTTCGGGTTGGGGTTGGCAATTACGGCCCGACTCGTATCCTCAATGCAGGGGCATGTGGAAGTGGAGAGTGTACCCGGTAAAGGCAGCCGTTTTTCTGTTTTCCTGCCTATACTATCGGCCGGACAACCCGTCTGTCCGGAAGAGAAGTTTTCTCCTGTTTGTGAATTGCCCGTTGATATCCGTGTGCTGGTCATTGACGACAACCGTATCCAGCTGGAAGTCATCAGTAAAATGCTTTCCCGCAGTCAGATTCACTGTGACTGCTGCACGGATGTCCGGGAGCTGATGGATTGTCTGAACAAACAGAAATACGACCTTCTGCTGACCGACATACAGATGCCCGGTGCGAATGGCTTCTCAGTCCTTGAACTGTTGAGGACCTCGAACATTCCCCGGGCATGGGAGATTCCCGTCATAGCCATCACGGCACGTTCCGATAAAAAGGGAGAGTATCTTACCGCAGGTTTTGCCGACTGTCTGCATAAGCCTTTCTCTGAGAAAGAGTTGCTGGCGGCAGTTTCACAGATGGATCGATCTGATTTTGCTACCATCATGGAAGGAGAGGAAAACGTGGAAGAGATGCTGGACCTGTTCATAAAGGATACCATGGATGAACTTGCCGGAATAAGGGACGCTTTTTCCACAGGAGATTATAAGAAGTTGGGGAGTATCATACACAAAGCCGCACCGCTTTGGGAAATGATCCGTATAAACATTCCCCAAAGTGAACTGAGGGAAATGGCTTCCATGCCTTCCGAAAAATGGGGTGGCTTATCGGACGAAAGAATAGAGGAACTGATTAAAGCTGTGGAATATGCTCTAAAGAAAGCAAAAAGAATAAAGAAAAGGCTATATGGAAACTGTATTGATAGTAGAGGATGACCGTGTGTATGCACGTGCTACCACAAACTGGCTGGTGAAAAACGGTATCAATGCCCGTTATGTATTATCCGTGGACAATGCAAAGGAGTTTTTAGGCAATCATGATGTGGATCTGGTATTGTCGGATTTTCGTTTCGACAACGGCAATGGCATGGAACTGCTGGAATGGATGAATACACATGGCTATCGTATTCCTTTCCTTATCATGACAGGCTACGGGGACATACCCGGTGCAGTGGAAGCGGTTAAAAAAGGTGTCGTGGACTATCTGCCCAAACCTGTGCAGACAGAAAAGGTACTCGGTATTATCCGGAAAGCATTGGAACGTAAGAGAAGGGACGGCAATACAAAACAAAGATTCTATACAAGCAAAAGCCCTTTGGCATTGAGATTGCAGGAGCATATCCGGCTGGTGGCTCCGGTGGATACGTTAGCCGTGCTGATACGTGGCGCATCAGGGACAGGCAAGGAGTATGTGGCCCGGCAGATACATGTGTTGAGCGGTCGGTCGGATGCTTCTTTCATCGCAGTGGATTGCGGGGTACTTCCGAAGGAACTGGCGGCATCGGAACTGTTCGGTCATGTGAAGGGTGCCTTTACCGGAGCGACGGAAAACAAGACGGGCATGTTTGCCGCCGCCAACCATGGGACACTGTTTCTGGACGAGGTGGGCAATCTGAATGCCGAAGTACAAAGGGCACTGTTGCGTGCCTTGCAGGAAAAACGCTACCGCCCCGTAGGCGGTAAAGAGGAGATTCAGACGGACATCCGTCTGGTAGCCGCTACCAATGAGGACCTGGAGAAGGCGATAGCCGAAGGACGTTTCCGAGAAGACCTGTTCCATCGTCTGAATGAATTTCCGTTGCATGTACCATTGCTGGCAGAGTGCATTGAGGATATAATTCCGTTGGCGGAATTCATGCTGGATGCCGCCAATCAAGAGTTCTCAAGGAAAGTGAAAGGCTTTGACCGCGAAGTACAGAAACGGTTGAAATCTTATTCGTGGCCGGGAAACATACGGGAACTGAGGATGGTTGTCAGACGGGCCACCTTATTGGCGAAAGATGACTGGATAACCACCGGGGAGATAGACATTCCCGATAAAGGCAGGCAACCGGGAGAGTATTCACTTAATGACGAGCGGACGGAACGGGCAACCATTCTGAAAGCATTGGAGGCAACGGGCAATGACAGGAAAGCTGCCGCACGGTTATTGGGCATCAGCCGGAGCACGCTTTATCTGAAATTGAGGAAGTATCGTCTGGATTAGAATATGTCCGAAATTCGGACACATCATGTCCAATCCACAATGCTTTTATGTACACATCATTTTTACTGCTTTCTATATGGTTTATTTACAATGTTTTATCTGTGTACTGTTTCAGGCATGGCACTTGTCCTTATTCCGGCAGGATGAGTGGAGAGTTGAATTGTGGAACCTAAAAACATGATACGATGAAGACATTGGTGGAAACCTCTCTTTTTAATCTGTTCGCCTCTTATACAAACGGTGCCGGACCTGCGGCAGGTGAGTTGCCGGCCGCCTATAACGATTTCGTGAACTGCCTTGCCACGCTTTCATCGGCAGGGGACCTGACGGGACAGCTACGTCGTCTGAACTACACAAAAATAGAGCTGGCCTTTATGCGGCAGGCCTGCAACGGAATGGCTGAAGATTGCCGCAATATCCTGTATGACGTGTTCATCGACAAGACGCTGGCATTGCTGGATGCGGAAGCGGAAATACTGAAGGAGATGCTTCGTCATGGTACCGTGTCTGCCGGATTCCATGCGGAAGCGGTGCGTGGAAGCGGAAGGAAAACTTCCGTCACACTGACATGGAACGGTACGGACAGCGACCTGATTGAACTGGTGGCTGCACTGATGGCAGCCGGTGCGATAGGTACGGCCGAAGGTCGGGATTTGAAAATTGTGGATGTTATCCGCGTTTTCGAGGAAGTGTTCCATCTGAAAATCAATGCGCTGTACACCAAGCGTGGCAAAGTGTTCGACCGTTGTACGGACACCACTCCGTTCATCGACTCCCTGCGCAAAAGTTATAACCGGATGCTGGACGCACGACTGGCGTAAAGGTTGTACGCCAACAGCCGCCAACGGATGACTCGTATGTATGAGGTATTGCAGATTGGCGGCTGAATGTTTTTCTTTGTCGCCGGTTATCATGTCTAAAAATACAAGCTATGTCAATCTTGAATGATATTTGGAACCGCATTGCCCGGAAACCGGACAGGCGGAAAGCGGCGGCAACGGAAACTTCCGGGACGGAAAACCGGGTATATGCGGTGGTTACGGAAGAGGGCGTGATGCTGTTTTCCGACACCCCCAAGGGTATGAAGGCACGGAACAGCTATCTGCAACATCTGGCCGACGGCTTCTTCAACGTGACCAAAGTACCCGAAACTTTGCGGATATATGAGATTGACCTGCCTACCAAACGGGTGGCCGGGATGGCGGACAACTGTATCGAAAAGCTGTCCAAAGCGGATTTGCGAAGCACAGACGCACAATTGCGCAGGTCGGTGGTGAACTTCACCTCCGACAAGTTTGCGGATAGAAGTGTGCTGGACGGTGGGGTGTGCAGGGCAAAGTTCGACCTGCGGCCCGATTTCCATAACTTCGACCGGCTGACAAAAGAATTCGGTTTGGGTATCTCGCCCCGGAACTATGATGTAGCGTCATTGCTGTATATTTCGGAAAACGGGTACGCCGGGATTGTTGCGGCAGACAAGGTGCATCCGTTCAGCTATGAGTATGAGTTCAGGGAACTGGCGGAGAAGCTGGGAGACAGCATGAGGGCACGGATGAACGCGCCTTTGTCGGCACACGACTTCGGCTATGCGGCCTTACAGAAAGAGGCAAAGGAGATGGCGGTGGATTTGTTACAATCGGAGTTCCATATTACGGATGGAGAGTTCAGGTTGGGCGCACGGATAAGCCGAATAGAAAGGATGGAAATGTCACATCCGGTGTCGTATCCGCATTCGGAAGAGGAACAGACCGGCGGGTTACCGGAAACACACTACAGGCAGGAAGCTCCTGAACAGCGGATGTCTGACAGCCAACGGCAGGTGAAGCATGCAGCTTCCATTACCCCACAGAAGAAGGAGAAGAAACAATTAATCCTATAGAATCTATGGAAGAAAAGAAAAAGCAAGCGGTGGAAAGCGGCAGTCTGTATATGACATTGGACGCCTTTTACAGACCCGTGTATCTGAGTATGCGCGGACAGGGGGAAGAGGGATTTTCCCGTTATATCAGTAACAACGTGCGGTCTTATACGACCGGTCGGGAATTTATTCCCGACCACTGAATGTTCCGTTTCGACTTTAAAGACAAAAGTCTGATTCCTCCCATATTCGGTACGGACAATGCGGATTATCTGGAACGGCTCTGTCCTGTACTGGAACGGGAGAATATATATCCGTCGGGGGTGGTGAGACTCCGGGATGCGGCATTCTGTGAGGAACGGGGGATTGTACATCTGTCATTATCAGCGGAACATACGGCTTTGCTGGAAAATGAGGATTACAGGCGGCTGCGACATCGTTTCGGAATGGACGGGGATGTGATACGCAGCGGGCTGGCTGCTTTTCCCACCTACATGGCGGTGGAACACGGGCGGAAGGTATTGCTGTTTGACAAGACAGACGGTGGGGACAGGATGCTGGATGAGTTTCTGAGTGGGCTGGCCGAACGTTTTTTTGACGGCAAGCGGAAACCTGAGAGCTTGAGGTTTTATGAGGTGGCTCCGCTGAATGCCGCATGCCGGGCAAAAATAGGTGACGGGCAGACGGTTTCTTCGGATATGGTGAGATATGGGATTTGTGTGGCATGTTGCGACATGGCACCTACGCTGAGGAACTTTAACAGGCTGAGAAAATTGCAACGGCAGCCTATGCCGCTGACCGGAGAACAGGAACGGATAGTCTCGTCACTGGTGGCACGACCGGATAATGTACGGTTCCCGAACGTGGAAATGAGGGTGCGGATTCCGGCAAAGAGAAAAGGACAAGGAATGAACATTTAATTTTTTGATGAATGGAAAAAGAGAATACGAACAGTGGCAGTGTGTATGTCACAGTGGACGGACATCTCAACCCGGTGCATGTCAGTATGAAAGGTACGGGTGAGGAAGGTTTTCTGGAGTTTATGCTGGAAGATGTGGAGAAGGCGCTCAAGGAAACGGAAATGCCTACCATGGGCATGATGTACTATAATGTGCCTGATATGAGGATTATTCCGCGTTTGCGGGAAGGGAATAATGATGATTATCTGCGAAGACTGGAAAAGGCGATGGACGGACATGGGATTAAGCCGCATAGATACCTGGCTCTGTCGGAAGTGGTGTATTGCCTGTGAAAGTACATGGACCCGCTTTCAAGGGACGAGAACTATCCCCGACAACTTACACCGGAGATGTGGCGGGAGATAAAGTCCGCACCACCCGAAGTGATAGCGGAGATGCAGGATGATTTGAAGCATGGGAACACGTATTATACAGGTGTTGAGACGGGTAAAGGGGTGCTGCTGTTCGGTAGGGATTACGTAGGAAACCGTCAATACGGGGATTTTATGGCAACGAATATAGAGAAGCGTTTCTTTGAACCGGACTTTGAGGAAAAGTATCTGAATGTGTATGAGTTACGGGGATGGCCTTCATTGATGGAAGGGAAAGTAAACCGCTGTTGCGATGATTACGGCTGTTTGTTGCCGTTGGAGAAGATTCCGGCAGATGCTTTTGTGGACAAATCGGCATTGAAAAGTATAACGGACAGTGAGCGTTATGATCTTGCTCCTACATGGGAGAACTATTATAGGCTGACTGATTCCGGAAAGGGGTTGGGCCTTACTCGGAGTCCGTATAATTATGACCGGATGACACTGCTGTATATCATGGATAAAGGCTATCCGAGAGACGGACTGATAGATGAATACCCGGACAACTTCAGTTTTTACGATAAATTCGAGAAGATAGAAAACAAACTGCTGGGCCGCAACAGATGGGATGTGTATGATGTGATGCAGGAGAAGGCGAAGAAACTGGCAGGGAAATTGTTGAAAGAGCACTTTTCGGAAATACGGCGGAAAACAGACGTAAAGGAAAAAGAGCATGTGAAAAAAAATAAGGGTATAAAGATATAGGGTGATAAAAAATGGCAGGGGAAACCCCGTTACTGTTTGGATGCAGATAACGGGGCTTTTCTTTTTATTTTGTGGTAGCAGTAACCTTAGTTTGAATTTTTTCAGTTTTGTAAATGACATTTTGGCGGAAATAAGCAGTCATAATAGGTATAATTATGGAATGAAAATATGGAAGGAGTAGAAACCGATGGCTGGGTTACGGAATGGTTAGATATGTTATCTGTCCGGATGAGGATATTTGGTATATTTGGAGTGACAATGCACGCCAACGGATGACTTTAATTTTGAATGTTTTGTCAAGTGTGGAAATATGCTTTTATTTGCTTTGTAAATAGTGAAATTATAAATCAAATTGTTATGGAATTAGTTGTTATAGAGAAACATGCGTATTTACAGTTAAAACTGCAAATAGAGAGTTTATCCGCCCAGATTGAATCCGTTAAAAAGAAAATTGGTCCGGTTGAAATGGAAAAGTGACTGGATGCCCAGGAGGTCTGTCTGGCTTTGAATATCTCCAAACGAAGTTTGCAAGGCTATAGGGAATACGGGATTATTCCATATTCTTGTATAGGCGGCAAATATATGTATAAAGAGAGTGATTTGGCCAAAATATTAATTCAAAAAGAAAGATAACATATGGACGGAGTAATCACAAGGCAGTCAGAAAAGTACATAATGATGATGCTTAAGAAATGCTCAAAAGAGATACTTGAATTTCAGGATTTGCCTGTTCCTATAGCCGGTGAGGTCTATATGACCGGTGAACAGATATGTGGCATGTTGCATATATCAAGCAGAACTTTGCAAAAGTTACGTGATGAACAGGGGATAGCTTATACTGTCATAGGGGGTAAGTTTCTTTATCCTCTTTCTAAATTGCAATTGTTATTGGAAGAAAATTATAGAAGTTATATTCGTTAAATCAAGTGGATAATTTGTATTTATGCCATTTTTTTGCTACTTTTGTAAAAGTAAGTAAGAGTGTAACAGGAAGAAAGTTGCAGCATATACGCGGTGAATTATTCGGTGTCATAGGAGCAGAGGCTTTTGGTAAGATACTGATAATGAATAGGGAAATTAAAAGTTAATCGTTCCCTGTCTCTCCGCAATAAACGCTGAAAATCAGCAAATTACAAAATGTACACCCGATTTTACACCCAAGAATGTAAAATTGGGTGTTTTTATATTATTTAAGATTCGATTTACTCGAATATCATGTACTTTCAAAATAAACGATACTAAAGCAATGTTTCGTATTGTTATAATTCTATATCTCCTTTCAACTCTCTTCTTTTTAAGCCTTCGTTATATCCAGCTTTATAAGCAGATAAAGACATATCTCTATTACCACCGATTAATTCCACTCTTACACTATCTATATGTCTTTTAGCTGGCGCTTCCCAATTATGTTCTAATAGTTCTTGTGTTGAACATAATCCTGGAATACGCTTTCCTACTCCATCAATATACCCTCGAATAAACCAATTTTTCCAAGCATTATTTTGATAGTATTCAAAATAAACTTTATTCTGCAGTCCTAAGCTAAGTATATGTTTGGCTTCTTCTGTTAGGATATACTCCCTATTCTTATACTTTTTATCGAATTTATAATCATCTATTTTATTTCTTATAATCAATGGTACAAAAAGTATAAGTAGTAAAATAAATATAATAAGGCCTATGATAGATAAGAATGAATTACCATCATTTTGATAACCTGCATCTTCAGCAACTTCATTCATATAATATGACTGCGCATAAAAACTTCCAACGTATACGCAAAATACAAAAATAGAGCAAAAACAACGTTTCATATTTATTTGGATTTTAATTCTGATTCAGCTAAAATATCAAAAGGATTAATACTTCCAGTATAATTAGGACTGATTACCCATGGAAGAAATCCTTCTTTTTCAAAAACACGAAAAAAATCTGGTAGTAAAAGCCTATATTTATTATAAACATAATCATATTTTACTATTATATGGTCATTATTTATATGCTTTCGATAATAATCAATTTCTCTAAAAAATCTTATATCTTCATCAATTCTATAGTAGTCATCTGTTTCAGTCAGAAGACTTTCACTTATGGGTAGTTTTCCTTTTGTTTTCTTGTATAATTTAATTAATGATTGACACAATAATATATAATCGTATTTTTCGTTAAAATCTATTTTTTCAAATATAAAAGCATCATTAGATATAGATTTATCAATATACAATCCAAAACCTTTTAACTCTTTTTCATCTTGATATGTAGAAATCAATGCTTCACCATAATATGCATTTACATTCTTCAACTCTAGATAAGTGAAAGGTTTTAATGTTATGATACCTTTGAAATACACATTTATCATTGATAGTCTATAAAATAGTTGTTGGGCATATTCAATAAGATATGTTACATAGAAATGTAAAGGGTATCTATTATCTTTATTAAATACGAGAATGGTATCTGAAAAAACAATTGTTTGGAAAGCTATATCTTTATGTACATGTAAACTATCAATAATCTTAAAGATACTTTCAACCTTATCCGTATTACTTGTGACAAGATTCTTAAATCCTAATATATCAATATATAGGAAGGTCTTTTCCATCTTAGTATGTGCTATATAAAATTATAAATCAGAGGAATCAGAAGGCTTTGGGTTATAATTTAATTCTAAATAATAGTAGTCCATTCCAAAACTAGATTGGTCTTTTCTTAATACAGAAACGCTTAATTCACCTACAATATAATCTTCACTAAATCCAAATTCATAAGATTTATATCCTATAGGATTTATATATGAGCGCATATAGCTATATTTTTGAGATAGTTTTTGGGACAATTCTTCGCGGTCTTTCTTTAATTGAGTTGTATTCGATTTGTAACAAGATGAAAAACGAGCATTTGTCATGATATTATCTGTACCAGTATTATTAAAGGATATTATTAAACTCCCAAAAATTATTCCAGCCATATTAACATCATGGTATTCTAGAATAGAACGGTCATAATTTATGTATTTCCCAGTAAATAATTTTTGATCAAGAGTTTGCTCTACTTTAGAAAATGTTGATCCAAAGGGAATTCCATAAATTGATGCTTGCTGTGAATATGATGAAATACAATTAAAAAGCAACAGAAAACTTATTATTATTCTGTAATGAAACAGTACATCTATTTTTGATTGTAATTTTTCTGTATTACAGAATGCATTTCTTTTATTTTTAATTCTCATATCGTATTTTTTTGATGGTGTATTTAAACTATATTGTTCTTCTTTTTCTTATGTCATGGAGAGGGTTAGCCCAATCCGAATACAAAAATAGTTAAACTCGCTCACATACGGATGGATTTCGGAAGAATAATGTAAAGTGTTTGAAACCGAAAGGGATATGCAGTTTTGTACCAAATTCTTCCGCTTATGTTTTTTGACCGTTTTTGGGGAAGTTAGGAAAACAAATCGCTACTTATCCGTTGCCTTTTCAGGATTGGAAAAGAGGTCTGGAATTTGCTTCCGTATCCCGTTCGAATATCCTGTCCACTACCGTTGAGAACGCTGTTCCTTTCTGCTTTGCGGGGTAAAGTTACTCAAATTTTTCCGTATCAGGAAAAAATACAGGCTTTGCCTGCAAGCCGAGGGGCCTTATTCTTTGTTCCGCTATATTTTTCATGCCGTTCATTTGCTCGCTATACAATAATTTTGCAAACAAAGGAATTGGTTATGAATCAGGCAAATGTAAAGGTTTCGTTCTACCTTAAAAAGAGCGAGGCGGATGCTGACGGGAACTGCCCTGTAATGGCTAAGTTGAATGTGGGAAAGTACTCCGAAGCGGCATTCAGTGTGAAGATGAAAGTGCCGCAGTCACGCTGGGCTTCCGGACGTGCATCCGGTAAGAGTATGGCGGCAAAGGAAATCAACAACCGTCTGGATGAGATACGCGCGATAGCATTGGGCATCTATGCGGAACAGTCGGCTGTCCGTGACGGTGTGACAGCCGAAGAGGTAAAAGGAATACTGCTTGGAATGGCCAGCGGGCAGGAAACGCTTCTGGGATATTTCAGACGGTTCATCAGCAACTTTGAAAAGCGTGTGGGAGTAAACCGCACAGCAGGAAGCCTGCGAGCCTATCGCAATGCCTACAACCATATCGAAAGGTTCTTGCAAGTGCGATACAAATTGTCGGATATCCCGTTTTCCGCACTGGACCGTTCTTTCATCGACAAATACGACCTGTATCTGCGGACAGAGCGCCATCTCGCTCCAAGGACAATTATCAACCTGACCGTGCAGTTAAAGACCATTGTCGGTGAAGCCATTGCGGACGGTATCATTACCACCTACCCGTTTGCAGGATATGAACCGGTACGTCCGAAAAATGAGCAGAAATATCTTACAGCCGAGGAATTGCAACGGATTATGACCACCCCGCTTCACAGGCAGACTCTTTATCATGTCCGTGACATGTTCCTGTTCTCCTGCTATACCGGTATTCCATACGGGGACATGCGCCTGCAGTAAAAGTATCGCTTGTGGCATAAGTAAAAAAGAAAGGGACTTTGCATCATCAGTCTGAATATTTTTTTGTGTGAAGCAAACTCTTTTTACGTTTATGCAATAGTAGGAAAATGGTCGTCAATTTATTGATGATGATGCTTTTAAGATTCAGGGAAAAACTTATCAGTTAAGTTTAAAAAGCTATATATTTATTTCAATATATGCTATTAAAATGATACTTTTGCATATGAAGCATTCTTTGAAGGTTACGCAACGCACAAGAAGAATAGAGCAGTAGATAACTAATAAGATGAATTAATATTATATGATGAGGCTCTTGGTGCCGCGAAAAAGTATGCAAAGCGACGAATAGATATAATGCTATGAATAATAATGAGCATTTATGTCAATGCTTGTTTCATTTAAGGTTTCAGCACTACGGTTCGTCTCATAGGAGCTATGATGGGATGTATAAAAGGGATGAATAATGGGTATAGAAATTACTTTTAGATTTAGAGAAACGCTTGCCAACATTTTTAAGAGAGAAATAGAAGAACTAGGTTTTGACACATCTTCTTTGACTACTAGTGATGATGTATTGCAGTCTTATTGCTCATACACTTATCGTCTTATAGAAAAACGACCTAGGGCAATTTACAAAGCAACCTCTTTTGCTTGTCCAGCAGAAGTAGAGATTGGATTAAAATGGTTGGAAGAGAAGATTCGGAAAGGAGAAAGTGTGAATCCCCACTTGAACAGTGCTACCAAAAAAGACAAACTTGATGGGCTTTTATATGACTGGGGCATACATCATTTGCATTTAGGAGAAACGTTTTCTGCCCCTGGCTATGTGAAGCGTACAGGGCCTGTACTTTTCGCCATTTTTCGTAAAAATAATGTATACTTTATTGATATCAGAGACCATGTAGGATGGTCGGATAAAGGACTTTTGGATATAGTAAACGAGAACTGGTCAGAATTACTTTCCATCTATAAGATGGAAGGAGTGAAACCTGAAACCTCATTTGACGAAAAGGAGATCACATTATTAAGGAAATCTGGTATAAATACTTTTCATGAATTATCTGCTGGGAATTCATACTTACCTATGGGAGGTGGTATAACATCAGCTGGGACAAGCATGATGGCAATGCAGACTTACGTAGAAATGATCAGAATGTTAAACGATATCAAAACGAACATTAGAGCGAATGTGAAGTATTTTGTGAGTCATGTGGAACCTAAGGGACATCCTTTTCGGAATAGGTCTAAATTCGTTTTTGTTTGTAGACGGTATAGAGATGAAATTAGATTTTATGATGTCGTGAACAACAACTTTTGGGCACAGACATGGAGAGTAAAAACTTTAAGAGAACTTTACGGCATATAAAAATGGTTATGGCAGAAAAAAATAATCGAGAATTGCTTTGGACAGAGAAACGTATTGCCTATAACAATACGTGGCCAAAAGAAGGAAAGTGGTATAGTGATGTACAGCAGATGCTAGACGAGTGGCTTAAAGAGCAAGGGATAACACAAATCTTTGAACCTGTGAAGCTATCAGAAGGAGCAAGAGATATCCTGTTTCCCAATGCGAAACTAAATAAAGTATTTTCGGGTATCGTTGATATCTATGACGAATTACCTTACAGACCGGATGAAGGATTCGATATCGCATGGCGTTCGCTGGAGATATTTATGAATCATCATAGGAGCATAGCGTGGCCGAAAGATAACGATAAGGCAACTCATCTAATGCTGAGAACAGTAAAAGAGTTGATTATGCCTCTTGTTAATAAAGATCTGCGGGTAAAAGAAATGTGGAAGAGATTTTTAAATGAAATTCCAATTTCTGTATTAAGATTTGCAATTATGCGTTGCTTTATCCAACATGATTTAGCTATTACAGACAAGGCAGAAAAAGTTTCGGAAAGAGCGAAAGATATTTTAACGAAAGAGTTGTATGCTGATATCAAAGCCAAGTATGAACTTGAGGAAACGGTGAAGCCTAGTGCAGACGTGTTGAGGCGGTCTTCGCTTTTGCTCCAAAAGATATTGAGAGGAGAAAAAGTGACGGTGAACAACAATGAATATACGGTTGACATAGAAAAGCGGCTACTATTTATGTTGAGTTGTGTACTTTATACGTATAGGTGTGAACGTTTTCATGGAGACTATTTCTCTCCTTTTAAGAGCGATATGGCAAAGTTAAATACCTATGCTTTTTCATACTATTTGTTGACTTTTAGCTATGTTTATTTGTGGACATTAATCTATCAGTTCTGTGAGTGGCAAAATTTAGGAGAAATTTGCTCGCTGGCAAATATCTTGGCAGCTGCTAAAACTATGCAGGACAGGATGAGACCGATGGTTTAAAAAAATAAAGGAATTTTATGGTACAGCGCATATATGTAAAATGTCCCAGTTGCGGAAAGATATATCAGTTGAAGTTTCAGATAGACCAGAACATAAAAATCTATGAATGGCCCATCAGTTTTGAGTGCGTAGATTGTGGAGATAACCTTACTTATAAATTTGGGAAGAATGGTCTTTTCCCAAAGGAATTTACGCACATACCCTCGCCACAAGACCCATCAATAACAACCATTGGTTATTCTTCGTCCTTGCCAATTACTGACGAATTGTATATGAAAGGCTTAGACTATGAACAGTCCATGGCGTTTTTTTCGCCGTTTATGAATTTATCGTTTAAAAGTCCTTTTTTTTCATTCAAAGAGGTTCGTAAGTATGATGTGTTCTTAACAAGGATGCAACAGGGACTATTACCCTATAAAGGAGTACTGAACGCATTATTGCCTATCCTGAAGAAGGGGAATGTGGAAGCGTTTAGTAAGAAGATGGCCACATTGTTAGATGAGAAGAAATATAAGCCCCTCGACAATACTCTGGAAATGTATGATTCTTACTTTGAGTTGCTGAAAGTCGTATATCTAAACATTGCTCCACAACGCTATTTGGATGACTTGCACGCAAGGTTTATTAAACCGTTGGGAGATCTTATTAATAAGTTAACTGTAGATGAAGTACGGGATGTCAAGGTTAAACTTGATGCTAGCGGATTGATTTCAAAATGGTATAAAGATGAGGCATTGCCTTTTTTAGCTAAGTCTATAGACGACATTCAAAAAATTATACCGGCCATGATATATGCAAGTGCTGGTATCAAAGATGTGGTAGAAAATGGTGATTTGAAGATTGCCACTATAGGTTGTGATGATGTTATGGATATGTACAAAGAAGGTTATGAGGTATTTGCCCATGGCTTAAAGATACTTGTAGGATTGAACAATCTTCGAGAAAACAGTAATATAGATGTATTTACCAATTCTGGGCTAAGCGATGTCGATACTATCACAAAGTTTGCTGGAAAAGCAGCAGGAAAGATGATAGAAGTTCTTGAAGGGAATGGTGCATTTATGGATTATATGGATGGTTCAATGAATAATAAAATCAGGAATGCAGCTAGTCATAGTGGAGGCGTTTATTACGATCCTATAACACAACACATAGAGTGCCATTACGATGCTACAGATGACAGCAAGGTATATGAAACGACTTTAATGTCGGTTTGTAGACTTTGTCATGTATTGATATTACATCTGATAGAAACGACATTACTTGCAAGGCAGATAGTGGAGAAAGCAAAATGACAGATATAAAAGCTATATACAAGGAGGCTTCAAAAGAGACTGTAGAAAACCTTATAAATAACTCCTCAAAGACTATCGAGGATTTGTACAAGAAGGTAGTAGAAGATATCTCATTTTTGAAGGAACTAAATGCAGATGTACCACAATTATTAAGACTGGCTATAGAGCTGCGGATGAATATGAGGTTTATATTAATAGACCTTATGACCAGTTTAAGGGGCTGTTTGAACGGTACATATACCTTTGAGAAATGTTATCATATCAAGAACCTTGAAGGTATTAGGGTGGAGGGATGCCGTTTACTATTAGGCTATGGTAAAGGAAGAGAGGAATCAATATGGATGAAACTCGAGTGTGAACTTAAACAGATATGCCAAAGATCTGAAAAGACTAAGTATGCTCAGGTATATGAACGGTTGCTGGCTCTTTATGACAATGTGTCAACACAATTGAGAACAGTGATGACGACCTATGAAGAACGTAAAAGTCGAAATCTTACTTACCATTATGATGATGATCTCTATAAAGTGTATAAACAACTTATAAAGGTAAAAGATAAAGGCGAGGATGAACCGATGAAGTGCGTAATTCAATGGATGGATGCACTGCTTTCGATACAAGTATTATGTGATACTATTGAATACGTAGAGGTCTTGCAGGGAAATACATTTTCTAAAGTTACAGGTTTTCATCATTTTCTAATCAATGGTGTCAAACTATATTTATACAAACGAATAGTTACTGAATTTTCAAGAAAGGATCAATTTAAGGAAATACTTGATAAGGTACTTAAAGACATTGATAGCGTTGACTGGGCAGCTAAAGAAAAGGATAAACTAGGACGGCTGGAAGATTGGTTAGGCAAGAACGCATCCAACCAATACAAGCCCAAGACAATAAAGGACATGAAAGACCTAATGAATGTTTTTCTCCTTATAGAAATGTCTTTTGCTGATATGTCTTGTGCCATAAGGGCTTTTATGAATGCGGGAAGTGACATAGAATACCCTTTGATATTTCGTCGGTTGCTTGTATCAAAGGTTTCAACGCTTGGTCATCTTGTAGGATATAATGATGCAGAAATATGCAATGCGCTTTGGACATTCATACAGAAAGTTACTCCTGCGGATGCTGAAAAGTTGAAAACTGAAGCATCAGAAATTCGGATTGAATTAGAAAGTCTTTTAAAGCAAGAGGATGTGAAACGTAGGGCTTTGTACGTTCACTATTTGGATAGAGATACTAACGAAAGTAATATACTTCACATATTAGAAAGTATTGAAGGAATTGATTTGCTAATAGAAATGAATACTTATTCAGCGTTTATAAAAATTATGGGTAAAATTCGAAAGTTCTTAAAGACTCTAATGGTTGAAATCGCAATAAGAGTGGATAAGACCGCGAAAGTGAGCAATATCAAGATGAGAGCCCAGATTAAAATATTGAGACAACTTTTGAACAACCCCAAATGTCCAGCTGACCTAAAGATATCGATCAATGGGACGCTTGACCAAATGGAGAAAATTTTTAAGATGTATACTTAATCCATATTTGATTAAGAACTGTATGCTGAAAGGTTTGCTATCCCCCCCCCTAAAAAAAATGCCGTATCTTACAATTATTTACTTTATAAATGCTTTGCAAGTAGCAGTCACTTATTTCCTTGTTCCCTAAAATAAATACATCCTAGTATACGAAAAATCGTTGGTTTCCTCGTTTTTCAAAAAGTCAGGCTAAAATGGTTTTCAGAAGGGATTATAGAACAATTAGGCTAAATTTAACGTGAGTTCGAAATAAGAATAAATATATTTCACTTATAATTAGAAACATAGCGATAAAAGTATTAAATTTATAGTG